>JGI24540J26637_10000437_pt1 | contig 17245 bp, 13 predicted proteins | sample NorSeaMetagenome_FD_26637 | JGI IMG/M metagenome (IMG submission 26637)
AACAGAAGAACTTCCTTTAGGATCCAATAATTTCTAATAAATTTTTTGGCCTATTCTTATTGTTCCAAAAAAAGTCATTTAAAAATCTTTGCTTATCAGAGATATCTTTATATGGTGTTGTAATTGAATTTGGTATTTCTTTGTATGTTACATTATTCATTTTACTGTTTTTAAAATATAGAGTTAGGTTAGTTGATTGAATATAATTTAACCCAATTTTTTTTTCATCTTCCCTTAGATGATAAATGCTTTCACCATTTGATAAAACATTTATTTTTTTAAGCTTATTTTTTTCTAGATATCCAATCATTTTTTTACCTTTAATTTGATTATAATCTAATGAGTCAATCTTTGAAACAATCATAGGGTTAGATTTCAAATAAATTTTATCTATTTTTTTATTGTAAAATAAAAGTTTAATAGAGTCGGAACTAATTTGATAATCATCCATCCAAATAAATGGTTGATGAAACATTGAAATTAAAGAATCTTTTGACGAATAGACTATAGAATCGCAAATCCCTGACAAATCACTTTTAAAAAATTTAACATTATGAAATAGCTGAATTACTCTCTCTTTTTCATTATTAATATTTATTAATTTATCTCCTCTAGAAAAGAGTGAGTCTTTATCAAAAATCAGACATAAAATAGGTTGTTCCGAAATAACTATTTTGTTTTCTTTTTCATACATTTCTGCATTCTCACCAAAAACATTAAAATTATTTATTGTGTCAATGATCTTTACATTATAGAAAGCTTGAGCATATTTATTTTTTTTATCGTAAAAAATACTATCTGCAAAAATTAATCTTTTCTTGTCTTCAATTTTTGTTTTCTTGGAAAGAAAAGCTATTTTTTTTTTTGAATTAAAGATTCCCTTTTCGCAATAAATAATTTTGTTATCAATTAAAATTTTTGAGGGACCATTTAAAATATTTTCTTCGTTTAAAGAATTATATTTCATATTCTCAGTATTTATTGTATAGTCTTTAGCTTCTACAATTACTGATTCTTCAAATGTATAAATTTGTTTTTTTATTTGATAATATCCTTTTTTTGAAATTATCTTTTTTTCATTATCAATAATTTCACCATAATTTTTAAAATAAACTAAATCCTCTTCAATATTAAAATTTATTTCTTTCGTTTTTAAAGTATTAGATTTAGTTTTAAAATTAACATTTCCACTAATTGTAGCATAGCTAATATTAGCATCATAATTAAGCCTTTTTCCAGTAAGAATTATTGAGTCTCCTTTATTAATCCTTATATTGTCAAATGCTATAATTTTATTAGTTTTAGAATAATGATATGCTGAATCGCATTTCATTGTGGTCTTATTATGTTCAAAGATTACATTTCCAATTAATCTCCAATAATCTGGGTGGATTTTCCCATTTATAAATGTATTATCTGTATTTATGATTTTTATTTGTTGTACTTCCTGAGCCTTTGTGCTAAGGCAAATAGCTATTAAAAATATTATTGATAATATTCTCAATTTTATCTAAAAAACGTTTGTTTTCTATCAGGTCCAACAGATAAAATTTTAATAGGAACTTTTAATTCNTCTTCAAGGTAAGATATATAATCATGAACTTCTTTAGGAGCGTCTTCAATTTTTTTGAGATCCATAAGATTCATTTNCCATCCATTAATTTCTTTATAAATAGGAACTAAATTTTCATTATCTTCAAATGGAAGGAAGTCTATTCTTTTTCCATTAAGTTCGTAGTGTGTACAAACACTAATTTTATCAATTCCAGATAAAACATCAGCTTTCATCATCATTAGTTGGGTTACGCCATTAATATTTATTGCATATTTAAGTGCTGGTAGATCAATCCATCCACATCTTCTGGCTCTTCCTGTTGTTGCCCCAAATTCATTACCCACTTTTCCTAAATGCTCCCCTATGCTATCATTTAATTCTGTTGGGAAAGGGCCACTTCCTACTCTTGTGCAATATGCCTTAAATATTCCAAATACATCATTAATTTGATTAGGAGCAATTCCAAGGCCAGTACAAGCACCAGCTGTTATAGTATTTGAAGAGGTAACAAATGGGTAAGAACCAAAATCAATATCAAGAAGAGTACCTTGAGCTCCTTCTGCAAGGATTTTTTTTCCTTTTCTTAATTCTTGATGAATGTAATGTTCACTTTCGATATGTTTAAACTTATTTAATGTATCTAAACTTTTAAACCAATTTCTCTCTAATTCATCTAAACTATATTCAAAATCATAAAACTTTAATAATTCAATATGCTTGTTTTTTAATTTTTCATATTTTTCATTAAAATTTACAGAATTTATATCTCCTACTCTTAATCCATTTCTACCAGTTTTGTCCATATAAGTAGGTCCAATTCCTTTTAGTGTAGACCCAATCTTATTTTTACCCTTAGCTTTTTCAGAAGCTGCATCTAAAAGTTTGTGCGTTGGGAGAATTAAATGTGCTTTTTTAGATATTAATAATTCAGAAATTTCAAGATTTAGTTTTTCAATATCAAGTATTTCTTTTTCAAAAATTACTGGGTCAATTACAACGCCATTTCCAATTAAATTTATAATTCCTTTATGAAAAATACCTGAAGGTATTGTATGTAAAACATGTTTGATTCCATCAAACTCAAGGGTGTGGCCAGCGTTAGGACCACCTTGAAATCTAGCTATTATATCATAGTTTTTTGTTAAAACATCTACAATTTTCCCCTTTCCTTCATCTCCCCATTGTAACCCAAGGAGAACATCTGCTTTAGTCATATATTTATTTTTTTAAACAGTCAGTTTCATCAAGACATCTTCCATATAAATTAAGTGAATGTCTAGAAATTTTAAAGTTCATGTTTTCTTCTACGAAGTTCATTATACCTTGAAGTCTAGGGTCACAAAATTCAATTACTTTATCACATCTAGTACATATTAAATGGTCATGTTGTTTATTTGAATAGGATTTTTCATATTGGGCTTGAGATTTACCAAATTGATGTTTTCTTATTAAATGACAATCAAGAAGTAAATCAACAGTATTATACAGAGTAGCTCTACTAACTCTATAATTTTTGTTTTTCATTTTAATATACATTGATTCAATATCAAAATGACCATCATAGTTGTATATTTCGTTCAATATTGCAAATCTTTCTGGAGTTTTTCTGTGTTTTTTTTCAATCAGAAAATCTGTAAAAATCTTAGTAACATTGTCATCAATTAAAATATTTGACATAGTAATTATTTATATGTAAATTTAATAAATTTGAAATGTTTATAAAGATTAAATTTTAATATTTTTATTATGTTTATAAGTTCTAGAAATTTCATCAATACCTTCAATTTTTTTTAGTTTTGACGTAACCTGATTTAGAAAGTTTTCATTATGAACTTTTAAAGTAATTTCTCCGTCAAATATACCATCATCTCCAACTACATTAATTGCTTTAATGTTTACATGCATTTGTTTCGAAATTATTTCTGTTATCCTGTTAATAAGTCCTACCGAATCTATTCCATTAATTTTAATATTTGCTAAAAAATCAAGATTCTCTTTTAAAGTCCATTTAGCATTTAAAATTCTATATGAGTAGTTTGCTCTTAACTCAATTGAATTTGGACACTGGTCTGCATGTACTTTAATTCCTTCCTCAACGCTTAAGAAACCAAAAATTTCATCTCCTGGAATTGGATTGCAACATTGTGCTATTTTATATTCTAATATATCGTCATCTTCATTGAAGACTATTAAATCTCCTAAAAATTTTGTCGAAGGAGTAAATTTATTTTTTCCGTAAATTTTATTTTTAATAGTTTGGTACCAACCAGAATTTTTTAGCTTGACGTATTCTTTAATCTCACTATTAGAAATTTCTCCGCTACCAAATCTATAATAAAGGTCTAGTGAGCTTCTACAGTTGAAAAATTTTGCTAGCTCATTTTCTGTTTGATGATTAATCTTGACCCTCAACTGTCTTAATTTCCTTTGAGCCAATTCTTTGCCTTCGTTTGCAATAATTTTTTTTTCTTTTTTTAACGCACTTTTTATTTTAGATTTTGCTAAAGAAGTTACCACAAACCTCAACCAATCTTTTTTTGGAGATTGTTTTTTAGAAGTGATGATTTCAACATGATCTCCACTATTAAGTACGTGACTTAAGGCTACAAGTTTTCCATTTACTTTAACTCCCATGCAATTGCTACCAATTTCAGTATGTATTTCAAATGCAAAATCTAAAGCTGATGCTCCTTTTGGAAGTGTTTTTAGCTCCCAGCTGGAGTAAATACATAAATTTCTCCTAAAAATAGATTTAATTTGAAGTCATCAATAAAATCAATTGCATTTGAATCTGGATTTTCTAGTAATTCACTTATTCTTTTAATCCAACTATCTAAAGAGCTATCTTTTTCGTCTTTGTGTTTATAGTTCCAATGTGCAGCATATCCTTTTTCTGCAATTTCATCCATTCTCTTACTTCTAATTTGAACTTCAACCCATTTACCCTCATCACCTAAAACTGTTGTGTGAAGAGCTTCGTAACCATTTGGCTTTGGAGTAGAAATCCAATCTCTTAATCTATCAGGGTTAGGTTTGTAAAAATCAGTAACAATTGAGTAGATTTTCCAGCAATCTGCTTTTTCATTTGTAATGGAGCTGTCAACAATTATTCTTACTGCAAATTTGTCAAAGATGTTATCGAATGTTACTCCTTTATTAATAATTTTTTCTCTAATAGAATATATAGATTTTGGTCTTCCTTTTATGTAAGATTTTATCCCCTCCGCTTTTAAAACATTTTTAATAGGTGAAGAGAATTTATTTATATATTTATTTCTACTAAGTTTTGTTTCATTTAGTTTTATTGATATTGCTTTATAAACTTCTGGTTTTGTAAATTTTAATCCTAAGTCTTCTAATTCTGTTTTTAAAGTATAAAGTCCAAGTCTATGAGCTAATGGAGCATATAAATAAAGTGTTTCAGAAGCAATTTTTAATTGTTTCATTTTTGTCATAGCATCCAGCGTTCTCATGTTATGTAGTCTATCAGCTAATTTTATTAGAATAACTCTAATATCGTCTGAGAGAGTAAGTAACATTTTTCTAAAATTTTCTGCTTGTAAGGAAACATTTTTATCAAAAACCTCAGATATTTTTGTTAATCCATCAATAATTTTAGCTGTTTTACTTCCAAATAAATCTCTAATATCTTTTAATGTATAATCTGAGTCTTCAACCACATCATGTAACAAGGCACTTATAATAGATGTTGTTCCAAGTCCAATTTCTTTGGCACAAATTTGAGCAACAGCCAATGGATGAAAAATATATGGTTCACCCGATTTTCTTCTCACATCCTCATGAGCTTTTACAGCAAGATTAAAAGCTTTTCTAATAAGCTTTTTATCTTTTTGGCTTGTTTTTGAAGGGCACGATCTTAATAAGGTTCTATATTTATTAATTATTTCCTTTTTTTCTTTTTCTAATTCTAAAGGATTCATAATTTCTAATAAGAGAAGATTTTGTAATTACTCATGAGCTCATTAACTCGCTTTTTCACTGAATTTAATTTATCTTTATCTTGCCAGTTAATAATAGCTTCATCAATTAATTCTACAATAAGTGGAATAGTATTTTCTTTTACCCCTCTTGTTGTTATTGCAGGAGTACCAAATCTAATTCCCGAAGTAACAAAAGGAGATTTTGTATCGAAAGGAACCATATTTTTATTAGCTGTAATATCTGCTAAAACAAGTGCTTTTTCTGCATCTTTTCCAGTAATATTTTTAGAACTTAAATCAATTAAAATACAATGATTTATTGTTCCTCCAGAAATTATATTATATCCTTTATTTATCAACTCTTCAGCCATTACTTGAGCATTTAAAATAACTTGTTGACCATATTCTTTAAATGAAGGTTTTAATGCTTCTCCAAAAGCTATTGCTTTGGCAGCAATAATATGTTCTAAAGGTCCTCCTTGTGATCCTGGAAAAACAGCAGAATTTAATATAAATGACATCATTTTATTTTCACCCTTAAGATTTTTTAAGCCCCATGGGTTTTCAAAATCATTCCCCATCATAATCATGCCTCCTCGTGGTCCCCTTAAAGTTTTGTGTGTTGTAGTAGTAAGTATATGACAATGTTTAGCAGGATTATTTAAAAGACCTGCAGCTATTAATCCAGCAGGGTGGGCAATATCAGCTAAAAGTAATGCACCAACTTTATCTGCAACTTCTCTAAATTTTTTATAATCCCAATCTCTTGAATATGCTGAACCACCGCAAATAATTAACTTAGGTTTTTCTTCAGATGCGATTTTTTCTAAAGAATCATAATCTATTATGCCTGTATCTTTTTTTACATTATAAAAAGATGTTTTATATAATTTTCCTGAAAAATTTACTGGTGAGCCATGAGTTAAATGTCCACCATGTGCAAGATTAAATCCAAGAATTTTATCTCCAGCCTTTAAACACGCCAGCATAACTGCAGCATTTGCAGATGATCCAGAATGAGGCTGAACATTTACATATTCTACACCAAATAGTTCTTTTGCTCTGTCAATAGCGAGTTGTTCAACTTTATCTACAACTTCACATCCACCATAATATCTTTTTCTAGGATAACCTTCAGCATATTTGTTTGTAAGACATGATCCTGCTGCTAACATTACTTGATCACTAACAAAGTTTTCTGATGCTATTAGTTCAATACCATTTTTTTGTCTTTCATCTTCTTGATCAATTAATTCAAATATCTCTTTATCAGCTTTCATTGTAAATTTTATTTTTAATTTCGTAGTAGCAACAAATATATATTTTTTATGAATAGATTAAAAGAACTTTTAAACATTAAATATCCAATTATTCAAGGAGGTATGATTTGGTGTAGTGGATGGAAATTAGCAAGTGCTGTTAGTAATAATGGGGGCTTAGGTTTGATAGGTGCTGGCTCAATGTATCCTGATGTTTTAAGAACTCATATTAAAAAATGTAAAAAGGCAACAGATAAACCATTTGGTGTAAATCTTCCTTTACTTTATCCTAATATTAAAGAACACATTAAAATTATTATTGATGAGGGAGTTAAAATTGTTGTAACATCTGCTGGAAATCCTAAGTTATATACAAGTTTTTTAAAAGAGAATGGTATTACTGTTTTACATGTGGTTGCTAGTAAGAAATTTGCTTTAAAATGTGTTGAAGCTGATGTTGATGCAATTATTGCTGAAGGTTTTGAAGCTGGTGGTCACAATGGTATAGATGAGATTACAACGATGTGTTTAATTCCTAAAATTAAAAAATCTGTTGATATTCCTATTATTGCTGCTGGTGGAATTAGTTCTGGGAAAGCAATTTTAGCAGCTTTTTCTCTTGGAGCTGATGGAGTCCAAATTGGAAGTTTATTTGCTGTAAGTAAAGAATCATCTGCTCATTTAAATTTTAAAGAATATGTTACAAATTCAAAAGAAAATGACACTATTTTAACATTAAAAGAATTAACTCCTGTAAGATTATTAAAAAATGAATTTTACTATAAAATTGAGCTTGCTTATAAAAATAATGCTTCTTCTGAAGAGCTTAAGAAAATTCTTGGAAGGGGTAGAGCTAAGAAAGGAATTTTTGAAGGGGATTTAAAAAATGGTGAACTAGAAATAGGGCAAGTTTCCTCACATATAAAAAATATTCTTTCAGTTGATGAAATTTTTAGCAATTTAATAAGTGATTTTAATAGTCAAAAAAATATCTTATCTAAGATTAATTTTTAAGCTTTATTATTTCTAAATCTAATATTTATATCTTTGTTCTAAATGTGATTTATCTATGAAAAAAATTTTTTTAATATTTTCTCTGTTTATTTTTTCTCAATCTACTTTTGCTACCCATTTAATGGGAGGTGAGATTACTTGGAAATGTTTGAAAAATGGTCCAGATGTTGGTAAATATATATTTACTATGAAAGTTTACAGAGATTGTTCAGGAACTACAGTGGGTACATTTACTCAAAATATTCAAGTTTGGAATCACCCAACTATTATAATATTCCAGTTGAATTTGTTTTGTCTCAAGATGTTTCACCACAATGTGATCCCATAAATAGTGGCAATACTGTTTTAAGTTGTGCTAATGGTGATGTAGGAGCTGTCGAAGAATATATTTTTGAAACTTTAAATCCAATAACTTTAACAGGAGTTCCTCCTGCTCAAGGGTGGCAATTTACATGGGATAATTGCTGTAGAAATGGTGCTATAACAAACTTAACTAATCCCTCTTCAGAAGGTTTTACACTAAGGGCTTCAATGTTTCCATTTTTAGATCCTATTACTGGAGTTGCAACTCCTGCTGACCCTTGCTTTGATTCCTCTCCAGAATTTAAGGAGCAACCAAAAACTATTTTATGCACAGGTTTTCCATTTTCATATAGCCATAATGCTTATGATGATGAATTAGATGAGTTAATTTATAACTGGGCTAGACCATTAGATGATTTTATAAACTACATTTAATCCTCCTATTGATCCTATACCTCTTCCTTTTGACCCTCCATACACATTTAATAATCCACTTCCAGGTAATCCAACTCTTAATCCAGCTACTGGAGAAGTTTCTTACGATGCTAATCTTGCTGGTAATTTTGTTACTTGTATTCAGGTACAATCCTATAAATGTAATCAGCTTGTAGCAGAAATTTATAGAGAAGTTCAGGTTGTATTAATTGCTTGTCCTACAATGCCAAGTTCTGTTGCTCCAAATAACCCCCCAGTTGTTAGTGCTCCATTTATTGATCCTAGCTCTTTAATTTCTTCATATGATACAACTGTTTTCGCTGGAGCTTTAGTTGAATTTACTATTGATGGTGTTGATAATGATTTATATAACAATACTACTGCTCAAAGTTTAACCATGGAAGTTTCTGGAGGACAATTTTCTGATGATTATGTGAATACATTAAGTTGTTTAAACCCACCATGTGCAACATTTAACGATGCTATTGGACAGGTTCCTCCTTTTGCTAGCCCTGGTGTAGTTTCTGGAATATTTAGCTGGCAAACTGCCTGTACTCATATTGATGCCTCTGCTGGATGTGGACAAACATCTAATGTCTTTAATTTTTTAGTTAAAGTATATGATGATTTTTGTCCTGCTAATGGAATAAAGTTTGCAAATATTAAAATAACAGTACTTCCTTCTCCAGTGGATAATTCTCCTGACCTTAGATGTGTTTCAGTACTTCCAAATAATAAATCTGAGATTTCTTGGGATCATTTATCTGGAGCTCCACCAAGTACTGTGTATAGTGTTTTTCATTCTAATAATCCAAATGGTCCATTTGTTTTTTTAGATAGTGTAATGCACCCTATTAACACCTATATTCACAATAGCTCAAATGCTAATAATGCTTCACAATATTACTATGTTTCATCTCATTCTTCTTGTGCAAGTGAATCACTTCCTTCTGATACTTTAAAATCAATTTATTTGAACGTGAGTGCTATTAATGGTGATACTGAAGCGAATATGAATTGGAATAATATTCATATTCCTGGTTTAATTACATCATTGGACTTTAATATTTTAGCTTTAAATAGCTCATCCAATTGGTCTAATGTTGGTTCGACATCCTCTAATGATTTTATTTTCCCTGCTCAAACGTGTAATTCTTTTCAATCATTATATGTTGAGTTACCTGATTTAAGTGGTTGTGTATCAAATTCTAATATTAATGGTGCTATATTAAAAGATACAATTAGGCCAGATAATCCAATAATCAATAATGTTTCTGTTGATATAAATGGAAATTCTGTTATAAGTTGGTCTTCTTCTTCTTCAGATGTTGATGTATATGCTATTTATATTTTAGATGAATTTGGTTCATGGATTACTTTAGATTCTATTTTTGGTTTTTTAAATAATACTTATACATTTAATAATTCTAATGCTAATTCTATTTATGAAACTTTTAGCTTAAGGTCAATTGATAGTTGTGGAAATTCAAGTATTAGAAGTATTGAGCATAATTCTATAAATGTTAAATACTTATATGATGCATGTGATTTATCAATTAAGTTTAATTGGAATGATTACATTAACATTAATGATGGATTAAGTCACTATAATATAATAATCAGAGAAACTGATATTCAAAATAATGTTATTATGGATTCTGTAAGGATTGCTAATAATTTAGATTATGATCTTTATAATTTAAATCAAGGATCAACTTATTATTTTTATGTAAAAGCCTATAATAATGATTCATCAGTTATTGCAATTTCAAATCAAAATGAAATTACTGTTGATTATCCTAACCTTCCAAAATATAATTACATTGATTATGCTACAGTAAATCATGATAATGGAAATGTTGATATAAGTTGTTTAGTTGATAATAATATTTTAGTAAGTCAATACAATGTATACAGATCATTTAAAGATGATTCATTATTTAATATGATTGGAAAAGTAGATAATAGTAATTNTTCATCGATATTTTTCTCTGATAATTCTGCAGAAACATATAATTATTTTTATGAATATCAAATATATCCTATNGACTCTTGTGGGAATATCCTGAAAATTGGTTCAGTTGATCAGCTTAACTCAGATATTTCTTATGCTAAGACAATATTTTTAGATTCTGAAATTAATATTGATTATAGCGATAATTTATTATTTAATGAACAATACACAAATACTTTAACTTTTAATGAGTATGATAAGTGGTTAGGTAATGTAACAGAATATCAGCTTTTTAGGTCAGTAAATAGAGAGCCTTTTGATTTGATTCCTTTATATGTTTTTGATAGAGTAAATAATCCAAATGAGGAATTAAGTTATATTGATATTGTTACTGAATTTGGTGATGGTAATGGAAGATTTTGTTATTATATTAAAGCAATTGAAGGTAATAATAACCCATACGGTTCAGCAATCGAAGGAAGTTTGTCAAATATTTCTTGTGTTTCACAAACGCCTATTTTATTTTTACCAAATTCCTTTACTCCTAATGGAGATGAGCATAACGAAATATTTAAGCCAATAACTAATTTTGTTTCTGATATTGGTTACGAATTTTCTATTTATTCAAGAAACGGTGAACTTATTTTTACTACAAATGATCCCGGAAAAGGATGGGACGGTACATTCAATGGTAGTTTCGTTAAGAATGATAATTATGTATTTCATGTTAGTTATGTAAACGGTATTGCTGTACTTACTGAAAAGACTGGTTTTGTCTCATTAATAAGATAATTTTTTTATTTTGTTAATTTGTATCAATTGAAAATACTTTTATTAGCAGTATTTCGTTAATTTTGCACACTTTTAAATTTTTTAAATATGTCTATAAAAAATAAAATTTTAGCAGAGGGATTAACTTATGATGATGTTTTAGTAGTTCCTTCTTACTCAGAAATACTTCCTAAAGAAGTTACTACAGAAACATATTTTTCAAAGAACATAAAATTAAATATCCCACTTGTTTCTGCAGCTATGGATACTGTAACAGAATCAAAATTAGCTATAGCAATTGCTCAAGAAGGAGGTATCGGCGTTCTACACAAAAATATGAGTATTCAGCAACAAGCTTCTCAAGTTAGAAAAGTTAAAAGATCTGAAAGTGGAATGATTCAAGATCCAATAACTTTAAAGATTGATGCAACAGTTGGTGATGCATTTAAGTTAATGAAAGAAAATAAAATTGGAGGTATTCCAATTGTTGGAGATGATAATTTTCTTTTAGGGATTGTTACAAATAGAGATCTGAGATTTGAAAAAGATCATAACTTATGTATTACAAAGGTTATGACATCTAAGAATATAATTACTACACTAATCAATGATCTTCAGAAAGCTGAAGAAATTCTTAAGAGTAATAAAATTGAAAAACTTCCTATTGTAGATATCAACGGAATTCTTGTTGGACTTATAACCTTTAAAGATATTATAAAAATAGGATGCGTCCCAACGCATGTAAGGATAAATATGGCCGTCTTAGAGTTGCTGCTGCCGTAGGAGTTACAAATGATGTTATTGATAGAATTACTGCCCTTTACAAGGTGAATGTTGATGCAATTATTATTGATACTGCTCATGGACATTCCAAAGGGGTTTTAAATGTTTTAAAATCAGTTAAGAAAAAATTTAAAACATTAGATATTATAGTTGGTAATATTGCGACTGCTACAGCTGCAGAAGACTTAATTAAAGCAGGAGCAGATGGTGTTAAGGTTGGTATTGGCCCTGGCTCTATATGTACTACAAGAGTAGTTGCTGGAGTTGGTGTGCCTCAGCTAACAGCTGTTATGGATGTTTATGAAGTTACAAAAAAATACAATATCCCATTAATTGCTGACGGAGGAATAAGGTATTCTGGTGACATTGTTAAAGCTATCGTAGGTGGTGCTAGCTCTGTTATGTTAGGCTCAATAATTGCCGGAGTAGAAGAAGCTCCTGGAGAAACAATAATATTTGAAAGTAGAAAATATAAAACATATAGAGGAATGGGGTCTATTGATGCTATGCAAAAGGGGTCTAAAGATAGATATTTTCAAGATGAAGAAGACGATATGAAAAAACTTGTGCCCGAAGGTATCGTTGGAAGAGTGGCATTTAAAGGATCTCTTTCTGAGGTTATGCATCAAATGATAGGTGGGCTGAAAGCAGGTATGGGTTATGCTGGTTCAAAGGATATTAATAATTTAACCAAAGCTTCATTTATTAAGATTACTCAAGCCGGGGTAATTGAAAGTCACCCTCATGACGTAACAATTACAAGAGAAGCGCCTAATTACAGTCGATAACAATTAAATTTAAATTAAAAATGAAGAAGAGCATATTAATTATAATTAGTATTTTATTTACTACTAATATTTTTTCACAAGAAACATTAATGACTATAAATGATGAAAAAATTAGTATTAATGAATTTGAAAATATTTTCTATAAAAACAATGAAGATATTGAAATTACCAAGGAGTATTTAGATGAATATATAGATCTTTTTATTAATTTCAAATTAAAAGTTAAGGAATCAAAAGAACTTGGGTATGACACACTTTCTTCCTTTNTTAAGGAATTAGATGGATATAAAAAACAATTGTCGAAGCCATATTTAAGAGATAATAATTTTAATGAAAATTTATTTAATGAGGCACTAGAAAGAATTCAGTTTGATATAAATGCTTCCCATATTCTTATAAAAATTGAAAATAATGACGCAAAATCTGCTTTGAACGAAGCATTATCAATTAGAAATCAAATTATAAGCAAAGAAATTTCTTTTGCTGATGCAGCTGTCAAGTACTCAGATGATGAATATGTTTTAGATTCAAAGGGTAATTTAGGTTATTTTACTGCTTTTATGATGCTTTACGATTTTGAATCTGTTGCTTATAATACTTCAATTGGAGAAGTTTCTGTTCCTGTAAAAACTCAATATGGTTATCATTTAATTTTAGTTAATGATAAAAGGAAGGCTGTAGGTGAAAGAAAAGTTGCGCATATTATGTTTAAAACAGGAAAAGGTGCTAATACAAAAAAAATAAATGAGTCTTATAAAAAAGCTTCTGAAACATATGATTTACTCACAAAGGGAGACAAGTTTGTTGAGGTTGCTGAAAGGTTCTCTGAAGATAGATCTACTGCTGTTAAAGGTGGTGTTTTGCCATCTTTTGGTGTTGGAAAAATGGTTAGAGAGTTTGAAGAAGCAACATTTTCTTTAAAACTTCCTGGAGATTTTTCAAAACCTTTTCAAACTCCTTACGGATGGCATATTGTTATGCTATTAGAAGACAATCCTGTTAAGCTTGATGATGACTTGTTTTTATCTGTTAAGCAAAAAATAGAAAAGGACTCTAGAAGTAAATTAAGTAATGAGTTTATGATTACAAAGCTTAAGGACTTGTATAATATTAAGATTTATAAAGAGAATTTTAATTTTTTAAGAAAAATTGCAGTTAAAGAAGTATCAAAGTCTGCATGGGATAATGAATTATTAATAGATGGGGATAAGAAAATATTTAAAATTGAATCAAAATCTTATTCCTTAAAAGAATTATCTGATTTTATTATTAATAATCAAAAAAAGAATAATGATTTTGATCAATTATATATAGAGTTTCTAAATTTATCTTTACTTTCTTATGAAGAGAGTCAATTAGAAAATAAATATCCAGAGTTTAAAAATTTACTTAAAGAATACAAGGAAGGCATACTACTTTTTGATATTACAAATAATAATGTATGGAAAAAAGCTGTTGAAGATTCTGCGGGCTTATCAAATTATTTTAACGAAAATTTATCTGATTACAAATGGAATGAGCGATTAGATGTATCTATATTTACTTGCTTAAATTATAATGTGTCTTATAAAGTAAGAAATCAATTATACAAACTTAAGAGAGGTTTGATTAAAGATATTGATGTTCTTAATAAAATAAATTCATCATCACCATTAAATGTACAGTTAGTTAGCGGTCAATTTTCAAAGAATGAAAATAATATTGTTGATCAAATAGTTTGGAAGAAAGGTATAAGTAAAAGTATTAAGAATGATGATGGTAGCTATACTGTTGTTTTTGTTCATGATATTTTAAATGCTAGGGCAAAAAATTTAAATGAAACTAAAGGAAAAGTTATTTCTGATTATCAGAAATTTCTTGATTTAACTTGGATCAAAATTTTAAGAGCTAAGTATAAAGTCGACTTAAATAAAAATCTATTATACTCTTTGATAAGTAAATAATTTTGAGTTTTAAATCATTAATTTTTTTATTGCCATTTATATTTTTTTCTTGCTCAAACAATTCTAATTCTAAAGTATTAGCATCAGTTTATAACATCGATTTAAAAGAAAGTGATGTATTAGATAAAATGCCTGTAAATATTGAAGATTCAGCATTTTTCACTAGTTCTTATATTGATAAATGGATTAGAAGACAGATTTTACTTCATCATGCAAATATTAATATTAGAGATAAATCTGAAAGAATTCAAGAAGCAGTCAAAAGATATGAGGAATCTCTTATAATTAACGATTATCAGCAACAATTACTAAATCAAAAGTTTGACACATTAGTTGAATTGGATGAAGTTCTTAATTATTATGAAATCAATAAAAAAAAATATAGTCTTAATAAAAATATTTTTAAAGGAAGGTTTATAATTGTCGATAAATTTGCTCCTAATATTAAAAGGTTATATAAAATTTTTCGTTCAAATAATTTAGAAGATATAAACGAATTAACAAATTACTGTATTCTCTACTCAAAAGAATATTATTTAAATGATTCTAGTTGGATTTATTTTGATCAGATAAAGAAAAAGTTACCAGCTGATATTACATCCAATAATTATTTATTAAATACCAGATTTGATGTTTTTGAAGACGAAAAGCTATTATATTTACTTGAAATTAGAAATTATAAATTTAAAGGTGATTTGAGCCCTTTTGAAATTGAAAAAGAAAAAATTAAGTCTTTAATACTAAATAGAAAAAAAATTAAATATTTAGATCAACTTGAAAATGATTTAATTATTAATGCAAAAGCATTAAAGAAAATTAAAATAAAAAATAAATGAGAATCTTATCCTTAATAATTATCTTAATAAACATTCCTTTTCTATTATCAAGTCAATCTATTGATAAAATCGAAGCTATTATTGGAAGTGAAATGGTTTTAACTTCTGAAATTGAGTCTCAATACTTACAATATTTGTCACAAGGTTACACTAAATCTGATGAAGTTAGATGCAAAATAATTGATGATTTATTGTTTCAAAACTTACTTGTTCATCACGCTAAACTAGATAGTAATATTATTGTGAATAATGAAGATGTTTCTAACGAACTTTCAAAAAGAATTTCTTATTTTGAACAACAGTTGGGTTCTATTGAGAAAGTTGAATTATACTTTAAAAAATCGATTGATTTAATTAGACAAGAATTAACAAATATTGTAAAAAATCAGCTCTATTCTCAAAAAATGCAATCCTCAATAACTAATTCAACAAAAGTTACTCCTGCAGAAGTAAAGTTTTATTTTTCTAAATTAAAATTTGATGAAATTCCTTTTGTAGAAGAACAAATAGAATTAAAACAAATTGTTATAAAACCAAAAATTTCGGATAAACAAAAAGATTTAATTAGAGAGAAATTAAATAATTTTAGAAATAGAGTTTACAATGGTGAAGATTTTAAGGTTCTAGCTGCTCTCTACTCTGATGATCCTGGTACTTCAAATAATGGTGGTGAACTTGGTTTTATGAATAGAGGGCAATTAGTTGCTGAGTTTGAAAGAGCTGCATTTAAATTAAAAGATAATGAAATATCTGAGGTTATTGAAACTAAATATGGCTTTCATATTATTCAGATGATTTCTAGAAGAGGAGAAGAAATTAATGTAAGACATATTTTACTTAAGCCAAAAGTAACTTCTTTATCTTTAAAAAATGCTAAAGATGATATCTCAAAAATTAAGCTTGATTTAGACAGTAATTTAATTAGTTTCGAAGATGCAATTATTAAGTTTTCCGAAGATGAAAGCAAAAACAATGGAGGTTTATTGATAAACCCTTCAACAGGCTCTTCAAAGTTTACTAGCGAACAATTAAACCCATCAGTTAAATATATTGTTGAGAATATGAGTATTAATGATATTTCATTACCTACGCTAACAAGTTCTGAAAATAATGAACAGTCTTATAGAATTGTTATGCTTTATGCAAAAACAGCTGCTCATCAAGCTAATATAATTGACGACTATACTAACATTCAAGAATTTGCTATTAACAATAAGAAACAAGAAGCTATTAATAATTGGATTTCAGATAATTTATCTAATACATTTGTTAAATTATCTGATGAATTTTATAGTTGTGAATTTTATAATAAATGGATTAAATAAATTATGGAAAAAGAAATTAATAATATTCAAAAAGTATCATTTGTTAAAGCTTTTAATGATTTTAAAAAAGAAATCTCTAAAGTTATAGTTGGTCAGGAAGATGTGGTTAATCAAGTTCTTATTTCTGTTTTTTCTAATGGTCATTGTCTTTTAGTTGGTGTTCCTGGTCTTGCAAAAACTTTACTTGTTCAGACTATAGCAAATGTTTTAGGATTAAAATTTAACCGTATTCAATTTACTCCAGATCTAATGCCTTCTGATATTATTGGAACAGAGATTTTAGACGAGTCAAAGAATTTTAAATTTATTAAAGGTCCATTGTTTGCTAATGTAGTTTT
>JGI24540J26637_10000438_pt1 | contig 17238 bp, 16 predicted proteins | sample NorSeaMetagenome_FD_26637 | JGI IMG/M metagenome (IMG submission 26637)
CCCAGGATGGTTTTCCCGACAAAATCCCAACACATGCCGGTTCCAGCCTTTTAATCTAAATTATGTCAGTTGAATAACCCTAACCCCAACAATTATGTTAGTTGAATAACCCTAACCCTAACAGACAAAATCTCAACACATGCCGGTTCCAGCCTTTTAATCTAAATTATGTTAGTTAAATAACCCTAACAGAAAGAACAACAAATATTGAAACAACTCACGTGGATCAGTTTTTTTCGCTTCCTTCCCTCTCAATTAAAAGCCAACTGATATCCTTCTTGCATTGGTTAATGTTTTGACAATTCTTCGAGCGTCTTCTTTTTCGTTTTCATGTTTGTAATCGGCAGTGCTTTCTGTTCCAACCCTAGCATTTGCTTTACGTCGTTGTCTTTCATTAGTTTGTCCACCAATCTCATTCGATTTTGATATTTTCCTTATTTGAGAAGTTCTCCACTTCTGCTCAAACTTTTGATCTGAGACGAGTAAAATAAAGCAGTCGCGAAAAGGATTGGTTTCAAAAATTGTGCCTTAAAGGATGATAGCCGTGATAGCATCCTTGTACAAGATGAAACCCCCGAAGAATTTGTTCCAAACGGTCACAATAGAATCACGTCCACTCGTTGCTAGTCCTATCTTACCTGCAATTCTGGGAATGTAATGGAGGGGTATTTTAGACCTGATATGATCGGTCATCCAAGCAGGCTTTTCTCTCTTCCAATTTTCCCAGTTTTCCTCAACCCAGATATGCATATCCTCTTCTATTACCCTTGTGATATGTGTCGTTATGTTTGCCAAAATGTCTGCCTTCGCGCCTTGGTCTTCATTATGCCAGCGGTCGAGAACGAGTTCCTTGCCTTTCAAAAAGCTAAAAAAAGTTCCAAGGTACTCCAAATTGATGTTGGAGACAAATACCAGCAAAGAGCTCAGTGCAATTGGAAGGAGCGTGCATGCGGCTAATCTGGCCTGCTTTGTCATGTGATCGTTGCCTTTCTCGTGTTCGTAGAGTGCAATGGCGACGGGCAGGCTCACCATTGAAACGAAAAGTGCTAACATCCACAGCGCCCCTCCGAGTTCTTGTGGATGTCGGAGCTGCACTATTGAAGTGAAATCGGCAACGATTTTGATTAAGACTGTGTAAACTTGATTGTGAGCGATTTTAAACAAAGATAGATATGCTGTTGCACGTTGACTTACCTCTTGCCGTAATGGAAACAAAAATATCTAAGTACTCCCCTGTCTTCACCCAGTACCAAAAGTCGCCCATTGCAAGCTTCAGCAGCAAATAAACTCCAAGGTCCGTGCCAACGAAGATGAATGGAATGTGTTTTCCAATATTCGCCAAGACGACAATTGTGCAGCACCTAAGCAGGAGCAATGAGCCAATAAAGCCTATCATGCTTAGGAACACAATAAGCCTCTTCTTGGCACCACCTGGAGTGTATCCATAGAATGTCGAAAAGGATCTCCTTTTCTCAGGATCTGTGTCCCAGTCATAGCTCATACTGGCTCCAATGAACGCTGCAGAAAAAACGGACGACACCAAGGATACCATTGCTGCTCCAGATATCTTTTCGTGCTCTGTTGCCATCGCTGATAACTGGATTATCACTCCTGGTATTGCTTCGGCGAAAAGTTCAATGGTCCTCATCGCAGTCATTTCCATCATAGGATCGACGGCCGTGTCTGACCTTTGCTCGACTCCTTGTGCAACTCTGTAAGCGTCAACAGTCGGTTTCAGACAGGTTATCACAGGAATTGACTCTTTCACGACTGCTTTCAAACCAAGCTTATAGTATTGAATGTACACAAACATCAACTGCATAAGAAGGTTCCCGAGAACCATGCCTGCAGTAAGATTGAAGTACGTTGGCATGTCGTTGACGTAAAACGTGTATGAGACCAAAATATCTGTAATAAGGTCGATGGTGCTGAGAGATGCGCCAACGAAGACGCGGAATTTAACGCCCCAAGCAACTTCTCCTACTAGCCTTCTACCAATGATATTCATCATGTCCCGGAACCATTTGTACTCCTTATCGAGCTCTTGAAGGGCGGGAAATTGATGGATCCACTCATCGATCCCCCCTTCTGCAGTTAAAGTCGTCGCCAGTGAGATGGCGAGGCTTTTTCCCAAAGCAGTCCCCTCCTCCTTCCTCAGACATTCCGCCTTCGCCTTAACTGGGGACATCGTCGTGAGCCTCTTCTGAACCACAGCAAGGAGCATCGGTTCGACAAAAGCATACTGCGATGAGCAAAGCGAATCGCGAAAAGGGATTGGAAGAAGGGTGAGAATTTAGACGACGGTAAGGGAGAGGGCACTTTTTGAACGGAAGTACATGTGCGTGTAGTCTTTAACGCCGATTTTCACGCTGTGAGTTCGTCGCTTCGTTCCTTGCTCCCTCGCACCTTCTCTGCCATGTCTTTTAGCCCTCTGTTGGTCTTCAGGACAGAGCTGACGACACTTTCTTTCGTCTTGCCCTTCTCTTTTAAGCGCATCATCAACTCTTGCCCAATGATTTGCCCTCCCTCTAGCGACAATTCTGAAGCCGGAACAAGGTTGTTAAAGTAGAAGCACAAGTACACAACATAGTTGAGTTGGGCAGTTATGCTTGCCTTCGCGGCTGTATTGCTGATCAACAAACCGAGGTTTTGCCTAACTATGTATGCGATCTTTGTCTTTTTCTCTCCCAGCTTAGTTACTTTCATCCATGACATCTCCTCCGCCTCGTACACCCCACTGACTGATGACCGGCCTACAGATCCTCTTGCCGTTGACATTCTGCCATTTGTTACCGGACTCGTCGAAATGACGATTACATCCTCAGACACTTTTGTTAGCTTCATCACGCATGTGTACAGTCGATTGTGATGGTTTGTACGTTTGCCCTCAAGCTTGCGCACCCTCTTGACTGTCATTTCGAACTCTCCCCTTTCGTTGGCGATGGTTCTTTCGACATCTTTTGAGATCAGCTTGTTTGCGCGGGAATCAAAGTGCCAGATAAAGGCAGCGACTATTGGGTTCGAGCGGAGCGAGCGTGGAAGGAGCGAGGAGCAAAGCGACGAGCAAGAGTATGTTAGTTGTGGTTGTGGACGGCACGCTGCTGTCGCTTCGCTCTGGACCTCGATCCCGGTCACCTTCCATAAAACCAGCCTGGACATCAATACTTGTTCTGCGATGAGCAAAAGTTGTTCACATGTATAGGGTTAGGATGAGGGTAGGCAGTGTATTGCTTTTACAGTCGATTCGCCCCAACCTTCCCTAGCTTCTTGTCCACTCTCACTCACCTTCCAACTACTTTCCCCCTCCCTTCCACTTGCATCCATATCGGTGCAAAGTGCTTCCTGACTTTTCGAAGCGAATTTTTGTCTTGAAGCGAATCATTTGGATTTTTGGGCTCGCTTTTGCGAAGTGCCGTCATTCTCGTGATGATCTCCGTCCTCTTCATGACGTCAACCTCGTGGGACCTGTCAAATCTTTGGCGAAGCCTGCTTGTCATCGAGAGAAATCCCGTTCCCAGCTTATTCATTAAGAATGCGGGAACTACCCCAGCAAGATCGACTTTCGTTGCAAGTTTCACGGCCGTCTGTGGTAGCCCTCCAATGTCAGGGAGAGGCGTGCAAGTCCAAACCGTATGGACTACCATACGAACATTTCCTGGCTTGTGAGGAAGAAGGTCTTCTCCTTCGTCTGTGATGGACACGTCCATTCCCGCTGAGCCGTCTTGATCTCGCCACCACGTTGCCTTTGTCGGTGCTTCACGTGGAGAAAATCCTGGTATCGGTAATTTCCGTTCTGTCAAGTATAGCAAGCTGTGGTCATTTAAGCATTTCGATTTCAATTCGATGATGTAGGAGCTACTTGGTGAGGCTTCCAATTTTCTAGAGTATAGATCACAGTATACCGACGATATGACTTCCTCTGCTGTGGCATCCATTATTGTAGTTGCAATTCCTGTGCCAAGAGCTTCTCCTCCGTAAAACACGCCCTTCATCGCAACTAGAGGATCTGATGATACGAAACTAATGGAAGTCCCTTCGTTGCTCGTAGTCCTGCACATGAAGCTCTTTCCGTCTGAGATGGAAATTTGTTCCTCTGGCGTGTAAACTTGAGGAACATTCCTGATTAAATTGGTCATGACAGCATGCTCAGCAGTGTCAATTGCCTGGTTTTGCTCGAAGTGAAATTTAATGTCTTTCACCATGTTCAAGCATTGGGGGGCGTTGCTTTTAACGAGCAACTTATGGGAAATCCAAGCTCTCGTGTCGAAGAACTGATGAAGCACTAGCTTTGTTTGAGGGATACCGGTAAAGCTCTCCAAATTGGTTGCGACGACTACTGCTTTTTGGATGCCCCTCGTTGTCCACTTGATGTCGCCCGCGTAATCCACGGAGGGAATGTCGTCGCAAGAAATCGAACAAACTGCGATGAGCGAAGCGAATCGCGAAAGGGAATGGGATGAGGGATGAGGGATGAGGCGAGGAGCGAAGCGACGAGTGGAAGGTTGCTAGTTATGTAGGAATGCGGTATAATGCTTTTGCTATCGCTTCGTCCAGCCTTCCGTCCTTCGCTCCTCGTCCAATCCCACCTGCAACGCTTCCATCTTCATTCCTCTTGAGTATATTCTTGAAGACGAATTCTGTATTTTTCAGGGGCCTGGGCATCTTCGTGACCAGGGCAAAGGTTTTCTCGTTAACCCTGCTCTCTTTTTCCTGCCTTCGGATTTCAAGCCGAGCGAGATCTCCAGCTTGGAACCCTCTTCTGCGGCGCTCGTTGCTGCAAAACTCAAAGAACCACGCGCATGCTTCCTCGGCGGTGCAATCGGCGGTGGTCTCTGCCCTCCCTAGTGAGGCCTTGTGATGCATCTCCATCTTGACGCTTGCATGGGGCGACTCCAAGGACTCCCAGCCTTCCTCGGGAAGCTCGTCAAACACCTTGAAAGCTGCTTCCTGGTCTTCTGTGAGTTGCTGCTTCCTGAGCTCCCTTGCGGCCTCTTCTGATACTCCGATTGTTCTCTGAATCAATGCGTCTCTCAGTTCCTTGTCTACGACCCCGTCGTTCCTCCGGAACCTTTCTTGAACTTCGTTGGCCCACCCAAGCTGCGTTTTGTTGAGGAAGTTCAACGCACTTTGAGGCAGCTTGACGTTCAGTTCGACGTTTTGGATTCGCGTCCACCTACAGACGTTTGGGGCGACCTCCTGGATGATGTAAACTCCAGTTGTTTGGCCGATTGTAAATTTGTGGTCCCCGGCATTGTTCTCATACGATCCAGGATACTCTTTGATCGGAACGACACCCATTGCATACTTCTTGAGGCCGTTCTTGCTCTTGATCTCGCTCCAAGTCTGCCACGTTTCAAAAAGTCGTGAAGTAAATGGCGAAGGGAAGTGGACGGTGAGGGTGAAGTGCAGGCTGCGGGTGCCGTCAATGTTTTCCCTCACGTGACGGGGAAGGTCGCCGTTGATTGCCTGGTTTTCGCTGACCTTCTCGTGAGTTCTCTGGACAAAGAGGTACGCCAAGAGAGTCTCTGCTGGTAAGTCAACGAGGACGCTGTGATAAGCGAAGATAAATGAGAATGGGTTGGCATGGGGGGTTGCGATGAGCGGAGCGACGAACAAAAGGGTGTTGGTTGTAGTGCTATGCAGGATAACGCACGCTCCTCCTGCTCTTCGCTCCTCTTCGTGACTTCGCACCTGAAGCCCCCCCATTTCAATTTGCCGTCGTCCCAAAAATACTTGTCCACGCTTTCTCTCGAGGTACCTGGGACGCGTTTGCCGGATTCTTCCAGCTTATTTTGGAGTTTCTCCAGGTTTGCGATCATACTTCTCTCGTCGCTTGTAGGGGAGGGCACATTGGAAAGATTGTCTAAAAAGGTCGTCCTTGCCCTCGAGTCGATAACCTGTGGCCTACTGAACGCGCACTCGATCTCGTCGATAATGCTCTTGATCGACGCGAAGGAATCCGAAATTGAAAGTCTGCTGGAGTTCTTGGACGTGGCCAACATTTCTCTCATGGAGGAGGTGGTGGAGGATTTTAACGTTCTGTTACTCTTAGCTCTAAAGGGTGAACGTCCGGATGAATATCCGGAAGAACGTCCCCCCACCCAACCCCAAGTGCTTTGAGATCCTCGGACTCCTGATGCTGAGATTGACGTATAACCAGACCCTGCGATGAGTTGGGCGAGGAGCGAAGCGACGAGGAAGGAAGTTGGGAGCGAAGTCGGGGAGAGATGTGTTAGGCATAGCACTAGCTGTCGCTTCACTCCTCGTCCGATCTCACCGCCGTCAATGTCGCCACTGTAAGTCAAGCAAGTTTGACCGTGATCGTGCTTTGCCAGCCTCATTTCAGCAAACACCAGAGCTCTTGCATGCCTGACGGATGAGCTTCCATAGCCTTCCAGTGCTTCGAGGTTTTCCACGACTGAGTGAGGAAGGTCTGCGATGAGCGAAGCGAAGAGCGGAGCGAAGAGCGAGAGGCGGCGAAGAGCGAAGCGAGGAGCGGAAGAGGAGTTGTTAGTTATGGCGCTGGACAGCCCTCCGCCCAGCCTTCCGTCCTTCACACCTCACCCGATCTCACCTTCCTCATCAACTGAAATGAGTTTGACTATGGTGGAATCTACGGTTGAGATGACCTCGATCTCAATCAGGTATTCGATTATCTTGGTCCCGCCCGGCTGCATGTGTCGCCAGTATGCGATTAGCCCGCCATCATCCTGCAAGGATGTGATGAGCAAAGTAACGAGTGGTGGCAGGGGTATGTGAAATTAACAGCTAGGGCAACATTCCCTGCTTCTTGCCGTCTCACCTCTTCGATGTAAGACCTTCTGAATACCCCGGAAAGTTGATCCTTGAGAATAAAATCCAGAACAGCACTTGGAGCGTCGTGAATTATGTGAGCGATTTTCGCCTTTTTGATATATCTCGATATGTCGATTGGCTTCGAGTCCGGTCCTCGTATTTGAATGGCTTTCACGAGGTCCCTGTGGTCGTGCTGGCTTTCAAGTTGGTTCTGGTGGTTAAGATGCCTAGAAGTGTCGGCAGGTGACGCTGGGGGGTTAAGCAAGGAGCGAAGCGACGAGTAGGGGGCAAGACGCAAGGCGACGGCATGGGTGTTAGCATATCATATATAAGACGCCATTTTGTAGCTCGTTGCACGCTTCTTCACCTGTCATCAAGACAGTTGCCGCCTTCAAACGTTTCCCTTTTGATGCCAACTCATCCAATTCTGCGACGAACAAGAAAGAGCGGTAATTAAGGAGTGGGACGATCAGTGGTGAGACAAACAAAGGGGGTAGGGGCTCTCCAAGCTACGGGTCTTCCTTCCAAGTTCAGAAACCCTTGCTCGTTACTGTGAATAACACCTTTGCTCACCTTTCTTTAAGGACTTTACCTTGTCCTCGAGAAGCTTTCCTGTAGCGAGCGCCTCTGTAAAGGAGTAAAGTGAGTTCGTGTCGTGTTTAGAGGCGAAAGGGGGGGTGAAGTGGTCTGAAGCGTGTGTTTCAATTCAAGGTAAGCTTACCTTTATTTTCCTTTTGAAGCTGTGCAACCGTTGTCCTCTCGTTCTCAAGAGCCTCCTTGAGGTCTTTAATCTCGGACATGGTAAAAACGGGAGCGAAGAGGTTGGAGGGGGGTGGGGCTTAAAGCTTTTGTACCCTTTACCGCCAGTTTACCGCCAGTTTTAGTTCTGGTTTTGGGAAGAGGGAGGATGTTAGAACGTCCAACTTGGAATGAATATGTTGATATGAATGTCCTTGGTTGTACGATTGCGATTGTCGACTTAGTATGAACCCCTGGCAGGAAATTGCCTGGAATTCAACCCGAGCCCAGTTCGAGCAGACCTATTGGCTTTTTAATGGTGTGAGTAACACAAAAGCTTCGATCCCGGGGTTCAAAGGCCGGCCTAGTGTCTCCAGTTCCCGTGGGTGGCCGTTTTAGTTTCGTATATCTTAAGTGCAACGCTTTATTAGGGGTATTGTTGTTCGGTGAATTCAGACGAAACATCTCAAGGAGCTATCTCAGTTCTCAGCCAACAGTTTTTAATAAACACAATGGAGCTATTTTAACCTGAATTAACCTTGCAATTGTCGAATCTTTCAGGTAAATATTCTTCTATATTATTTTTTGGCCGTTGCCCGCTTCTCTCCCTTCCCCCTTTTACTTGCGTCCTCCGAACATCCACTTCCAGATCCCCTTCTTTTTCCCCTTTCCCTTGTTACCCTTGTCGTTATTCTTGCTTCCTTCCTTCCTCTCCTCTGCCTCCGGTTTAACGATTTCGATCTCCATTTCGAACGCCGCCTCGTTCTCCCTCTTCTGGAAGCACATTTCGCACTTCTTCCTTCCCATGTCCGTGTTGTGGAACGTGCAGTTCTTGCACTCCCACTTCTCGACCTCATTGTCCTTATCTTCCCCCTTCCTCGCCCCTCCGCACGCCTTGCACACCAGCGCGTGCTCCTTATCGTTGACGAGGGTGCATAGGTTGCAAACCCACTGGTTGGATTTTAGTTTCTGAGGTGACGAGCCCGATCCCTCCATCCTTGAAATGTACTCGTAGTCGTTCCACGCGCCGTACTTGTCCTCTAGGGTCCCACCCTTGGCAGCACCCCCGATTGACCCCTTCTTCATCTTTTTGATTTCACTGTCTAGTTCCATGGCCTCTAGCATGCTGCTGCCCTTCTTGGTTAGCTTCCTAACGAGCTTCTTCTCGTTGGGAGTGTCGAGCTCCGCTTTCTCTTCCTCCGAGTCGATCTCGAGTTCCCCAAGCTTAATATGCGTCATGGGTGTCCTGTCGGTTCCGGAAGTAGTTGAAGAGGTGGCGGCAGCAACCTCACCTTCCATTGAAGCCACAGGGCTCACCCTGTACCTAGAGGAGGTAATGGCCGCGCCTGGCTCGGGTGTGAGGCATGACTTTGCAACGACGCTCTTCCTTGTCAGGTCCTTTCCCGTGCTGGATGGCTTGAAGGATCCTGGGTCGCTTATCTCTGCAAAAGGACCTGGAAGGGATCCGTTCTTGAGTCTCTCCTTCGCCGGAGTGTTGTCCATCTTGACAGCGAATTTGCTCCATACTCCCTCCTCATCGGTCTCCGCCTCTGCGTCAACCCCTGCTTCGACCCCTGCTTCAACCTCTAGCTCTACCTTCTCTGCACTCTCCACCATGACAAAGTCCTCTTCCTCCTTCTTGGTGTCATCGCCCGTCTTTCCGCCGTCCTGCTGATTTCCCGGTGGTGGAGTGGGAGGGTACGGGAATATAGGTGCCTTAACATTGTCCCCCTCAACCCCCTCATCCACCAGGGGAACAAGTCCAAGATTCCGGGCCACTTCGTCCTCCTCCTTGCTGGACTTATCGTTGGTGGTGATCTTTTCCACCCCTACCAAATTCTCGACCCCCAAACTCGCCCCCTCAACCTTCTCCCCTCCTCCAACTCCGGCACCCTTTTCAAGTTCACTCTTCAATTCCACTTCCGCGTCCTTTCCCTTGTCATTCTCTCCCCCAGCGGATGTAACGCCCCCTCCTTCCTTCGCATTATTCTTCTTTTTCTTCTTTTTGTTCTTTTTCTTCTTCTTTTTTGATGCTCCTTCAGAAATGGTCGTTTGGTTTAGGGACTGGCTGGAAATTACTACATTTACGGCATCAACGTTGGGCTTTGTTACAGCTCTCGACGCTTGACCGGAGGAAACCGTGGTGAGCTGATTTGAATTCGTAACATCTGTTAACGTAGGCATTGTAATTTGGGATTGAAAATTTTACATCACCCAGACCGATCAAAGAACATTTTCTAATGAGGTTCATTATTTTATCAACATTTTTAATATGTTTTGTTGGATCCTTCAACTTACCATCTGTTAGAATATATCGTAATACAAAATTATCACATAAAATGTTATATTCATCAAATCACCACATGAGTCGTCGGCATGAGTCGACTCATGATGAACAAAATGACTCTAACTCTATGAATAACTCTATAAGAGATATTAAAATGAAGAAATTAAAAGATAATAAACTTGAAATACTAATACTATCATTGCTATTAAGTGTTGGTATATCAATAAATCCATTACCAGCACAGGCTGCATACGGTCCAAGTGGTGCTGTTGTTAATTCACCTGCTGTTGTCAAGTCGCTTACACTTGAGGAGGTGAGATGAAGGCTGGGGGTGAAGGTGGGGGATGAAGGCTGGAGCGAAGCGAGAGCAACACAGTATTATAACTAACAACCTTCTGCTCGTCGCTTCGCTCCTCACCCCTTCCCGTGCTCGCGCCCTCCTTCACACAGTTTTTAAGCCTCCCAAAAGCGAAGCAGAGGCAGTTCGAGGGTTCCTTCATCTCGTGTACCAACGTAAAGGGTCAGAAGCAGTGCAAGCCGGTTTCAGGTGAGAGGGCAAAAGGAGCGAAGGAGTTTAGGAGCGTAACGACGGCTGGAGCGAAGCGACGGCAATACGGCATACAGTATTATAACTAACAATCTTCTACTCGTGGCTTTACTCCTCGCCCCTTCCCACGATCGCGCCCTTCCGCAGTGATTGACGGTCTTCTCAACGATATGCAAAAGGACGAGCTGAGGTACTTGGACTTGTACAAGCAGATCGAGGAGGGGAACACACCTGGAGAGATCGAGAAGCTGGAGGAGCGGCAGAGGATACTTAAGCAGCTCGCTGCTGAGGTGAGATGGAATGAGGAGCGAAGCGACGAGCTGATGACGTTGGCGATAGGAACGAAATGCACACGCACTCGTACTTCCGCACAACACCCCCCTCCCTCCCCAACTACCGCAATACTTCCCACCACTCGTCCCAACCCTTTTTGCGATTCGCTTCGCATATCGCAGCCTGACTGGGTTAATTACGCTGCTGGTTTCAGTGCCTCTTGCGTTTCCACGTTGGTGATGCACCCCCTCGACACAGTAAAGACGCGCCTCATGAGCAAGAAGAAGAGTTCTCCTGACAACATCTCCCCCCTCCCCCCCTCCTCCACTTCGCTCTCCTCTGCAACCCTCCTCTCATCAACATCCCCAGATGACGAACCCAACTTCGACATCGGATCTCTGTACGAGGGTCTTTTCGCGAACATGCTCAAGGAGGCCCCCGCGTCCGCCCTCTACCTTGGCCTTTACGAATCTGCCATGGTCTTCCTCAGCCAGTTTGGCTTCTTCCAGGAGTACCCCTTAATATCTTACCTGCTCGCTGGAGCGATCGGGGAACTCGTAGGGAGCATGATTAGGGCGCCGGCTGAGGCGGTAAAAACGAGACTACAGACAGGAAATAGGACCTTCCCGGAGGCTGTTTCCGACACCTTTGGTCCAGGTGAGAGGGCAGGAGGAGCGAAGCGATGTCTGCTCTTCTCGAACCTTCCTTTGGGCTCGCTTCGCTCTTCCCATAACTAACAATCTTCTGCTCATTGCCTCGCTCCTTGCCCCTTCCCAGCCGGAATCAAAAATACACTCACTGCGTGGTCGTCTTCGATCTTCCGCGACGTTCCCGCCGGCGCCATCCAGATTGCACTCTTTGAGCTCATCAAGACGCTCATTGTTGACAATCCCAACAATGACTTTGATGTCAACACTCTCCTGTCAGAGGCCCTCATAGGTGGCTTCGGGGGAGGGTTCGCAGCCTTCCTTACCAACCCCTCCGACGTTGTGACAACGAAGATCATTTCGGGGGGCGGTAAGGCATCCGCTAAGGAAGTTTTTGACGAGGTTCTGGCTGAGGAGGGACTCCTTGGATTTCTCAAAGGTTGGAAGCAGCGAACAGCCTATTGGTCCCTCGCTATTGGCATCTTTCTGTCTGTATATTGCTCCCTGCGGCAATACAGCCTCCAATTCTTCCTGATGTAATAACGTAACGCTAAAAATACTTGATAAAATCAATCTGATGTTTGTATTTATATTGTAATGTAACCCGCTTCTTTAAAGTTGGCTCAGTTTCTCCAAAACCTCCACACTATTCTGTACCTCCCCTCCCCAGCTCAATCCGAATGGATTTGGAGACTCCATCGTCACTTCATCGTATCCCGGAACCATGCTGCTAAGCAGAATGAAGTTCATGCCGTCTCCGCACCTAATCTGGGTGTCTCCGTTGAGGGCCTTGTCGTTCAGCCAGCTGTGCATCCACTCTGAGTGGAAAGGGCCCTCCTCCCCGTTCTCTGCGTTGAGGTAGTACCATCCTTTCCTCGACTGCTCAGTGCAGGCATCTTGGATCATTTGGTTGAGCTTCACCAACGTTGTGGTGTAGCCGCACGCAGCTTCGTACGAGAGGTGCCTCTCCTCCTCTGCAACTTCGGGGGGGGCTGGTGGCAGAGTCTCCCCGTTCAATGCTCCTCCGCCCTCAACCTCCTCAGTTGCCACCTCCTCCGCTGCGACCTCTTCCGCTTCCCGCTCATCCTCCTCATCTTCCTCCTCCACTATGCTCTCCCTGATACTACTCGCCGCAGTACTGTTCGTGCTCCCTATGCTGCCCATCCTATTGATCTCGGGCTCCTCCTTCGGCACCTCATCGTCCCCCTTGGATTCTGCCTCCTCCGAGACTGCGCCGCCGGCTAAGCTCTTTGCGAGTTGCCTGTACGGCACGTTAGACTTCACGGCCCATGTGTTGTCGACCGCCTTAGCACTGACCCTCCTCTTTACCTTCCTCTTCTGCGGCGAATCCCCGTCCTGCTTGCTCTCGGCCATGCCACTATTCCCGGTCATCTTGTCCATCTCCTTCGCACCAGGCAGCCCTCCACTGCTATCTGCGCTCCCAGTGCTATTGTTTCTGGCCACCGCTGGCAACAGCCCACCGTTTTGGAAAATGCTCTGCCTTGTGCTGGTGCGCCTCATGACCCTCTTCTTCTGAGTCTCGAGAACCTAAGAGTGGATGGAAGGCTGTTAGTTATGTAAGAGAAGGTGTAATGTTTTTGCTGTCGCTTCGCTCCACCCTTCGTTCCAGCCTTTGCTCACCTTCTTCCTCTTCTCCTCCTCTTCCTTTGCCTGTTGTTCCTTCCTTTCTTTCTCCAACTTTTCGGCCATGACCTTAGTGTTTCCGACCCCGCTCTGGATCTTGAGGAATTGGAAGTGAGGGTCCCTCTCCCTCTCCTGCCTCGCAGCCTCCAGCTTGAGCTGCTCCATGTTAGCCTCCTTCTCCTGCTTCTGCTGCTTTTTCTTCTTCTCCTCTTCAATAAGCTTCTCGACATCGTCCTTTCCTGTCCCCGTAGCTGACCTGGCACCATACTTCAACAAGAGCTTCACGGTTTCGGTGCTTCCCTCGTCGCCCTCTGCGCCCTCAGCGAGGGCGACGTCGAGGGCAGAGAACTTCTCACCATTGACGAGGTTCACCATCTCGCCCACAGTCTTCTTGCTGCAGTTCTCGACGAGCAGTTCGGAGACGGCAAGGTGTGTGTCCCCGCACCCCGCCGATCTATGGAGGGGTGTGTTGCCCTCGCAGTCGATTACGTTGACGTTGGCTCCCCCATCGATGAGGAGCTTCACGGCCTTCTGGTTCCCGTTGATTGCCACGACGTGCAGGAGAGACTTCATCCCGTCCATCCTGTCCCTGACGTTGCAAAGATCTTTCTTGATTCTCTTCAAAACCGCCCAGTCGCTGCTCGTGCAGTTTACCAAGTTCTTCAGAGGGTCGATTTCCCCCCAGCTCGCGGCCGTGAAGGCCTCCTGGACCCATGCCTCTAGTTTGACCGTCATGGTCTTCTTCTTGAACCTGCTATTGATAATGGTGGCCATCCTCTCCTTTTTGATCTGCTCCTCTACCACGAGCTTTTGGTACCTAACTTTGGCGTGCTTCTTCCTCCCCTGTCTCCCCCTTTGCAGGGCCTGCAATTTGTTGACGCTCTTCTTCGTGTCCTCAAACTCTCGCTTTGCCTTCTTCCCAATCAAAAAGGCGTGGAGCCGGTCGTCGAGCACCTTGATCGCTTTCCTGCGCTTAAACAATACCTTCATCGTCACGAACATGCGGATCGACGCCTGGCATTTTGTAATCTTGAGAACGTGCTTCTTGTACTTTTGACGTGCCATGAAGCCGCCGATTCCCCTTTGCAGCATTATAATCCTCCTCCTCGTTTGCTTGAACTTCTTCCTCCCGCTCCAGGACCTGTACTTGGTCTGGACGAATATCGCGTTGGTGTGTATCTTCCAAATTTCGAGCTGGTGGTAGGTGTCGTGCTTGAGGAAGACCTTGCCGGACTTGGCGACTTGGTAGTAGCCCTTCGGTAGAGCCTTGTCAAAGACCACTTTGCAGCCAACCTCTGCCGGGAGCTTTGGGTCGACGTGGGCCTCCTTCCAGTACTCAAACTTGAGGACGATGGGCCAAAGATCTGCCCACTCTTCCCTCATCGGATAACCTTCCCTCCTGATCCTGACCATCTCAAGCGTCCCGTTGCACTTGAGCTGTTCCATGACCATGGGTGCGTCGAAGTCATGGGGTGATTTATTGTTATTTGGCTTGACGCATCTAATGTAGTGGGGGTTGGTGTTTAGGATATCCTGGTAAAGGCCAGCTAGCTGATTCTTGAAGTTGTAACCGATCGTTGTTGGGGTCTTTCCCATTCCCGATACGCTCTGCGACCGGGCCTTTGTGGATATGATAGCGGCGGTCTGCATCTCCTTGGCGTTTTCGAAAATTTTCTTGATGAAGGGAGACTTGGACGTGAGCATGGCGTTCTCGAGGTCAGGAAGGAGCTTGTCGTTGTTCTTGGAGATGAATCCCTCGACAGAGTATACGACGTCGCCAGCAAAGTGCTTCACTATGAAGGTGTTGTTCCCAGCGAATCTGGAAACCCCGTAGTGCTACGAGGAGCGAGCGGCGGTGATGAGCGAAGCGACAAACGGAAGATTGTAAGTAAATTTGTGGGTGATATGCTGCTGTCGCTTTGCTTCAGCCCTCCGCCCTCGTCCGATCTCACCTTGGTCATCCCCCTGTGGGTGTTGTTCAAGGAGGTAAGGTAGGTCATGTCCGTGTCCGTCTTCCTGTTGAGCACGCATATCTCGTCGAGCAGCGGGAGCAGTCCTGTAGGCTTCTTCTCTATAAGGTCCACGCAAGGTTGGTTGTTCTGAAACTCAATGTATGCGCAGTCGATCCCTTCGGACGCGTAGTTCTCCTGCTCCGTAACGAAGACAGTGTGGTTGAAGAGCGATTGCGGCTTCTCGTTCGCATAGTTGATGCAGAGCTGCTCAAAACTGTTAATCTTGAAGATCTCGAAACCGAAGATGTCCAGAATTCCGATGAAGTTCTGCGATGAGCGAAGCGAGTCGCGGAAAGGGTTAGGCGAGGAGCGAAGGGCGAGGAGCGAAGGGCGAGGAGCGAAGGGCGAGGAGCGAAGGGCGAGGAGCGAAGGGCGAGGAGCGAAGGGCGGGGGGCGAAGCGACGAGTAATAGGCTGTCATATCGTACAAGGAGCAACATTAGGCAACTCGCTACGCTCGCTGCCTTGACTCGTCGCTTCGTTCCCTGCTCTGCCTCACCTCGATCTTGCTGTGGGAGTGGAGGTTGCTGTTGCACAGGGATATGAGGTAGAAGAAAAGGTTGTCGTAGACCGCCTTTGCGAGTGCGTCCCTCGCCTCCTGCGCCTCTGTAAGGTTCAAGGGCACTGTGTAGATGGAGTTACGACCCTTCGCCTTTACGATCCTCGTCATGAGCTTGACGTCAAGGACGGGGCACTGCAGAAGCTTCATCGAGTGCTTGAGGCTGGTGCTCTTGCACGAAGCTTTGATCTGCGCGTTGTCGTGTTCGTCGGCCTCGAATTCGACGTTCCCCAGGTGCATGATTCCAGCTAGTAGCTGAAGCATTGTATCCACCTGTTCCTTCTTAGCGCCAACAGTTTCGAGCGCCCTCAGGACATCCTCATACTCCGCCTTATCGTCGATGTTGTCGATGGTAAGTGAACCCTGGTTGAGGATCCTATAGTCGCTTGCCTTTGTCAAGGACCAGCTGTGGGCGAGGAGAGGAGCGAAGGATGGAGCGAGCGAAGCGAGGAGGAGATCCGTTAGTATTAACAGCTGGCCTAGCTGTCGGCTCACTCCTGCCCTCCGCCTCACCTTGCCCTCTGTGACGCAGTCGCGCCAGCGCAGAGCTGGTAGAATATGTGGTAGTTCCTCTCGCCCGGGTTGTTGTTAACGACGCGCGATTTCTCTAGCAGGTAGTGGCACATGGACGCGCCTGTGATCTTCTTCGCCGAGTACTCGATCTTGATGAATTTGCCAAACCTTGAAGAGTTGTCGTTCCTGACTGTTTTAGCGTTCCCGAAAGCTTCCAGGAAAGGGTTGCAGTCCATGATCCTTTGTTCGACGGTGGCCGCGCCAGACGAAGATGCGCCTCCGAGGTTACTGCTGGTCTCGGCGAGGAACGTCATTACCTTCTTGCAAGCCTCGGTCTTACCGGCTCCCGACTGGGGAGGAGGGTTAGGGTTCAGAAGTTGATGTTCGTGGGTTAGCTTGTGCGAGAGGGTGTGGTATTTTACTTCTGTCAATTTGTTCTCACCTCTCCGCTGACGATGACCGACTGGTCCTTCTGGTTGTTAACAAGCAGGTCGTAGGCAGTGTTCGCCACAGAGTACACATGCGGAATCCTGGGGAGGGGCGAGGGGCGAAAGGCGGCGAGTGGAAGGGTTGTTAGCTTATATAGTTATAGACGGTGTGTTGCTGGAGCGGTTGCTGTCGTTTCACTCCAATCCCCTGCCCATCCCTCCGAACCCAGCCCTCACCTTTCTTTTCCCTTCTTCGTGAATTTAGGGTTCGCGGGCTCGTCGTAGAGGCCATCGATCCACTTGTAAGGGTTGAAACTTATGGATATGTTGGCCACGTTAGTGTATATGTCGTCGTTGTAGTAGCGCCTCTTGAGGAGGGACAGGAGGGGGGCCTGGTTGAGGTTGTTTAGGGACGCAACGTCCGGGTGATCCTCGAGGTGGGTGGGATCGAACTCTTCGGTTGCTGACTTCTTTACCGTGTACGTCTTGGAGTCGTGGAACATGGTTAGGGTGTCGGAATCATCGTCTACTGAGGTTACTGAACCTAAACACCAGACATCCTCCTTATGGGGGAACCACACTTGATGGGCCCTTTGGATTTCGGGGAATTGGGTGAGATTATGGGGGGAATATGACAGAATGTTAAAGTTAGAGAGAGAATAGACACAAAGGAGGGGACGAGGGGTCGGCAGTTGTTGTAGGATGTGTTATTATTTTACATAATTGAATAATAATTGTATTGTTTTATGGTGGGGAGGGGATATATTAGGTGATGAGGGGTTGAGAGGGGGGGGGG
>JGI24540J26637_10000441_pt1 | contig 17196 bp, 18 predicted proteins | sample NorSeaMetagenome_FD_26637 | JGI IMG/M metagenome (IMG submission 26637)
TTAACTCTTGGTTCAGCTAAATTAGCTGAGAACTTCTCAGTTAATGTTACTGCTAAGTACCATGATAATTTCATGTGGCAGCAATCAGGTTTTATAGATGCAATGATTCCTGCTAATACAACGTTTGATGCTTCAATGCTTTTTCAATTACCAAGTTTAAACTCTAGAGTTAAAATTGGTGGAACTAATTTAGGTGGAGATGAATATTTCGCTATGCCTGGTTCTGGGTCAATTGGAAGTCAATTCTATGTAGGATTTACTATAAATCCATAAGAGATAATATAATGTTAATAAAAAGGCGACTTAGGTCGCCTTTTTTTATATAAAAAATTATAGAATTTAACTCATAAAATTTTATATTTGCCTCATTAAAATTTAAATATTAAATAATGTCAAACTCTATAGGTAAAGTTTCTCAAATTATGGGACCTGTTGTGGATGTAACTTTTGATACCTCTTCAAATAATCTTCCTAAAATCTATGATTCCCTTGAAATTAAAAAACAAGACGGGTCTATTCTAGTTCTTGAAGTTCAATCTCACGTTGGTGAAGATGTTGTTAGAACTATTTCNATGGATTCAACTGATGGACTAGCAAGGGGAGCAGATGTACTTGCTACTGGAAACCCAATTCAAATGCCTATTGGAGATGATGTTTACGGTAGATTATTTAATGTAATTGGAGATTCTATTGATGGTTTAGGAGATTTACCTAAAACTGGTAAAGACGGACTTTCTATTCACAGAGAAGCTCCTGATTTCGATCAGTTATCAACATCTACAGAAGTATTATTTACAGGAATTAAAGTTATTGATTTAATAGAACCTTACGCTAAGGGTGGTAAAATTGGATTATTTGGTGGAGCTGGTGTTGGTAAAACTGTTTTAATACAAGAACTAATTAATAATATTGCAAAAGGTCACGGTGGACTTTCTGTTTTTGCTGGTGTTGGTGAAAGAACAAGAGAAGGAAATGATCTTTTAAGAGAAATGCTTGAGTCGGGTATTATAAAATACGGTGAAGAATTTGACAAATCCATGGAAGAAGGTGGATGGGATTTAAGTAAAGTCGATAAAAATGCAATGAAAGAGTCAAAAGCAACATTTGTTTTTGGTCAAATGAACGAACCACCTGGAGCACGTGCTAGAGTTGCTTTATCTGGTCTTACTATGGCTGAATATTTTAGAGATGGAGCTGGAGATGGTCAAGGAAAAGACGTTTTATTTTTTGTAGATAATATATTTAGATTTACCCAAGCTGGTTCTGAAGTGTCAGCTCTTCTTGGAAGAATGCCATCAGCTGTTGGTTACCAACCTACACTGGCTACAGAAATGGGTGCGATGCAAGAAAGAATTACATCAACTAAAAGTGGCTCTATTACATCTGTTCAGGCTGTATACGTTCCTGCGGATGATTTAACGGATCCTGCTCCTGCAACTACTTTTGCTCACTTAGATGCAACTACAGTACTTTCTAGAAAAATTGCTGAGCTTGGTATTTATCCTGCTGTTGATCCTTTGGATTCAACATCAAGAATTTTAGCTCCAGATATTATTGGAGATGATCATTATAATTGCGCTCAAAGAGTAAAAGAATTATTACAAAAATATAAAGAACTTCAAGATATTATTGCAATTCTAGGTATGGAAGAGTTATCTGAAGAAGATAAGCTTTCTGTATATAGAGCAAGAAAAGTACAAAGATTTTTATCTCAACCTTTTCATGTTGCTGAACAGTTTACTGGTATTCCTGGTGTTTTAGTAGATATTAAAGACACTATTAAAGGCTTTAATATGATTATGGATGGTGAATTAGATCATATTCCAGAGTCTGCCTTCAACCTTAAAGGAACTATTGAAGAAGCTATTGAAGCTGGAGAAAAAATGTTAGCTGAAGCTTAAAACTATAATATGCAATTAGAAATAGTAAGTCCTGAAAACACTCTGCTTAACGCTAATGTGGATTCCGTTTTAGTTCCTGGNACTGATGGATCTTTTCAAATGTTGGACAATCATGCTCCAATAGTTTCAACTTTAATTTCTGGTACAATAAAAATATTAGGAGAAATTGAAAACTCAGATAAATTATCAGATTTATTTTCGATTGTAAGTCCTAAAGAAATACATCTAACAATTAGTTCAGGTGTAGTTGAGATGAAAGAAAATAAAGTTATTATATTAACTGACTAGTTTTTATATTTCTTAATGCTTTTATATGAAAAAAGTTTTCCCACTTTTAATATTACTTTTAAGCAATTTATCTGTTTCTCAAGATCAAACCACAAATCTGGATGAAGTTGTTGTGTTGTCTACAAAGATTGATTTACCCTTTTCTAAAAATTTCAGAACAGTTAAAATTATTAGTTCAGAAGACATTAAAAATAGTCCAGTAACAAATGTTTCTGATCTTCTTCAAGAAATTACAGGAATTGATGTTAGAAGAAGAGGTGCTGGAGGAGTTCAAGGCGATCTTTACATAAGAGGTGGTGGATTTGATCAAACTTTGCTTTTAGTTGATGGCATGAAGATGGATGATGCTCAGACAGGGCATCATACGTTGAATATGATTCTTCCTCTTTATTTAATTGAAAGAATAGAAATAATAAAAGGTCCAGCCGCTAGAATTTTTGGTCAAAATGCTTTTAATGGTGCAATTAACATTGTTACTAAAGAATTTGAAGGTGAGAAGCGTACAGTTAATCTAAATCTAAATGAACTTTCTTATGGATCGTTTGAGCAGAAAAATATTTCATTGTCAACCAAAATTGTTGGAGAAAAGATAAAATCTTTAATTAGCTATTCCGGAAATAGATCAGATGGGTACAGACATAACACTGATTTTAAAAAAAACAATTACTTTATAAAAACTTCATTTAATTCCAATAACACGCCTGTTGATGTAATAGCTTCTTTTACAGAAAATAAGTTTGGAGCTAATGGATTTTATGCTAGTCCTAGTGCTACAGAACAATATGAAGAAACTCAAGCAAGTCTATTAGGTATTACGACCACTATAAACTCTGAAAAGCTATCAATTACACCTAGATTATATTGGAGGCGCGGTCAAGACGAGTACATATACATAAGAGACAATCCTTCTGTTTATAGAAACCTGCATAAAACCAATAAAGTTTCTGCTGAACTAAGTGGTTCTTATTTTTCTAACTCAGGAGTTACTGGTTTTGGATTAGATTTATCTACAGTAAATATTTCAAGTAATAATTTAGGAGAGCACAATAGAACTACGGTTAATCTTTTTGCTGATCATACATTTAAATTATTTGACCAAAAACTAGTGGTTTCACCAGGAATTGCACTTAGTTATTTTTCCGACATGTCTTTTCATTCTTTCCCTGGAATTGATTTAGGTTATAACATTAGTTCAGATTTTAAACTGTACAGTAACATTGGAAAGACTTATAGAATCCCAACATATACTGATTTATATTACAGTGACAGAACCACTGTTGGTAATGAAAATTTAAATCCTGAATCAGCTACCTCTACGGAATTTGGTTTAAAATATAATACTTCTAATTTTAAATTCTCTACTGCATTATTTAATAGAAATGCAAAAAACATAATTGATTATGTAAAACAGAATGAAGACGACTTATGGAAAGCCGTAAACATAGGTTCGTTAAGCACTAGTGGATTTGAACTGGATATGTCATACCGTTTTAAAAGTTCTTACAGTTTATCAAATGATAATTCAATTAGTATTGGTTACACTAATATTAAAGATGATAATTATGTAAGTGACATCAATTTTTCAAAATATTCTCTAAATTCATTAAAACACCACTTTATATCAAAATTTAATCTTAACTATATAAAGAATGTTAATCATTCAATTATATATAAATATGCTGAAAGATCAGATAAGTCTAATTACTCTGTTTTGGATTCAAAAATTAGGTATAAAAAAGGAGTTTTTATTTATGTAAATAATATTTTAGATGAAATTTACTCGGAAACAAATCTAGTACCAATGCCAGGAAGAAGCTTCTTAATTGGCTATAGTATTGGAATAGACTAGTTCACCAGACAGATAAGTTTTTAAAACTTTAGTATTTGGAGTTTTATTTGTTTCTACCTTCATTATATCTCTGTCAATAATTATAAAATCAGCAAACTTTCCCTTTTCAATACTTCCCTTTTCTTTTTCCTCGAAATTTAAATAAGCTGCCCAAATTGTCATTCCTTTTAGAGTTTCTTCTCTTGAAAGGGCATTTTCAAATTCAAATCCTTTTTCAGGATAATCATTTAAATCTTTTCTTGAAATAGAAGCATAGAACGTATGGAACGGATTAACTTTTTCAACAGGAAAATCTGTTCCAAGNCCTATGACTTTTGATTTCTCAAGTAGTGCTTTGTATGCATANGCGCCTTTAATACGTTTGGACCCAACTCTATCTTTAGCCCAGTACATGTCACTTGTAGCATGAGTAGGTTGGACTGAAGGTAATATCTTATTGTTATAACCGTCTATATCATTTAGATCTATTATCTGTGAGTGTTCTATTCTCCACCTAGGGTCTGTTTTGTTTTCAAGTACTTTTGAATAAGTATCAATTAAAATATTAATAGTTGAATCCCCAATAGCGTGAGTGTTCATTTGAAAGTTAGCTTTTGCTAACTTATCTGCTAAATCTTTTATATCCTTATAACTGGTTACAAGTTTTCCGTAATTATGTTTGTCGTCAGAATACGGTTTTTTAAGCGTTGCTCCTCTTGAACCAAGAGCGCCATCACCATATACTTTTACTGATCTAACATTTAAAGAATTTGTTTTTATAGGTCCATTTTCTAAGAAATAATCAACATCATCTTTAGAATTACTTATCATGGCATATACTCTCATTTTTAAAAGATTCTTTTTTTGTAGACTATCTATAAGCAGTATGACCTCTTTAGAAAGCCCAGCATCATCAACTGTTGTTAAACCATTTTGAAAGCATATTTTTTGAGCACTAATTAAAGCTTCTATTTTATTGTCTAATGAAATTTCGCCAAAAGCATCGTCTATTATTGACATAGGACCATCGATAAGAACTCCAGTTAGCTTACCTTTTTTTGAAAGTACTGTTCCGTTAGTTGATGTTGTATTAATATCAATTCCGGCAATATCTAAGGCTTTTTGGTTGACTAAATAAGCATGGCCATCGATTCTCTCTAATATAACAGGTGTATTTGGATAAGCTAAATCCAATTTTAATTTATTTGGAAACTCTTTAATTTCCCAATCGTTCTGATCCCAGCCTCGTCCTCTAATTACATCTTTATTATTTTCAAATGCAATTTTTTCTAAAATTTCATTAAATGAACTGGTTCCAGTTAAATCAATTACATTTTGATTTAATCCAAGTCCATAGAAGTGACAGTGAGCATCAATTAAACCTGGTAAAACAGTAGATCCATTAAGATCTATTTTTTCATTTGTATTATATTTTGAAAAGATTTCATCGTTTCCAACATCGATGAATTTTCCATCTTTTACAGCAAATGCACTTGCTATATTAAAATCATTATTTACAGTATAAATATTCCCATTATAAGCAATGTAGTCTACTGATTTTTTACAACTTTGTAGTAACGAAGTAAGTACTAATAAGACTANAATCAGATTATTTAATTTGATTGATTTTTTCATAAATTAAATTTGTTTCCCATCCCCTGTATAATAAGAATGAAAGAATTTTTTTCTTTTTATTAATTAAGCTTANGTGATCTAAAGATGCTAATTTTTTATTAAATAAATTTTCTAATTTATTTAGATAATCAATTTCGTTAATTTCTTTTAATCCTTCTTTTATATTATAGCTTGAAATTTTTCTACTTTTTAGTTCTATTATAATTTTTCTTTTGCCCCAGTTTTTAATTTTAAATTTTCCTCTTACAAAACTTTTACAAAATCTAGTTTCATTTAAGTAATTTTCATTAATTAAATTGAAAATTATTTGCTCCTTAACCTCAGAAATCACATCAAATGATTTTAATTTTTTTTCAACTTCATTATGGCATCTGTCTTGATACGAGCAATATTGCTTTAATTTAAATTCTATTTCATCAACTGTAAAGTTTCCACTTTTCATTCTCTTAAATTAATTCATTTTTAGTCAAAAAAAAAGCGGCTAATTAGCCGCTTTTTTTAAGCATTTATGATTTTACCTTCCTTACTAAAGAATCTAAAATGTAAATAGGTGTAGGCATCTCTAGGGACAATAGTCACCCATCTTTTGTGTTTTAAATACCACTTCATTCTTATTGAAGGATATTCGCTTTTTAAGTAAGCTGCAACAAATGGATGAACATGTAAAAAAACCTTTACGTTATTGTATTTTTTGGTTGAAAAAACTTTTTCAATTTTATCATAAATTTTATCTATTAAAACTATTGGGGCTTCAACTGTTCCATTTTGATTTGGATTAGCCTCAATAGTCTTAATCTCCATTTCTGATCTAACTCTTTGTCTGGTCATTTGAATTAAGCCGATTTTACTTGGAGGTAAAATTTTATGCTTAGCTCTGTCAGATTCCATTTCTTTTTTGAAATGGTCAAAAAGAGTTTTTCTATTTTCTGGAGTCATTAAATCTATGAAATCAATAACAATAATTCCACCCATATCTCTTAGTCTTAATTGTCTTGCTATCTCTGTAGCTGCAACTAAATTAACTTCAAGGGCAGATTCTTCTTGGTTTTTTGATTTTGTCAATCGATTTCCACTGTTAACATCAATAACATGTAACGCCTCAGTATGTTCTATTATAAGGTAAGCACCTTTACTCATTGTAACGGTTCTTCCGAATGCTGTTTTTATTTGGCGTTCAATTCCATATTCTTCAAAAATTGGATTATGAGATTTATGAAGTTTTACAATTGATTGTTTTTTTGGAGCAATTTGCTGCAAATAATCTTTAATCTCAGAATACATGGATTTTTGATTAACATATATTCCTGTAAAAGTATCATTAAAATAATCTCTAAGAATTGAAGAGGATCGGTTAAGTTCGCTTTGTGCCTTTAAAGGCACTTCAGCTCCTTGGATTTTTTTACAAAGATCTGTCCAACGATTAAATAAGTTTTTTAGATCGTTATCAAGTTCTGCAACTTTTTGATCTATAGCTACAGTTCTTACTATTACCCCAAACCCTTTAGGTTTAATGCTTTGTACAAGTCTTTTTAATCTGCTTTTTTCTTCTCTACTTTCAATTTTTTGAGAAATAGAAATTCTATTTGAGAAAGGAACTAATACTAAAAAACGACCAGCAAAAGATAACTCTGAACTTATTCTTGGGCCCTTAGTTGAGATTGGTTCTTTTATTATTTGAACTAAAACAGTTTGATTTGGACTTATAACGTCCGAAATACTTCCTTCTTTATCGATTTCTGATTCGAAAGGAAATCTTTCAAGTGAAAATTTTTTTATTTTACCTGCGCTTACACCTTTAATGAACTTAATTAATGATAATATTCTTGGTCCTAAATCATGATAATGCAAGAATGCATCTTTTTCATAACCTACATTTACAAATGCAGCGTTTAGACCCGAAATTGTTTTTTTAGTTTTTGCTAAAAAAATATCTCCAACATTAAATTTGTTACTATCATTTTGTTTATGAAGTTCAATTAATTTACCGTCTTTAAGTAATGCAAAATCAACAGCTGTGGAATTTGAACGTATTATTATTTCTTTACTCACAATATTGATTTTATGTTCGCTATATAGCGAACGGGTTATACTTTATTCACAGGATTTTTAATAACAGGGAAAAAAGCTTAGTGCTGATTGTCACTCAACTTATTTCATTTCAAAGATCGTAGTATCAGTTAAGTATCTAACTTACTTTTTTTTGTGCCTATTAGCACGACTTCTTTTCTTTCGCTTGTGTGTAGCTACTTTATGTCTTTTTCTTTTTTTACCGCTTGGCATAATCTATATTTTTAATTATTTTTTTTAACACCTTCAACAAAAACCTTCGCCGGCTTAAAAGCAGGGATGTGATGTTCAGGAATTCTTATGGTTGTGTTTTTTGAAATATTTCTTCCAGTTTTTTCAGCTCTTTTTTTAACAATAAAGCTTCCAAATCCTCTTAAATAAACATTTTCTCCTNCATTTAATGAGTTTTTGATTTCATCCATTAAATTTTCAACAGTAGCTAAAACTTCNTTTTTATCTAATCCTAGGTTGTTGGAAACTTTTGAAACAATCTCAGCTTTGGTCATATTCTTTATTTTATTTATGTTTACTTTTTAAGGTGCCAAATATATAAATTTATATTTATTATTCATCCTTTAAAATGCTCTAATAATATCTCAAATTTTATTAAATTTCATTTTGTCAAATAAAATATACTTAAACTTTTCTAAAAAATTAATNAACTGGTATTCAGTTAATAAGAGGTTTTTGCCATGGAGAAATACTAAAGACCCGTATAAGATTTGGCTTTCAGAAATTATACTTCAACAGACTCAAGTTAAACAAGGATTGCCCTATTATAATAAATTTATCGAGCGATATCCTAATGTAGGGTCTCTTTCGGATTCTCTAGAACAAGACGTTTTGAAAAATTGGGAAGGGCTTGGATATTACAGTAGAGCAAGAAATTTACATAAAACCTCAAAACTAGTTGTTGAAGATTATAATTCTCAATTTCCAAACACTTATGAAGAACTTATAAAACTTCCCGGAATCGGAGATTATTCTGCAAGTGCAATAAGTTCTTTTTCAAATGATGAGTTGCGCCCAGTTTTGGATGGTAATGTTTATCGATTTATATCAAGATTGTTTGGAATTAGTACAGTTATAAACACTTCAGGTTCTTTAAAGGAATTTAAGATTCTATTGAATAAGCTTATTTGTGTAAATAACCCAAGTGATTTTAATCAGGCTATAATGGAGTTTGGAGCTTTAGTTTGTAAACCAAAAACTCCTAATTGCACGAATTGTATTTATAACAAAGTTTGTTTTTCATTTAAAAACAACAGTGTTTTTGATTTCCCTGTTAAAAAGAAAAGCGCTAAATCTAAATCTAGATTTTTAAATTATTTTGTAATAATTGATAAAAACAAAAGGATAATGGTTGAAGAGAGAACCAATAAAGATATTTGGCAAAATCTATATCAATTTCCATTAGTTGAATCTGACACAGATTTAAATAAATCTTCTCTAAAGGATCTTTTAACACTAAATAAACATCCATTTTCTAAAACAAATGATATAAAGCTTATAGAAACTGTAAATCATAAGTTGTCACATCAAAATTTAAAAATAAATTTCTGGCTTAAATATGTTAATAAACTAGATGACAGTTCTATTTATATTAAAGAGCTTTCAAATTTGCCTTTTCCAAAACCTCTGAGTTCATTTATTGAAACATTGAATAATTTCTTGATGTAATTTATTATATTTGGATATAATAAAAATAATTATGAGCGGTTCTTTAAATAAAGTAATGTTAATTGGAAATTTAGGTGATGAAGTTAAAATGCATCATTTTGAAGGTGGAGGTTGTATAGGAAGATTTCCAATAGCAACAAACGAAAACTATACTAACAAAACTACCGGAGAAAAAGTTTCAAATACTGAATGGCATAATGTTGTAGTTAGAAATAAAGCAGCTGAAGTTTGCGAAAAGTATTTAAGTAAAGGAGATAAAATATATGTTGAAGGAAAGATTAAAACACGAAAGTGGCAATCTGAAGATGGTATTCAGAGGTATTCCACTGAGATTCATGTTAATGAATTTAATTTTTTGTCAAATAAATCTGATGTAAATGAATCGCCTTTAGCCACTAATGAGCCAATTGCTCCTCAATCAAATACATCAGTCCCAGAAAATGAGACTGATGATTTACCTTTTTAAATAATCCTATATAATTTGGTCAATTTCTTTTTGTTAACTGACATATATACTGATTTAATCAAAATATCATTAATTACAGTTCTGCTAATATGTTCTGCCCTTATTTCNGGATCTGAAGTTGCTTTTTTTTCTCTTTCTAAAACAGATTTAAAAAAAATATCAAGTTCTAACATTAAAAATTTAAAACTAATTGCTCTTTTAAGAAGTAAACCCAGAAGGTTATTGGCAACATTACTTGTCTCTAACAATTTTATAAATATATCTATTGTATTATTACTAGCTTCTTTTGGTCAGTTATTTNATTTTGATTTTTTNCCTAGCTGGTTAAACTTTGTTTTNGATGTTGGGTTTATTACTGCTTTAATATTATTGTTTGGAGAGATTCTTCCCAAAGTTTATGCTAATAGAAAACCAATTTCATTTTCAAAAAAAATGGCGTTTCCAGTTCANTTTTTAGACAAGTATTTGTTTTTTTTTATTACTATTCCCATGAGTAAAATGACCAAGTTTGTTCAAGATAAACTAGTGTTTAAAAAACCTAATTTATCTATTGATAAGCTTTCGGATGCATTTGATTTAACCGATAAAAATGAAACATCTAATGAAGAAAAGAAGATTTTAAAAGGTATTATTTCTTTTGGAAGCACTGAAGTTAAGCAAGTTATGAAGCCCAGGATTGATGTTTTTTCTGTATCTAAAACAATGTCTTACAGTGAACTTATAAAACAGGTAAGAGAAAACAGATATTCTAGAATTCCAGTATTTGACGAAACTATTGATAATGTTGCGGGAGTTATATATTTAAAAGATTTATTCCCTCATTTAAATCAACAGAGCTTTGATTGGACTACTTTGATTAGAGAACCTTATTTTATACCTGAAAACAAAAAACTTGATGATTTATTGAAAGAATTTCAAAAACTAAAAAATCACATGGCTATAGTTGTTGACGAATATGGAGGAAATTCTGGTATTATTACTTTAAACGATATTGTTGAAGAAATAGTTGGTGAAATAAACGATGAATTTAATCAAGATGATATTATTTATAATAAAATTGACAACAATACTTTTGTCTTTGAAGGCAAAGTGAATCTTACCGATTTATATAGAATTTTAAAAATCAAGGACAATAAAATTTTTGAAAATATTAAAGGAGATTCGGAGACTTTAGGTGGTTTTTTACTTGAACAAATCGGATTTTTTCCAAAAAAAAATTTCAAGCTAAAACTTAAAGGAATTGAATTTAAAGTGGTTGAAGTCAATAGAAAAAGAATAAAGAATGTTATGGTAACTATAAAGGAATGATAAAATCTATATTATTTTTTTTTATTTTTCTAATGAGTTGTTCAAATCATACAACAACTCCAAAGCCCAAAGCTTTTTTGTATAATGAAGTTAGTGTACCTAATTATGTTTTTTACAAAAGTGCTTGCGGATATTCATTTTTTATAAATTCTGAAAATCAAATAGATTTTGAAAATTGTAATGTAAAAATTAAAAACAGTTCTTTAAATTCTATACTTTATCTAAGTTCAATAAACATCAAAGATAATTTTAGTCTAATTGACTCTGATTTCACCAAAAAAATTCAAGAAAATTCCATAATGCTTTTGCAGTTAATGTTAGCGAGTATAATGATGTTGAAAATAGAGTTTTTGCAAAGTATTTTTCCTTTGTTGGAAATGCGCCTTCAAATACGCAATTTTATATTACGGATTCAACTTCAGTCTACTTAAAAGGGTCACTATATTTTGATTCCAAACCTAACTATGATTCGCTTCTTCCTTCAATTCATTTAATAAATAATGATATTAGAAAAATGATTCAAACTTTTAATTGGAAATAAATCTTATAAATGGATACTAAAAATTTAAAATGGATCTATTTACTGATTCTATCTCTTGTTTGGGGAAGTTCTTATATTTTAATAAAAAAGGCATTAATTGGGTTGAGTCCGCTACAAGTTGGAAGCTTGAGAACCATAATATCAACAATCTTATTACTTTTAATCGGGTACTCTACTTTAAAATCGATTCCTAAAAACAAATGGAAGTGGATTTTTATTACAGGATTAGTTTCCTTTATCCCTCCATTCTTATTTGCATATGCACAAACTGAAATAGACAGCGCTTTGGCTGCTATTTTAAATTCTTTAACCCCTCTTGCCACTTTGCTTATTGGAGTAGGGTTCTATCGCTTTAAAATTGATTCGAAACAGATATCAGGCGTTATCATAGGCTTAATTGGTTCGGTATTGTTAATGTATCAAGGTTCGATTATTAATCCTGATCAAAACTTGTTATATGTCTTTTTTATAATATTTGCTTCTGTTTTATACGCCGTTCAAGTAAATCTATTAAAAGTTCATTTGCAAGATGTTTCAGCTGTTGCTATCACTGTTGGAAACTTTATTTTTATTTTTCCTTTAGCAATTATAATATTTTTTATGTCTGATTTCACGGAAATAGATTTGAATGATAAAGATGTCAAGGTTGCACTATTTAGTATACTAATATTATCAATTGTAGGAACAGTATTTGCAAAAATTTTATTTAATAAATTTGTTCAGATTGCTTCCCCAGTATTCGCCTCTTCTGTAACATATACTTTGCCAATTGTTGCTTTGTTTTGGGGTTTTCTTGATGGAGAAGTGTTTACTTTAAATCAATTATTTGCAACTATAATTATATTAGCAGGTGTTTATTTAGCTAATAAAAAATCTAAATAACAGAAATTTATATAATTCAATAAATTACTAAAATATATAAATCATTAAAGTGTAGTTTTTTTGACAATTTATATTTTGCCATTAATAGTTGTTATATATAATCTATCCATGTATATTTGCACACGTTTTTTAACAAAAATATTATTATGTACGCAGTTGTAGAAATAGCCGGTCAACAGTTTAAAGTTGAAAAAGATCAAAAAGTTTATGTAAATAGACTTGAAGGTAAAGAGGGATCAAAAATTAGTTTTGATAATATTTTAATGTTGGATAATTCAGGTAAAATTATTCTAGGCGATCCTGTTGTCAAAGGTGCTAGCGTTGAAGCTAAAATCGTCAAACATCTTAAGGATGATAAAGTTATCGTATTCAAAAAGAAAAGAAGGAAAGGTTATACTGTCAAAAATGGTCATAGACAAGCTTTAACTCAAATTGTTGTTGAAAATATATTAGAAAAAGCTGCAAAAGCTAAAACTAAGACAGAAGCTTCTAAGACTGATGCTCCAGCAAAAAAAGTAGCTGCTAAAAAACCAGTTGCTAAAAAGGCGGTAACTGCAAAAAAACCAGTTGCTAAAAAAACGGTAGCTGCAAAAAAACCAGCAACAAAAAAAACGGTAACTAAGAAGTAATAAAAATTATTCAAAATGGCTCATAAAAAAGGTGTAGGTAGTTCTAAAAACGGTAGAGAATCAGAATCTAAACGACTTGGTGTAAAAATCTTTGGAGGTCAAGCTGCTATTGCAGGTAATATTATTGTTCGTCAAAGAGGAACAGCTCACAAACCTGGTGATAATGTTTATGTAAGTAAAGATCATACTCTACATGCAAGAATTGACGGAATAGTACAATTCAAAAAAAAGAAAGATAATAAGTCTTTTGTTTCGATAGTCCCTTTCGAAGCATAAAACAAATCAGCATTTGTTGTTAGATAAAATATAGTTTAATACCTTGAACTATGCCAATTTCTAATCATTATAATTTTACATCAAGCAATCTATTGCTTTGGAAATTATCTGAGACTGAAACTGAACTAAAAAATCTTTTAAATCCTTCTACTTATCCTAATTCAAGATTAAATTTAATAAAGTCTTCAAATCAAAGAAAACAATATTTAGGAGTTCAAAACCTTTTAAAGTTATTGAAGATAAATAGTGATACATTATTCTATGATAATAATGGTAAACCTCATCTTTCAAATAATAAATTTATTTCAATTAGCCATTCTTTTGATTATTGTAGTGTAATTATATCAGATTCTAAAGTGGGTATTGATATCGAAAAAATTAGACCTAAAATTTTAAATATTTCTAAAAAATTTATTTCTGAATCAGACTGGAATTTAATTAAATTGAATTCTGTTGAAAACGTGACTAAAGTTTGGACAATTAAAGAAGCTGTTTTTAAAGCTTTCGGATATTCGGGAATAGATTTTAAGAAAAATATTTTAATTGAGTCTATTAATATTGAGTTTGATAGAGCAAAAGTCAAAATTTACAAAAATGAAATAATAGAGTATTATAATATAGAAATAATTAATTTTTCACAATACATTTGTTCTGTAGCATACTTAATAAAATAGCATGGATATTTCAGTTGAATTGACATTAACTCCGCTTAAAGATGATTATGAATATGTAATAAAAGATTTTATAAAATCTTTAAGAAAATCTGAATTCAAAATTATAGAAACTCCTTTGAGTACTCAGATTTACGGTAATTATAAAGAGCTTATGAGTTTTTTGAATGATAATATTTATCATACTTTTTTAAACTCAGAAAGTATTATTATGAATATGAAAATTGTAAAATCAGATAGAAGTAATTATGTACCAAATTTTTGATTTATTATTTGAACAATATTCTCAATATCAAACTAAAGATATTGTTTTAGAGATTATTGCTGTAGTTTTTGGGTTATTAAGTGTTTGGTATTCAAAAAACAATAATATCCTGGTTTTTCCAACTGGAATGATATCTACAGCTATTTTTATATATCTTCTTTACAAATGGGTTCTATTGGGTGACATGATGATAAACGCCTATTACTTTCTTATGAGTATTTATGGGTGGTTTATTTGGACTAGAAAAGAAAATAATTCTGTCACTCCTATTTCAAGAGTAACTAATAACGAAAAAAAAATTGGTATTATAATTTTTCTTTCTTCTTTAGTATTTGTCTATTTAATATATGTCTATTTTGATAAGTGGGGTACAATAACCTCTTATGTAGACAATATAACTACAGCTATATTTTTTGTTGGAATGTGGTTAATGGCTAAAAGAAAAATTGAAAATTGGATTTTTTGGATTATTGCAGATATAATTTCAATCCCCCTATATTTTTACAAAGGCCTTACTTTTACTAGTTTACAATATTTAATTTTTACGTTTATTGCTATTGCAGGATATTATTCATGGAAAAAAATCTTAAACAAATCACATCAGACTGCTTAAAAGTAGTAGTTTATGGACCTGAGTCATCGGGAAAAACCACACTATCTAGAGCACTCGCTTCCCATTATAATGTGTTGTGGATTGAAGAGTTTGCAAGAGATTATTTACAAGAAAAGTGGGATAAAGAAAATAAGGTTTGTGAATTAAACGATCTACTTCCAATAGCTTATGGACAAATTAAACTAGAAAATNAATATTCTAAAAAAGCTACAGACTTGTTAATTTGTGATACGGATTTGTTAGAAACCAAAGTTTATTCTGAAACTTATTATAATGGATTTTGCGATCCTCTTTTAGAGAAGTATGCAATTGAAAACAAATACGACTTATACATCTTGACTGATATNGATATTCCTTGGGTAAAAGACGATTTAAGAGATCGCCCCAACAATAGAAAAGAAATGTTTAATGCTTTTAAACAGGCCTTGATAAAATATAATAAACCTTATGTTTTAGTNTCAGGTGGTGTAAATGATAGAATGAAAACTGCAACAAAAGAAATAGATAAATTATTAAATAAATAATAAATCTTTTTCGTTTTTTGTTCTATATTTGAATCTTAATTAAATGGGGTGCTACGGCTGAGATTATACCCAATGAACCTGCCAAGTAATTCTGGAAAGGGAAATTGTATCTACACTAAGTGTATCCTTGTTTTATCATCAATTTAAATATGAAAAATATAATATACTTTTTATCACTTACAATAACTTTTAGTTTGTTTTCTCAAGAAAAAATAACTGATTCTATTCTAGGCACTAAACAAAACTTAGAAGAAGTTATCGTAGAGTCTGTTAGAGTCAAATACTCAAGTCCAATAACACATTCTAATGTTTCAAAATCTGATTTATCTTCAAAAAACTTAGGGCAAGATTTACCTGTTTTATTGAATTTTTTACCATCTGTAGTAACTACTTCAGATGCTGGAGCAGGTATTGGTTACACTGGTATAAGAATTAGAGGAGTAAGTGCTCAATCTACTAACATTACTATTAACGGTATTCCCTTTAACGACCCAGAATCACATGGAACATATTGGGTAAATCTTCCAGATTTNACTTCTTCAGTTGAAAGTCTTCAAGTTCAAAGAGGAGTAGGGACGTCTACTAACGGATCTGGTGCGTTTGGAGCTAGTATTAATATACTTACCGATGCGATTTCTAATAATCCATATGCTGAAATTTCGAACTCAGTAGGTAGTTATAATACTTTAAAACATACAGTTAAATTTAGTACTGGTAGATTAAACGATTCGTTTGAGTTATCTGGAAGACTGTCTAAAATTGATTCCGATGGATATGTTGACAGAGCTTATTCGGATTTAAAATCATACTTTCTTCAGGGTGCTTACAGTAAAGGAAACACTTTAATTAAAGCATTGACATTTGGAGGTCACGAAAAAACTTATCAGTCTTGGTCTGGAGTTAGCAAAGAACAACTTTTAGAAAANAGAAGACAGAATCCATATACTTACGAAAATGAGATAGATAATTATAAACAAGATCATTATCAGTTTCATTGGAATCAAAAGTTGAATCAAAAATGGTCAACTAATTTAGGACTTAATTACACATATGGTAGAGGGTATTTTGAACAATTTAGGGAAGACGATTCTATTGATACATATGGTGGAATAGTAGTTTCAGATATTGATGAACAAGGAAATAAAACAGGAACAACAGATTTAATAAGACGACGATGGTTAGATAATAATTTCTATGTTTTGAATGCGTCAGCAAATTACAAAACAAGCAGGCTTAACTTAATGTTTAATAGCTCTTACAGCACCTACAGTGGCGATCACTATGGCGAGGTTATTTGGGCTAGAAATTTTAGTAAAAACAGTTCTTTAAGAGATAGATATTATAATGGGAATGGTAAAAAAACAGACTTTAGTGTTTTTGCAAAAGCTTCTTATTTGTTAAGCAATAAATTAGAATTTTATGGAGATCTTCAGCTTAGAAATCTAAATTATAAAACCTCAGGAATAACATCAGATTTGGTTAACATGTTGATTGATCAATCTTATAGTTTTTTCAATCCAAAACTTGGTTTATCGTTAACACATAGTCCAGCCTCAATGTTTTACGGTTCTTATTCAAGAGCAAACAGAGAGCCCAGTCGTAGTGATTATGAAAGTAATATA
>JGI24540J26637_10000443_pt1 | contig 17161 bp, 1 predicted proteins | sample NorSeaMetagenome_FD_26637 | JGI IMG/M metagenome (IMG submission 26637)
CGTCTTCGGAAACATGGTCGGAGAGGCCGCCACCGGCCAGACTCTTGCTGAGTCCTGGGCTGACGGAGCCATCCTCGGCATCTCCTTGTCTTAAATTATTTTTTACTGCTAGGATAACTGTTTCCTTTTTCTTCTAAAATGACATACTATTACAAAGTCTTCTTTCCCTTACTATCCATCTTCTCAGCTTGCTCTTCTTTACCTAAGTCGATTCCTTCGCTCGCTATTGTCGACACCATACTTTGCTCATCCTCATCAACTTCGTTGCCAAATGATTCCAGCTCCTCTTCGTCCCCCTCCTTCCCCTCCCCTTCCTGCTCATCCCTCCTCTTGTCAGTAACTTCCGCGCCCAACTCGTCTCCATTCTCAGCAATCAAGGTTTCATCCTTCTCTTCATCGTTGCATCCCAAATCCTGACCTCCCTCTTCAAGGAAATCAGTGTCCTTCTCCTCCTCAACGACAACCAGGACCTCTTTAGCTTTCTCCCCAATGTTCTCCCTAGAAAGTGTTGCCTCTTCTTGCAAAACGACGGCATTTGTCGCCCCTGCTGCACCAATACAGCATAACATTCTCTTCCACCATCCTGCTTTTTTCCTCTTTTCCTTCTTCTTCTGTTCCCTCTCTCTAGCGATATCGCTATTTCGTTCTTCTAATGTTACAACGCCGAGGTGTTTTATGCCAGGTTTGGCCTCTGTTTCGTCTTCAGTTCCGTTTCCCATTCTTTCCGCCTGTCGCTGTTGAATATTTTGCTGCTGTTCTGTCAGAACCCTTATCTGCTCGAGGAGAGACTCAATTTGTCGACGACTCTCGTCATGAGTTGTCGTCCCTTCTCCGGTGCTTCCTTTGGCTTCCTCTTTTGCGTCCAAGAGCCTCTCCAACATACCCTCAACTTTATCTAGTCGTTCTCCAAGCACGCTGTTGGTACTTTCGAAACTTCCTCCCCCTGTCAAAACGCTTATTACTCCTGGGCTCACTTGGCTGGTTGGACTTGATAGGTTTGTCATACTGTGTGTAGTTCCAGAAGCTGGACTTGCAAGCTCGGTTGCAAACTGCACCTCAAGTGTGGCATTCGATTCCTCCTCCCTCCGCTCGACACCTTGGTCCTTAATGATATCGCTAAGATCCTCTTTTTCCTCGTTATTCTCTTCTCTGTCATTAATGACATCGCCCTCGTCATTGTCTTGGTCGGCTAAAAGTTGGATGTGATTATTCACGCTCGCATCTTCCTCTTCATCAGCCATCTCCTGGATACACTGGTTGGTCCACTCATCTTCGATCGAAATTTCCATATCTTCCTGCATCTGCTCCCTCTTAAAAATAGCGTGGCCATCTAGCAATTCCTTCACCTCGGACAAAGAGTGCAAGCCCATGAAGAGACCATACCTCAAGCTCTTTACTTGCTCGTCGTCTTCGCTTACATCATTGGGAAGTTCTGGGAATCGTGGGTTATACATCGCGTCCCTGTGGGCTTCTATTAACCATCGAGCTCCTCCATCGGCTTTAGCAGTTATCATCTCATCTTCCTTAAGAACTGTCTTGGTTTCGTCCAGAACAGTCTCGTCGCCCCGTCTCCCCCATGTCGCGTTCTCCAAGCTCTCGCAGAACTCTTTAATCTCCTCGGCGTCGTCTTCGACTATAGTGCCATCAGTTTCTGCCAATGATTTCATTTTCCCCTCTCCACCTCCAGGAATAAAGTCCCATTCACCGAACCTGTAGACACCCTCCAGGCTCTCCTCCTGTCCGAGACCGCTTTCCTCTTCGTCGACGCCATCCCAGTCTTCTATCAGACAGCATACGACATTGTTCAATCTCAAGAGGGATTGACGGTGCTGGAATTCAGCCTGAATGCAAAAGACGTTCACGTCCAAATCATTCCCCCAACTTCTTTTTTCCCCCGCTCCCTCGTTCTCGACCCATGAAGTAGCTCCGAGTTTGGCGGATTTGTTTCCCTGCTCGTCCTTACCGAAAACTGCATTCAACTTCTGTTCCACCCCCCACCCTTGTCCACCTCCACCTAAACCAACACCCATACCGTTGTCTTTCCGCCTCTGGTGGTTGGCCAAGGCAGCGAAGCTCCCCTCCATTATATACAAGGCAACTCCGTTATGACCTGCATTTTCAATTTTGACCATAATTCTCCTCCCAATCCCTATCCCCCTCTGCGTTAGATAGAGGGGATTCTCAGATGCAAGCTTAGGCAATAAGCAGGACCATTTCACTTCTGATGAAAGTTCGCCATGTGCGCCTTTGTTCACTTCAATGCACATCACTCTCTCTGTCGTAGCCATGACATAAAGTTCTGTGCCTCCCCCCATTTTCAAACTTTCGCTCCATACGACACATTCCTTCTCCCTTTTCGCGTTCGTATTTTCTGCGGCTATTTCTTTCTTAATCAAAGCAATGCATCTTGCATCTGTGTAAATGTAGGGGAGCAATCTGCCATCAACGCCAAAAACGTACGGGAGTCTCCTTCTCTTGACCTTCTCAAGTCGTTTCTCTAGTAGATTTATTCCCGTCGCAACGTCTCTGAAAGCCATGCTGGCATGAGTGAATGCGTCGGCGAGCCCAACTATGGGTTTCGCTGGGATTCCTAGAATCCCTACAAAAATCCCAAGAACTAATCCCTTCGCTCCCTTCTTCTGGAAGCCTTTAATGGGCTCCACAACGACACCTTTAATTCCCTCCCCAACGCCAACGACTATGTCTACCATAGGCCTGATAGCAACGAAGATAAAGTCCCTCTTACGAGTCAACCTCATACTCTGCGTTTCTTCCTGTGCCCTTGCATGCCTCTGTTTAAAGTCATCATCGAGACTAAGCATGGCAACTCCCGATCCAACCTGCGAACTGATCTTCGAGGTGAAACTGAAAACCCCACTGGTCGTGTGGCTGACTAGACTTAGGGTGCCCTTCGCCAAACCAAGCCCCAAGGCTTGGGGACTCTTAACGATGCCGAGTGCTGGCTCATAGAAGAAGTCCCTTACGCCCGTTCCCAGACTACTGATGAGCTGGTTAGGGTTGCCGATAATCTCGAGGCTTCCAATAACCTTGTAAATTTGCTTCAGTCCTTCATTCACATAAAATTCCTTGAGGCTGTTGGCGATGTGGAAGCCACTTTCGAACACATTCTTGAGCTCCTTCCCGTTGAGTCTGATCGCAGCATCAGACAAGCTTGGTATAACTGCGCTGATAACCGCGGGAAAGTCACTTAACCCGCCAATCTCATCGTCTTCGACCCTCCCACCTTTCAAAGCCTCCTTCCGAAGCTCCCTAGCATGCCTTCTGTTCTTTTCAATCCTTGTCTGAATGGAGTCATTCTTACCAATTCTTAGCTTCGACGACATTGATTTTTCATTTTCAGAGGACGCTGTTGTTTTTTGCCTGGAACCTTTGATGTAGGAAACATTTATCTTGACACTGCCAAGGCTCAATTCCTCGATGTAAATCTTCTGACCCAAGAATTTTCCCACCATACCATCACCACCAGCGTATTCCTCGACGCCGTCGTCTTCCTCGACACTCTTGTACACTTTGACCCCAGCTGTTTTCCTCTTCTCCTCCTCTGCCTCCTCTGCTGTCACAAAGATATTTGAAAATACTCCCTTCTTGACACCTAATTTGTTTCCGCCCTTCGTAAATCTTTCCCTCTTCTTTTGCTTCTTGAAAACTGCTTGTGCAAAGATGTACAGAGCTTTGACGATATCCTCTTCTACCTTTAAGTCGAGCTCCTGAACCAGAACTCCACAGTAAAGGAAGGAGTTGAGCTTATCGGAGCTCCTAAGGTTATCTTTCAAGACACTGAGCTGCAGAGTGGGTTGTACGCTCGCTACCGGAGTGGGGGCGAGCATTACGGGAGCGTAGGTGTTGTCAAGTTGGTGGTCAATTTGAAACCATCCAACCGTGGCTCCAATCTTTGTTGTCTTCTTAGTGTCGGCATAACGGAGGCCGAAGTCGCTCACGCTTAAGGTTAGCAGCTCTCTATTCATTTTACTGTCGATTACCGAAGCAGAAAGGCTACCAAGGCTCAACATTGCGTACTTTTTAATGCTGTCATTCTCTTCCTTCAATTCTTTCTCGCTCTTTTCGTCCTCTTCTCGATCAAGATCGGTCTCCCAAGACAGCTGCAACTTTATGCAAGACGTGTAAAAGTCATCGAAATCTCTATCGGAGACCTTCTCACTCTCAAGGGGCTTAGAACTAAGACCATCATCGCCTTCAAGAGTGACACTGTCATTCGGACTTCGAAGGGGGAACCATCTAGTATAGAATCTATCTCCAACGCAGTCTATGGCGCCGTTCAGCGGTATTTGGAGAACTCCGAGCTCACTATCAGTCTCAACAACTTTCTCCCCAAGGACAGTCAACTCAATTGTTCCGCTCGTCTTAAGGCTCTCAACAAAGATCTTAATCTCGTTTTGATCATGGGATTCGTTTGTCTTCCAGCCCATTTCATCTTTGTCCTCGTCCTCCCACTTTGGTGCAACTCTAGCATCTGCCTTTGCAGAGAGGAAGGTTTCGTTGTTGAATCTCACCCTGACGTAGACGTTTTTGTTGTGGCGCGCGTCTGGCAAGTTGAGCGCTGTAATAGGCTTAATCGTTAGCCATCCTCCTGTCATGAGGGAATTTCTCAGACTTCTCTCAGCAGCCTTTTTGAAAAGTGTCCTACTTCCACTAAGCCTTGCCGCCCTCTTCAACGCGAGCTTCTTAGCATGAATCGGATATGGGTATGGAAGCTTGTTTTTCGAAATACTCTCCGCTAGCTCAACCCCATCATGGTCGTCTTCGTTTATTTCTGCAAAGCTCGTATCCTTTTCCTCCACCATGAATACTTTCTCGAGAACGCCTTCCGCCTCTTCGCCCTCTTTTTTGACGTGTCCTTTGTCGTTGCTGTTACCTGGCACTTCCTCTGGGCCCAAGTACTCCTCTTTGCAAAGAGGAAAGTTGACCCAAACTATGACATCTGTCATGGTCTTGAACAAATTCATGTCTGGACAACCCTGTTTCTGAACCTCGGCCCAAGTTGAGCCGCTGATGTCTTGGATTTTGTGCCTCTCGTGGAAGAAGAGAATATTTCCGTGGATTATCTTCTTCTCTTTCATGAGGTCAAAGGCTTCTCTATACATGAGGGCCTCTTGCATATCCTCTTCACTTAGTTCATCAGTGTAATCGAAACGTCCGCTCAGAAGACCGCGATCGCTATCTCTCCTTTCGAGTTCCTGGGTCGCACCTCCGGCGCTCAATGTAAGGTAGTTCAAACCATCGCTGTCAAGCGTAGACGAACTCCTCCTCCTCCCAACAGGATAGTCGGATGATGCGAAGTCTGGCTCTTTATCGTAATCGGAATGGTCCGATTCGCTCAAATACCCATATTGGTCGTTTTCTTGAACTTCGTTGTTTACCATCCCGACCATTTCTTCGCTGAGGTGTGTCTCCCTGCCATCCCCATCACTGCTGAAAAAGTTTTCTCCATCTCCACTTCGACTGCTGTGCGCGCTGTTGCTCTTGCTGATACGTCTGCTGCCCCTGTTGCTGCAAAAACTGGCGTCGGCACTGAGAGATGTAGGCTGTTCAAGATGCTCCTCATTAACTTCTGTCTTACTTCTGTTTGCTTTCCCCTTCTTGCTCTTCTTCCCCTTCTTCTTATGGAGGCGATTCGCAAAAAGCACTGCGTCAGACACGGTTGCCATCCTCAGCCCACTTTTAAAGAGAGAATCTTTCCTCCGGGTATCATTTGACGCCTTATCCTTTTTGTCATCCTTCTTGAAACCTCTCCCTACAAAGTTCACTCCTTCCCCGACCCCACCAACAACCCCTTTTCCGATTCCGGCGACTCCCTCACCGACCTTTTTAATGCCCCCACCGAATTTACGAACCCCTCCGATGACCTCCTCCTCAGCACCATCAATCAACTTCTTCATCCCCCTTTCAAAGCCCTTAATTCCGTTCCCGATCCCATTCCCGATCCCAATAATGTTGCTCTTCCTTCTCTTGTTGACCCTTGCGCTCCTCCTGCTTCCCTTCTTTCCACCTCCTCCACCCCTCTTTGCCTTTCCATGCTTTCTCCTCACATCGTTTATCTTCCTCTCTTCTATGTCCTTAACTTGCGTCTTTGCTTGGACAAGATTTCGCTCCAGCTTCTCCTTCCTATTTCTGGTGACAACAATTCGGTAATCGAGCAAAGTTGGAACCTTGTGCACCCACCGTAGTCTCAGTTTCACACTCCCGCTGACCTTGTCGTTGCTACTCCTTTGGAAAACCTTACCCGTTCGTGCCGTTAGTGGGTACCAACCCATTACTTCGTTTTGTCCCGCGAGCGAATTGAGCTGCACGTCGCACTGGCCCAAAAAGTCTCTCGTTCCGAAAAGCTCGAAATCCCTGATGTTGACTCTGAGGCTGAAGCCTCTTGTCATCTTGACAGCTTCCTCCGGCACATCGAAAACGAATATTTGGTTGCTCCACTGTGGGTGAACAGTCTTTTCAATGAAGTAAGTCCTCTTTCTCTTCTCCCTGAAGACTCTTCGCTTTTTGAGGTGATTCTTCAAGTAGACTTCAGCGTAAGGGTCGCTTAGCCCTCCCAGGCTGCTTGCCTTTAAACCGCAGCATTCAATTACCTCCACAAGCAGTTGGTTACACTTGATGATAGAATTTCCGTCATCGATACAGCAGTCGTCGTGAAATAGCTCCTCTGAGATCTGCTTTAGGGTGCTCTTGTCGTGTTTAGGGATGTTGGGAGTGCCCTTAGAAGCAGATGGGCTTGATAGTTGAGCATCGAAGGGACTGCCCCAGCTTGGTCTCTTGAAGGAAGTGCCGAGAGAAATAGTACCCCTTTCATTGCTGGGCATTTGATTTGCAGCAAAAGGGTCGACGTTGCCAAATGGTTCCTCGGCCTTTTTGCTTCTCTCGCCCCCACCGCTCAAATATATCGACGACGACATCACATCGATCATGCTCTGTCTATCGCTTGTGTGGAGAATTCTCGTAAGCCTGTTCATGTTAAGGAGGCTGTCGTCAATCTTCTGCAGCTCCTTGCGGATGGTTGAAACGTAGCTCACAAGCATCTTCTTCTCCACCTTGCTATCACCGACGTCGGCTACCTTGAGAGTCTTCGTTCCTCCCTCTGCATCAACTCTGCACCAAAGGGAGACATTCTTGGCTTGATCATTGTCCTTAGCCCCCACCATTGGAATGTGTTCCGTAGAACCAATTTCGTCAAGCTTCACTGTCTTGACTGCCCCGTATGCCCCGCCTTTGTCGTACTCGTTCTCGATGCCAAAGAACTTCTTGCTTTTGCCCTTGCGAAGAACATCTCCCTTTCCCAGGATTCTCTCGACAGCCTCCAGCTCCCTAACTCTCAAGGCAAGCTTTCTCTGCTTCATCGGCTCTTCCCACGTATAATCGCAGCTTTCACCAGGTTTTAGGTAAATCCAAGGGTGACCATCGCAAGACCGCTGCTTGAAGCTGATGATGCTCTTCGAACTTGAGTTGACTATTCTGTACGGAATTTCCCTGTTCTTGCTCGGATGCACGTACAGGAAGAGCGAATTTCCAACTGTTGACATGTCCACCGCAACGTAATCTAGGCGGTCGTCGTCGCTCCTACTGCTCGAAGTATCCGAAATGTCATCCTCGTATCCATGTACGCCAGAAAACCTTTTCGCAATCTCGTCATAAGCTCCGCCCGGCCCACTGCAATTAGTCTTGCTGTCCTCGGTGCTCCCTCCTCCATCCCTTTTGGTTCCCTCTTCTTCCCATGTCTTGAGGCGTGTCATCTCCAAATTTTTCGAGCCGGGGCCATAGTCATAGTCATCTTTTTTCAACGATTCTTCTAGGGCCTCCATAAACCCTGGAGTCCCCAGAGTTAGGTTTTTTTTCAAGCTTGCATCTTTTGCCCTCCCCTTATGTATATTGAATGCCTTTTTTCGTACCTTCTTCATCTTTTCCTCCAATGTCATGAATTTCAGAATTATCTGGTTCCCCTTCTCGGACTCGACGCTCTTCATATCACTGTCTTCCCTCTCTTCATTATGCAATATGTTTGCTCCTAGTTCTTCAATTTCCTTGAGTCGGTCCTTTATCCTTGTCATGACATCATCAAAGCTCAGTTTTCCAATGCTCTCTCCATCGATGCTTATCAAGATGTCGCCAGCACGGATATCGGTGTGATTGAAAGCAAATTTTCCCCTCTTGCACCCCTTGACGACAACACCTCGGTGGTCCCAGTCAGTTTCGAACCAAACTCCAAGCTCACCACTCCAGCCGAATCTATTTTGCTTGTCATCAGGAGGGAGCTTCACGTCGTAGTGAGACGCTCCCCTAGTCGTTACATGAACTAAGTTTCTCGGATCTCTAGGATTCGTGAGCTTCAATGTGTACATTCCGGGGCTGTCAGCTGGGAAGCTCGAAGTGCAATTGAATTCGGGACCAAGGTCTAGACGAAGGCATCTATCGGACCTGGTGTCCGGCAGAAAGAATGGTGCAAAACCGTCTGTTGGAAGTGTGCGAACAATCAGATTCCCTGTTCGATTTTTGAAGTCAGATTGGTGAAGGTAAGTGCGACGAGCACCCCGACGAGACGACCTACTCGGAGTCACCCCGCTCCTCCTTGCGATAGCCTTTCCGACGTCGATTATCTCGTCTCTCTTCCTTCCCTTCTTCTCCTTCCCTTTCTTATGGTGTATTCCGAAGAGGATGCGTTTCTCTCCTCCTGTCTTAGAAATCTTTACCCTTTTCCCGTCTTCCCCTACAACATCCTTCTCCAAGTCCTTCCCAAAGAGCACGTTGAATGCGCCCTTTCCGTACCTCTTCCTATGATCTATGAACTTTCCCCCCTCAACATCCTGCCACCTGTTGCTAGAGGCCGCAAAGCTATTGTGGAGCAAACTGGAATCCTGCCAAAGCGAAATTGTACTCGGAAGCTTGTTCACAAGCACATACCTCGGTGAAAATCTAACGATCTTCGTGTACTGTCCCAACCTTCCAGGAGCCACGCTTATGTTGACGCTAAGCTCGAGGCATCGCCCATCGGTCACGTGCATTGAAAGAATTTGCGTGACTCCCACGGTGTCTAAGCTGTAACCCTGGCTCCAATCGCTGTGTAGCCCTTTCAAGGTATCGCCAAGCATTACACAAAGCTTCTGCTGCCCCATGGAGAGAACGTTTTGGTCATTAAAGTTGAACATAAAGGCGAACTTGACTAATCTTGAGAGTGGGAGTTCTTTCTGCCGTGTTATTTCGTACTCTCTTTCAGTGAACTTGTCTTCTCCGTCCGGTCTGTACAGCGCGCCTGGTTTTCCACTGAAAATAGTCTCGTCAACCACGTCAACACCTGTGTCTGGAGGACCCTTATAATGTCCCTTCACTTCCGTTTCAGAATTGGCGCTAGTCGGACTACTCAGCGACATGGCCATTTCAGACTTGCCAAAAGACGTATCGGAGAGTCGCAGTCCCCTCAATTTCTTCCTCCCAATCTTTCCCTTCTTTTTCCTCAGCTTGGCCATCTCAGGACTCTCGCTGAGAGCTAGAGTCTTCCCAGGACCGCTTTTTACCCCTCTCACTGTATTCTTCGCTAGGCTTCCCTTCTCAGGGCTAAGGTTGAAGTCATCCAAAAGACTCCTCTTTCCCTTGCTCTTCTTGCCCTTCTCAGTTGAAGCACCTTTTTCATCGTCTCCCGTAGATGCTTCCTTCTTATTTCTGGCGCTTCCATCGACAGGCCTACTTCCATCCATTCTATCGGAGACTGTCCCTGATACGTATGCGCCCTTCCCTTCTTGCTTGTACCTAAGCGCATGCTGAGTGGTGTTTACTATCCAGAAGGGGCAATAAATGGCTACCTTTCTTTGACCGCCTCCCCCCAGCGCATTGTCGATTCTAAGCACAAGTTTTTGCCCCTCTGAGTCTACTACGGTCGTGTCTGCAGCAATTCCTTCAGCCCCAAAGCCGATGTTTGTCATAATCTTGTCGATTTCGGTCTTGATAATGTTATCCTTAGCGTTATCCTTAGCGTCTCGACCTGCGGGAGTAGGGAGTGGGTGCAAGGAGGAAATTTTTAGTCCGAGTGTCGCAAAAATTCTTCATGTAAATGAATAATACTGCGAGAATGAAACCACTGGAGAAGAGAATTGAATGCAAGCTCACCACGGTGCTGCTGTAGACGTATGTTTACGCTGTTCGACCTTTGGTGGACCTGTCCTAGTCTTCTTTTTCCTCTGTCGGCACCGCTCGAAAAATTCAAATGCGCCATCTCCTTGAGAACGATAATTTTCTCCTTAACTGTACGAACTATCCAAGAGGGAAGAAACCTGTGGCGATCAGAACGATATTTTGCGAGTGCTGCGAAGTGCGATAGGGACGGCGAAATCGGAAAATCGATCGGATGATCGGGTATGTATATATTCGTGTCAATCCTGAAAATGATAACGAGCGAAGAATGAATGCAATCTTGAAGGAAAGAAATTAAATGAGGGAAACGACGGATAACATTTCGCTCACCTTTAGATTTTCCATCTTCAATGCTCCCGTCGTGGATGAGAGCCCCTTCCCCGTGAGGTGTGCGGCAGAATCCGAGATTGACGAGCAAAAGTAGTGGATTGTCGAGGCCAACAGTGTGCACAGGAACACTCTCCCCAGGCTGAAGCACTCCCCACCATACCAAGACCCTCCGTGTAGCATGCATTAGCTCAAAAGTGCCTGCTTCAGGTAGCAGGTTCTCGATAACGATCGGAGGATGGACAACCAACGTGTAGCTTATAGGTGCATGCTTGATCTCCGACCCGTAGACACTTCTTTTTTTTGCAGCTCTACTCATCCTCCTTCCGGACCTAGCAGACTTCTCCGTGCCCCTGCTACTAGCGGTATCGCCTTCCAACTCACTGCCGGTTTTGAAAATACTGCCAATCTCAGCCAAGGAAGATTTTTTCGTCTTGGCCAGCCTCTTTTTGCCTATTTTCGCAGCCTCTGCGAAGATAGTTCCTGCGTGCATTTTTGTACTACGAGACTCGGAGGAATCTTCCATCTGCTCCTGGATACTACTCCTTTTCACTTCTAAACAATAGCAGAAAGGGGCGACAACCACATCTTGCTGAGAATGATACACTGGACACGAAACCTGCACTCCTGTCCCGGCGTTCTTGGACTCTACGTCGTCGAACTCGTTCTTTTTGAACATCTCGTTGGTTTCCTGAACCAACTTAGCAAGCTGGATTGGACGAGTGTTGAATCTTATTGCGCAAGTGTTGCTGGATGTCGTGGCACCTGCAGGGGACATCAGCGAGTGGAAGAGTTCCTCTGAATCCCCGTTCTCATCTTTGTCTGGCCTAAGCCAAATGCTTCCTAGGTGGTTCCCCTTCAAGGAAAGAGCTTTCTCGAGGAGCAGGAACGGCACGTTGTAGCTATCACCAGGTTCGACCCTTTCGAACTCAGTTTCTTCGTCCGGCTTTCTTTCCCTCTTGCTCTTAATTTCGTCCTCTTTCCCCCCCTTCCTATTCCTCCTCTTACTGTCCTTCTTGCCTCTCAATTTGCCGTCAACTGTTTTGTAGTGGCCAATGGGAAAATAAGGTCTGTGCTGGGAGTCTGGATTGATGGACATGAGAAGCGCGTGGCCGGTCTTGTTCTGTATCTGAAAGACGCTCCTGGCCGTCAGTTGCCTACCTCCGTTAAAAGGACAGACTTCTGTCCTTAATCGCATTACATTTTCAAGTCTCCAATCCTTGCTTATCTTTTTCTGAATGACGGGGTTCCTTGGGATCATACGTTGGAACCTACTCCCGAGCTCGTCCGCAGGTAAATTTGCGATCCACTCGAAACCAGCGACCTGCAAGTTGATCCCGTGGGCTCCAATGCTTGTCGCCAAGGTGCCCTCAGCGTTTGCGGCTCTATTGAGATTATCGAGCAAGGTACTAGATCGCCGTCCTCTACCGCCGCCTCCCTGAGCGTTCATAAGGTCACTTGCAAGACTGGGTAGCCTGCTACTGCTTCTTGAGCGTTCTCCTTTACTTTGCCCAAAGTTCTCTTGTTGGACGTCAAAGGGGACCTCCATGATATGCTTGTTTCGGATAACGTTCGTACTAGCCGCAAATTGGAGCCTTGTCCTCCCTCCATGCTTCAAGTACTTCAAGCTTGCCGTTTCGGTGCTAATCTCGTTGTCATACTGGTGAAAGCGAACACGCTGCCCAGAAAGGTTAACAAAGGAGAAGGCGACTCGATCCTCGGGGGAAAGATTGAGGGGAGCCTCGTGCGTAACAGTGATTGGATCTCCCCTTCCAGCTACGCTGATCAGCTCTTTCTTGAAGGTTTCAACCTCTTTGGACCGCTCAGCATCAGCAGATGGGTCCATCTTTGCCGTCTTTTTCAGTGCGCTCTTGATTTCTGACTTGGAAGACAAGTTATCGGGCGCAGTAGGGTTCCCAGCTTCCTTTTTTCTAGATGTAGACGCGGAGAAAGTTTGAAGGGCGTCCTCAATTGTGTCTATGAGGGCCCCACTCAGATTGATGTGCAGAGGGCACTCTGCTCTAATTGTTACGCCCTGTCCCCTATCCTTGCAAGTTTCGTAGAGAACATAACAACTGTACGGTTCGATGAGAGGCTCCCAACAATTTAGAGTATTGTTGAAATATTCTGCCCACACGTGCAGATTGGCCCCAACTTGCAGGGCGCCCTTCGGAACAGCCTGCACATCGAGGCTGTCGTATGCTGAAAAGTCTGCACTTTCCACAGAGTTTAATCTCTCTCTTCTGTCGTCTCTGGCCGCCAAGGAATCGGAGGATAATGATTTATCTCGGGTTCTTGGCAGACCTTTTTCCCTCTTCTTTTTCTTCTTTCGCCTCTCTTCACCGTCGTCGGGCAGAATCGAATTCAGTTCAGATACTGTAGTGTTCACGTTAGGGACGCAAATCTTCGCTATTGGCAAGTGCATCCCTAGAACAGGGTCGACGAGAATGAACTTGATCCCGCTTATACTCAGGTTAATAGAGTACGTCGGTGAGTCTACCTCCGACGGAGCACCTGAAGAGTATGACACACTCGACTCTTCTTTGGATAATCCAGACTTCACCGTTTCCTTCCTATCCAATTTTGGGGAGGCTTTAGGCAGCTCATCCTCAGGGTTCGGTCCTGTGAAGCCCCCCAAAACGTCTGAGAGGATGTAAATTTCGTCGTAACTCAGTACAATGTCGCAGATATAAAGACCTAGGTGGCGACTAGGAATAATAATCGGGGAAACGGCCTTAGGTTCTGGCACGAAGAAATTACTTGGGGCAATGTCAGGAGACTCAATTCCAGACATTCTCCCAGCGTCCATAAATTCAGAGTGTAGGACAGGTATCGTGATGCACATGTCGTTATGATTGCTCACGTAATTGTTATTCTGGTTGAAGGACACTGACAAACCCTCAATTAAAGTTGCAATATTCTTGCCCGTTCCCGACATGCCTCTGATCCCTCTTGACTCCGCTGGAGACATGTAAGACTTCATAGCCACTATGGCTAGGTCCTTGGCGCACACTTCTTGGTTCCAAAGGTCGTAACCAAGGGTCTTGTACCTGTAAAAAACTCCTGCATCGCTCTCGAGGAGAATGCAAACACCATCAATGTTCAAGGGGTCTTGAGGAAGGACGAGGTGGGGGCGGTTCATCCAGAGGCGAATGTCCAGGTTCTGGCAGTCCTCATCGCTGTCGCGGACAAGTTTGTTGTATTGATTTCCAAAAATGTCAGCTTTGACCTTGCTGAGGACACTCTTGGCAATCTTCATTGCAGTATTTCGGGCAGACTCGCATGCAAAGTAGGGCATACCGAACTCGGGTTTCTGCCAGAAATTCCCGAAGAAATCGAGAGCCATCCAAATCGGGGCAAGATCCTTTGTTGCGCCGTCAACGTGGTCAAGGCCGACATTCACATGGCAAAACATATCAGGAGTCATATAGACCGTTAGGTTGAAGGGTTGTGGGAGCTTGTTAAGTAGGGTGTGGCGACCACAACTGAGGCCCCAGACTTTGTCCACGAAGGAATCAAACGAGTGGGGGGACTTAGACTCTTCCTCAAATATTGGATCAAACGTGCCTTTGAAATCGGTGTTCATTGCAATGACACTACTGAAGCTCTCGCCATGGCCAAATGTGGGCTTCGACGTCCCGGCAGATGAAATTCGTGTGGCGGACGCGGAAGAGGTATTATTCTTGTGGCTTCTCTTCCGCAAAAGGTTCTCCTCATCCAAGGAGGCCTTGGCACAACGAAATGCGGTCTTGTTGAAAGACTTTCCAGGCTTACGCTCGTCGGTGAGCTCAAATATCTTGGCTCCTGCGGCGACTTTCAGTAGCCCCTCGGGGTTGCTGTCAACAAAGAGGAGAAGGTCTTCAAAACGCAACTTGATCCCTCCCAAGGAAGGATTCGTCGATTCCTTCTTCTTGAAGGCTTCCCCAACGAAACCAACCCCCTTCATCTTCTTCGTCTCTCCTCGGCACATGAAAAGGCAATCTGCCGTCGTCTCAAAGTAGGTTTCGTCGAAAGAACAATCCAAGGAGACATCCTTGAAGCGTATCAGGAACTCAAAGTTCAGCTCGTCAACTTGCCTCGTCACGTGCTTAATCCATGGGTCGGTTCCATACTCGGGCCAATTCTTTGGAACTTCGGGGAAGACGGAGAATTCGCGGAGCTCTTTTTCGTTGAAAGGGAACATGATAGGAAGCTCTTGCATGTTGGAATACCAGATGGAGAGAAGGAGATAGAATTGGGCTTGGGACACGGAAAGGGCGAAGGGCGGTGGGACTGTTTGCGCCGAAGGTGGCTTGTTAACGTTGGTGATGAAGTCCGAGATCATGATTCTTTTGTGAGGATCGTAGTCAATGACTACCTCAAGCTCAAGTGGATTACTCTTTGGCGTTATTTCTTTCCACACGAAATTCTTGAAGGGGTCCTCCTCTATGCCACTCCTCTCCTTCGGAACATAGGTTAATGCGCCGTCCTCAATGGGATTCATCTCGGCGGAAGAGAGGCAATAGGAGAGTGTCGCATAAGAGGCTTCACCCTCTTCAAGGGTGTTACCGAGGGAACTTAATATTCTCAAGTCTTTGGCCTGTACTGTGATCCTTGGGATTAAAGACTTGGCGTTGAAAGACGACACTGGGGTAGAGCCACCAACTGAATTTCCCCCCTCCTCGGAATCAATGGAGGAGTCGGCATCGTGGTTGAAATAGGCGGTAGTAAATGACGCCTCTTCCATTCTATTTTCCTCATCGGCATCCTCAAAGTCGCTGTATGTGGAAGAATCCTCAGACAAGTCTTCAGCAGCTGCCGAAAGGTCGTGGGAGGTTTCAAGAAAAACGTCCCCGTCATCGTCAGAATCCCCGTTCTGCCGGCTTATATCAGCAGACCCAGCGCTTTGGTCGTCAATGTGATGGTGATGGTGAGGCATTTTATGGGGAGACAGGTTGTGAATAACAGATTCGTCCGTCCCGATCCTCTCCTCGGCAGAAAAAGAAGAGCCTCGACGGCGAGGTGGTAACCTTTTTTCCTCAGGAGAGTCGCCTGAGTGTTTTCTCTCATAGGTCATTTCTGGGTCAACCTCGCTACCATTTTCTTTGCCTGTAGGGACCTTAAAACTTTCCCACTCGAAACTTTTGAACACATAAAGGTCGTCAGCGTTTAGGGCTATGAGGTCCTTGCAACATGAATTTCTCGGCATTAATACCATGGAAGACTTGAGCAGGACGCTCCAAAGCATCGGGGGCGGAGGGTTCCCGTACATATCAAATGCCTCGGGGAAGTAATTGCTTATGAAACGACCCATCAATATCTCAGGATTAAGCATGTACTGCATTAGTTCGTTGACCCATCGGTAGAGCATGAGCACTTTAACCCTAGAGAGCTTGATATTAAGTCGAGTCGGATATTTCCAGTTGTCGACAAAAGAGTACATCTCGAGGAAGAATGGGATTGTTTTTTCGCCATGATTGGAAAAAGGAGAGATGACGTCCTTATAGGCCTGGCCTTCGGGGGACAAATTATAGCAGAAAAATTCTTCGCTCATGATCCTAGTTCGTGAATCAATCTTAGAATCTCCTGGAGAATGCTGCTCGTATGTAACCTTAGTGAGGTGAAACTTAGTGAAAGGTCCCATTTCATTAGAAATGCAAGTGATGGAGAGAGCTTGGATGCTTGCTGCAGTTGTTGATGTTGATATCGGTAATTCTGATGGAGGGCCTTTTGATGCATCAGGGGAAGATGGTAAAGAGGAAGACTTGGAGGAGTCCTCGGTTTCATCTACTTCGCTTTCGTTAGTTTCGTTGAGGTCACTGCAGTTTTTCATTATAGCCGCAAGCGCGTTAGTAGTTGTAAGGAGATCGTCGTAAGCGCTTGGGCAAACAATGATATCACAAGCGCTCATTGCAATAATACTATGTGCCTCCCTCTTGCGACTCAAGGCAGCCTTGCGTGCAGAAGCATCCGTTTTGAGGCAAAATATATCGACCCCGCCCATAGAGAACCCACTGTTTCGGTCTTGATAAAGTCTAGTGAACGCGAGGGCAGAAGGCTGCTCGTTGTTGTGCATTGTGCGGGCCTCATTGAGAACCTTTTCTTTCGAGGCAGTGGCGCTCGATGTTTCCTTTGCTCTTCTCAAATTCCGTGGACTTCCAGTTGATTTCGGTGAAGAGACAGAGCTAGAAGATTTAGGAGAATAAATCGTGTCACTCTTCTCTTCAGCCCTGATGCGTTCCACCGCTTCGTTGGTACAATACAAATCAACGGAGGTCCTGTTGCCATCCCTTAAGCGCAAAAAGTAGACGCCACCGCCATTCCTCACACTGATTGACTTGGCAGTAAATTTCATCCTCTCATCATAAACGTACTTGAGGAGGAACATTTCGGGTTGTTGGACCTCAATGACGAGCAGCTCTCGCTGTGGTCTAAAACACTTGCTACTTTCTAAGAGTTCGGTGACGATTTCAGGAAGAATCGATTCCAGGTAATAGTCTACGGTGGCTGAAATGGAATTAAATGTGATGTGGTCAGCAAACTTTAATTTCTCATCGTGTGCGTCTTCAGAGGACTCAGAGTTGGTGTCATCCGTTGATTGAGAAGAGCCAGTTGCGTCCGAAGACATCGAGGCGGAATCAATGGGGGGGGGGACGGACGGGTCCTCGAGGTCTGCCTTTTTAAGTTGAGAAAGAAA
>JGI24540J26637_10000444_pt1 | contig 17155 bp, 8 predicted proteins | sample NorSeaMetagenome_FD_26637 | JGI IMG/M metagenome (IMG submission 26637)
TATATTTGATTAACATACACCATGTAACCTTACGATAATTAAATCAATCGTACCGAGTCGATGAAGAAAATTCCTACGGCAGTACTTTTCTTCATCGACTCGCGGAATTGGTCAGGTACCTTCGTTCGTAGCTTGCTTGGGCCGTGATAATAAAAATCTTCCAGGGACTGAGCAAACAGTTTTAAACGTGATTACGTGGGTCCGTTCCCAGGAGTATCGGCATAGCCGCCGTGCATGCACGGAATTATTAATTAAAACATGATGAGACTGAGAGTACGACTACATACGTACGTTTATTTATAGCTTGCTAGCTAGCTAGGTCTGATGGACGTGTGAATTAATGTGAATTAATTGAGTTATATTACATATAAATGCCCTCACGTATATTACAAGTAAACATTATACATGGACAAATGTTCAACACGTTACTTTTAAGAAAATTGGTTTATTTCGTCCGATGAAGGGACCAACTATATGTAACGCTAAACCAACGTTTCCGAGTTAACGACGTCATTTTAGTATCCCGTAAGGTCGGCTATGCCGAAAAATCTTCCAGGATTCGAACAAATAAACAGACGAAGTTTTAAGGCTTAAGACCAACTGCAGCCTGTGCGCAAATGACAACGCTTTATTTTCTCTGCGCACAACACTAGAGCCTGATTCACAGGAGCTAGTCGTGGGAGCAGAGGCATACGTGCCAGTCTGTCGAGCGTGCTTTGCGGCGAACACGCGATGGACTGAATGAGTCAAGCACGTGCCTTTCATATATCTTGTGTGCGCATGCCGGCGGCATTAATCTTCAATGCAACGCATGTCCAGAATTAAAATTAATCAATTAATGTTACCTTCACAGAAGACTTTACATACAGAAGAAGACTTGTNTCCTGTTTCACGTAACTACCACTCTCCACTTGTCTTGCACACTTGGTGTTGATTATATCGGTACAAGTACAGCATCACTGCGGCTTCCAGCCCATTAACTAGGGCTACCCTTAAAGCGTTAAGTTTTCGACCGTGAAAACGATGTAAACTTGAACACCATGCTATGTAGGCAATAATCGTGAGCGATTCTGCTGCGTAAAACCGAAAGGAAGACTCGTAATAATAAAGGTTGCAGGCCATGGTACCAAGGAGCCATAAAAGTGCAGGAACTGCCGTGTAGTTGATCTTTGAGCGGTCTCTCATGAACATAAGCACGATGGACGCGGAGGTGACATACACCCACCACAGCACACAACCTTGATGCAGGTCCCACAAACATCTAGGAAATACACTGAACCCGAATAACGTCCCGGCACACCCAACGCCCAACAACATCTGTGCCATTGCGATAGGCATGAAAACTTCTCTCTTCACTGCCATAACGCTGTGCCATACAGTGGAGTCGATGCCTGCTGCGGCCACATGGAAGTATAGAAAGGCAACCCAGTTTGGGAGCAGTTCCAAGTACCCACAAATGGAAATATTCTTCGGTGCCTTAAACCTGCCGCTCAGGGACAGAAGTACGAAGAGCAAATACTCAATGAGAACAAACAGCGTTCCCTGTGATGATATTGGCTCGCCTGCAACAGCCAGGGCTGTGCATTCTCCGAAGCATCCATGAACGGCGCCTTGCGCGCAACGGGACGCCAGGTTCTCGCGCCCAAATGAACCGGAGAGGAGTTTTGTTTTCTCCATATCTTTCGACTCGTGCATATTACCGGGGAACATGTGGGATTGTCATGTTTGAAGACTGTGTCAGTTGTATTGTGTCCATCGCTTGCCGTGTGCCAATCGCAACAAAGAAACGTGCCAGCTTCTCACTTTGGTGTGATGTCAGAGAGATTACCCTATTTTCTTCGTAAATTATTACGTTCACCGCTTTATCGCGCCGCGAGACACTTCGGGGAGTTTTCATTCAAAGCATCCCAACGGTTGTTAGAGGATCGTCCTACATTTGAACCACTTCTTGTCTCGGCGTATGAGCAATGTCTACGTCATTTGCGCATCAGCAAACCATTCGATCGGTGTCGGGTGACTATGCCCACATCGTTAGTCGCGGTCGGCAAGCGAAACTCATGTATCGATGCAGAGGCTCATGGCAAAACTGTTTTCCTGAAACTTCGCTACATCAGATTCGAAATTGGAACGCGAGGAGTCCTCGCTTGAACATGTTTCCCCTCCTTCGAAGGGGCTGTTTTGCGCCAGCTAAGGGATCCTATATACATGATATCTACATCCAAGATTTCGCGTTAGTAGAGGAACAGTACGTTCGCTTACACCCACGCTTCAACGTCATCACCGGTAAATCAGGCAGCGGAAAGTCCGTTTTTCTCGAAGCCATCTCGCAGCTTTGCGGTGCACCGGCACATGAAGATTTGTTGCGTGTAGATGCCGAGTGCGCTCTTCTGCGAGGGACATTCATGCTTGAAGCTGATGATGTAAATATCATACGGAACATACTTTACCAATCCGGTATGCCAGAACTTGATTGGGAAACTTTAGAGTGTCGACAAGAGGCTCCATGTTCGCCAGACCACAATATTGGCACTGAGAAGCTACTAAGTCTGGAGGTTGAGCGCAGGCTCATCACTGTTCGAGACAAGCATTTGCAGGCTAGAGCCGACGACCAAAAAGCGGGGTACATTGAGCAGCTTCAAAATCAGATGACTGAAACTTCCCTGCGAGTCCGCAGCGTGTGCAAGATTAATGGAACCACAATACCTCTCAAAGTGCTCCGGGAGCTCGGAACAACTTTAGTTGACTTCAACGGTCAAGGTGCGGCGACGGCACTGTCTACGCAAGACTCTCAGCGTAAATTACTAGATGCCTGGGGTGGAACTTCAAAGATGTGTTCTAGCTTTGACTCGCTTGCAGCACTCCTCTGCGAATATCGAGCTAAAAAATCATCGAAAATCACTGATGCTGAGAAGCTAAATTTGGAAAACCTTATCCGTGAGGTAGAATTGGTCGGGCCAAAGATTGGAGAGGACGTGACCATAAAAACAGAGCTTAGACGTATGAAGCGCATCCAGTCAACATTAGAAAGATTCAACGAGCTGTCAAGGAGTCTGGGCACTGGCTGTGAAACAAACAGTGCTGGATCAGGCAGTAATGACGTTCTTTGCACCCTGGCGGATTCATCCTCGCAGTTGAAAAGCTTGATCGCAGTAACGAAGTATGATGATTCAAATCTCAGCTATTTGAGCTTAACAGACACTGATGAGCAAGGGAACCAGCAAAATAATCTCAGCTTTGCCGAGGAACGGCGAACTGGTGACGAGAATATTCTCGGGCTGGAAGATGCCCTTTCTATGTGCTACGAGGCGGAGTTTCTCATATCTAGAGCACAGTCAATCATAGCAAACTATGCGGGTCATCTTAGGGTGGAACCGCAGCTCTACGATAAGTATATTAGACGACTGCGGGAACTTGATAGACTCTGTCGAAAAATTGGTGTGAAAAACGCCACCGAAGCTCATGAAGCATCAAAGGTGCGGAACTGTGAGAGAGCAGTCACCCCGTTCATTCAATTTGATCCTTTTCCTTCTTTGACCGAGTTTCCGTTCGATTGCCGGTATATGTAGGTTGCAACTAACAAGCTAAAAGAAGCAGACAAAGGAGTACAAAAAGAATCTGAACTTTCCAAATTGATTCAAGATACTGAGTTCGAAATTGCTGAAGTAGGATCCTTGCTTTCAGAAACCCGCCAACGTGCCGCGATCTCATTTTCGGAGTATGTCAATGATGCAGTCAACTTTCTTTCCATGGACGGAAGCCGATTCGACGTGTCTTTATCTTGGAAAAGTGCTGAAGAAATTTCTCCGAACCCCAATGTTATATCTGTGCAAGCCAGAGCTTCTGATAAAGCTAAGGAAGGAGGAAGCTCTAGCGTATATCAAATTCGTTGTGGTGGATTTGACGACATCGTTTTTCTAATGGCCGCAGGTCTATCTGAACCGCTTCGGCCCGTGCGGTCAATAGCATCTGGAGGTGAAATGGCGAGGATTCTCCTCGCAATCAAACTTGCCCCCACCCTGAGGAATAGAAAAGAGAAAAAAAACACTCATAGCTCGCATCCTGGAGGGAATACGAGTATGGAGGACTTGGGATTTGAGGTGACAGAATGCACCCATGAAGGACATCAATCTCCCGTTCATTTCCGTGGTGTTTCAGTTTTTGATGAGTTGGACAGTGGTGTCGGTGCACGTGTTGGAAACCAGATTGGAGCTGCTTTAAGAAAGCTCTCCCATGACGGGGGACAGCAAGTACTTTGTGTGACACACTTACCGCAAGTTGCAGCACGTGGGGATTTCCATCTGAGTGTAAAGAAGCGTCTGGATAGTCACCGGGGTGACTATCATTCTGTCGGTCAACAAAGAAAAATTGTTATTGACGCCCTCACAGGGTACGATTCGCGAGTTGAGGAATTATCACACATGCTCGGACTCGGGGAAGCTCCGCAGGGCATCTCTGCAGCGGCACGGCTATTAGAAAGTGTATCACATGCTCAACATTAAATTGGCTGAAGAGTACTCCGGGCAGCTTTTTGAAATCCATTGAGAGGGCAGCTCAATGGATCCACTCCCATTTGAAATCCATTGAGCCGTGATCAGAATCATCCGAAGAGCACCTTTAAAATATGTAACCTCGTGCCGTGGATCGTGTGATTTTTAACTTTGACCCTGTACGACAGGCTGTCTGCGTTGTTGTCTAGCTGTGACCAAAGATTGACATGGCAAACCTGACATCAGTTGTCCTTTGATGAAGCAGAGTCTTATCGTTCTGGCCTTGCCACCAAGAGCGCCCCCGAGATTGAATATCATTCATCCTCTATGTTCTGATCATTGTTGATGGTCAGTGTCGCGTCGTTTATTTCCTTTTACGTGATGCCACGAGTCGCGGAGCATCTCCAAGTTCACGCTAAGCTGCATGTGTTTCATCCAAAGATCTGGAACTTCTGCATCAACAATTACATCTCTTGATTTCCTATTACTTTGTTCAAGACCGGTCTTCGTGAGAGCATCTTGCAGTAAAGCACGCGCGCCTGGATGAAATTCTATGACTTCACGCTGGATCAACTTCTCGCGTGATATGTTCTCAGATTGAATGTGTTCCTTGTCGCTTGCAACCTTTGTTTTAATCGTTTCCTGAGAGGTGAAGTTCTGCGTTCAAACAGAAAATTCAGTTTTGTTCAGTTGAGGTCATACTCACCAGCATCGTATCTTTGAAGAGAAACCTGAAAAAAGCCCAGAGCAGCGCTCCATTTAGTAAAAGTTGGAGGAAAAGGATGAAGCTTTTGATGATTTGCTGTGATGCTGAGTCGTTTCTAGCAGCTTTCTGCATGATACCAAGGTGATACATGATGGCAGTAGCAAAAAGAGAAAATGTTTCCAACGATTGCTGCCGCTTTGACAGAAACGGCTCGCACATCAAGTGCAGAACAGTGGCCACCTACGAATGAAGGAAGGATATTATTAAGTGAAGTCAGCCAAAAAAGCTCGATGCCGATTCATTTCATTTACTGTAAGCATTGGCCGCACAGAAAATTCCAACTACGCAGGGATCAAACACACAATTATGTTCAGGACTTTCATAGGAGAATTCTGAACACACAGCATTTTTTTTACCCTGGACAACAAAAAGAGAAGTGTAGGCCGCCATAAGCGGGTATTCAGGCAGTATGGTAGAGACGACCGACACGTAGGACCGAGAAATTGTAAACAAATTTAGAAATTCTTGAAATCATGATATGTCACTTGTTCATCGCACCATCAAAATCAGTTTCCGGGTCATCACTAGAAGCTCCCACCAATAGTACCTAGATTGGAGGCCTTGAAACAAATATCCAAGTCGACTCTTCACAGATTGCCAATGTAAACGATCATTATGACCACGCAGACGATCAAACATTGCGAAGGGAAAAACACCGATGTATGCGATCATAAATGTTATGAGTGCCACAAGCCAGGCGTAATGCACTGTAGTCTGGACATTTATTCTCAAGTCCGCGAGCAAAAACGCCCCAGTGTCTTGAAGTGATCGCGACCGAATCAAAAGGGTTAGGTGTTTGATTATGGTGATCCAAGAGAAATGGAACAATATCAAGGAGAAACAAAAGGCGATATCATATGCCGTGGCAGGCATCTTAGATAGATCGTCTTCCGTCAGCCCTTGAGTATTGTTTTTGTCTGCATCGATGTTATGTCTATCCACGCGGTCGAGCACCGCGGCTGAACCATGGTTTAAGGTAAAGAAATCAGGCGTCGAATGCATTTCGTCAAGTGACTCCTGGATCTTTGTGGTATCGTTTCCCTTTCTTCGTTCTGAGATGATCTTCTCTTGGAGCTCAACTTTCCTGGTGTCAAATTTGCGCTTCTCGATCAAAGCATTGCGAGCACGAAACACAAGATGACACAAAATAGATAGAAAAAAAATGATGCCAGGCAAGGATACATAGTAGGCTACGTATTGATAATGATTCCAATCCAGTACACAGTCAACCTCGAAAGATTTGATAGAAGGTGACGACAGCCTGTCAAAGATTTGGAACGTAAAGTACTGCAAAGGTGACCAGTCCAAGTCAATGTCTTTCACAATTCCCTTCTCACACGGGCGGAACGCATTTAAAAATGTTGAATATTGAAGCTTTAGCGAGAGGAATTGACGAGGCACAGAAAAGTGTTTGAAAAGGATAATGGTTGTGTAAATGACCCACCATAACCTGAAAGTGCGAAAGGATTATTCTGCAAAAGCCCACGGCAGAATTATGTTTGCGAGTCGCCATGCGAAAGACACCCATCATCACGATCCCCTGTGCTACGTATGACACAATGAGAACCAGACTTCCAATGACATCCGGCCCACATTTGATGCATATCTGCTTTTGTACACTATGAAAAGTGGAGCCAGCGTATCCATTAGAGCACACTGCACACAAATTGCCTTCATGCCCAACGGAGCATTCACTGTTGACACCTCCTAGACATGCATGGAGATTTGGACATTGATAAATGACAGTAATATTTACTCCCGTGCGCCAATGTCCATATTTTACGATTATCTGTTGTTTTGAAAGACCATTGCACTTCCCCCCCCTCGGACAAGTCTCGCAGGTGAATGCATCTTCTGGGTTCACTCGATACATTGAGATCACATCATTTCCGAAGAACTCTTTGTGAAGAGAAATACAATGGCATGCAGAGCGCGCATAGTTTCCAAGATAACCTGGGAGAACTTGACCAGAATGCGTTGTCCACGATCCTTTCAAGGAGCCATGTTCAAGGGTTGTGTCCATGTTAAATGGACATGCTGTACATGATTGAGGTCCAGGAAGCTGTTTAAAATAACCGTTCGCGCACGGTATACAAATACCATACGGTCGAAGGGTGCGATGATAAATTTGTGGCATATAGACAACCTTTTCATAGAGTTTGAAATTTGTTGATGTGCTTTGGAAAGACTCTGTGTATCCTGTACCACCCGCGGCAGTGGGACGCGCGTCTTCTGTGTAGCCAGGCACACACTCACAATGGCCACCACGAGCCCTCTGGGAGTTTGGCTTGATGTCTTTGCAGGAATTTATCTGGTAAGGAAAGTGCACTATGCTTAGCCCTGTTGCAATGATATCAAAGCGGAGTGTGTAAGATATACCGCGGTCCCCCACAATCCTCAGCTTTCCAAAAGATGCAATTCCACCAGTCACAGGAGTAGTCTGACCATAGATACGATGTACATCTGGTGATATATTCATGCTCGCAACCGTATCTAAATCACTGCAAACATTGTCGGCAACGTCCAACAACAACAGCTGCACACTTGGATCTATGACAAAATCATTCTCGAATGCAGACGGCGGAGCAACCAAGAAGGTCAAGCGATGCAGCGGGCCTGGAACGACAGTAATTTCGAGTTGATCGATATACAATTCACTATACAAAGCATGCTCGCATTTGCCGACAAGACATCTGCTCGAAAATTGATATATATAGGTACCAGTATAGGGGGATTTCAGGTAGAGACCGGACGCGCCTCCTGACCACAGAGGCTCTGTTTGAATTCCATAGAAATCTTCTCCATCGTTTTCACTGCCTGTTCCAACGTGCCCAGGTTGTAACCGCTCGCTTGATTGACCGCTTGAGCGGCCTTCTAACGCGAAAACACGAGGGCCATCTACACCTGTATCTGAAAGAAGGCAAAACTGTGGAATAGGATTCTCAGCTGTGCCGTTTCTGCACCACGCAACCATTCCCCCTTCCGCAATCAGTCGCACTTGGCTCGCCTCCGAAAGAAGAGTTGCGTTTGGCGTATATCTCACCTCTTGACCCGTTGCATCATTTTTACCATATATCAGCTCGGCCGTCACGTTTCGTATTGCTGTATCAACTAGAGTGGTGTTCACAAGTGCACCACCAGCGTCGCGCATTACAACAAGAGCAAATCTCAGGGGCATTTGGACATCTGATCTATAGGGCAGTGTATCAACACAGATGCCATCGTCTGCGCGTCGAAAGCAAGTTGGGCATCCGCATGCATCCAAACTGGATGGTTGACCAGCAGTGATACTGATATCAAAGGAGACAGAGGCAAGTGCAGGGGATGATATCGTCACAGCATAATTCCCCAGTGTCGGACTGCTTAGCTGCAAGTCATCAATCACACCCTCTCCGAGAGCAGTTCGGCGAGCACTAACAGATACATCCGAGAGCCAGGGACCTTCGTCAATTACGGGTGCCCCACCAGGCGTTGAAGTGTACTTCTTAACTTGTGTACTGGATTTGCCCTCGACCGTTGTGACAAGATCTCGACGCACGGCTGTGCCCAATTGGTCGACATCAAGTGCACCTATAAAGTTGTCCCCTCCATCCATCACAGTAACGGCAAAGCTTTCAATTCGTACCAATCTCTCTGATGCATAAGTAGTTTGCAATTTGTAAACTTTGTTGTTGTGCTATAGATACGGTCAGGAATGGGTCAAGGTAAATTTGTAACAAAACACAGGCAAAACAAGAAACATGTAGAGAATAACTTTTGGGGGAAAGGCTGTCGATACCATGGCATGTATTTCGGGGACATCGAGCCGGTAGGGGGTTCCTACTTCAATTATGAATGAAGACGCGACATTGAAGATCCCATCTCCGCCAAAAGTGATGTTATAAACGCCGATCAATGGGTTCCGAAGTTGAATTTTGTCAAACATCACCGTTCCGAAACCAGAGCGCAAAATCTCAATGTTTTCGCCGAGTATGGTTTTATGAGAGAGCTGCGACGATCCATTTGGGCCGCCAGTAATGTTCGCGAAAATATACTTTGTAAGACGATTCGATAAGCCAACAAAATTGAAGCCTGCGTCATAGGCACCAAGAGTGATTGGTTTAATTGTCACCACAGTTTCTGCAGCATAAACAGTCTGTGCAGTTGACAGCACTTTGAGCCGAACTACTTCGCCTTCGATGATTGCTACGGTAAGTGTCACGGAATCGAGAGGCAGTGAAGAGAAGGTCAAGTCGTGTACCCCTTTTGGTGGCGACAAGAGCATTACTGAAGCGAAATATGCAATGTCTCGCTTTGTATAGACTGAGTCTTTCAATCCTGTTTCAGAACCGCCTGGATATGCCCCGAGGGCGGCAGACGCGCATGCGACCCGTACGCGTCGGAAAGATTCATCGGATGCTCCCAATGGTGATCCGCCTGCATCTAAAACCTGAATGATTATTGGGAAAGCAGAAGTTGATATTATTGTCTCTAACTTGCTTGGGAACTGTATTGGGAAACCGTGTGGGAGCACGATACCCAATTTTACAGCTACTCCGGGCAGAATCTCGATACCAACGCTCACCCCAAGAACGCCCGAGGACGCAAATGATAATAGTAATGGATTTAACGGAGTTGATTGCTTTGGCGCAACGAGCGCAAGGCTTGAAAATGTAAATGATCCATCAAATGGAATCCCGAAAAAGATCTCTGGCTGATTGACAGCACACATGGGGTTCTCAGTTGCAGAAGTAGAAACCCCTTCAAGATCAAGTGTACAGGGGGCGTTATCGAGAACATGCTGATGTTCCATGATGATCTTCTGAAGAGAACATGTTGAAGAGCCTACCCTACATGCCGGGTCGTGTGTTCCATGAAGAATATTTTCTGCCCCGTCAAGTACGTAAATACGAATTGGTGATAATGGGACAACTGCAGAAACATGATATGAAACGCATGTGCAGGGCTGCTGTGCATTATCACTAGCTACTGATCCCAATGCGCAACTGCTGTCTGACTCGTTACTTTCACAAGGAGCAGATATACCAAGGTGGTGGGCACGACCTGGGTGTACCGTGATTTGTATTGAAGCACTCCCTAACATGGAATCTGATGGGCTGGTGCGTACCACAATATTGAAAGTACCATGTGGAGGTTTTCGGAGCCCCAGATCATTGACAATCGCGACATTCGATTCGCCGGACATCTCGGGGGCATCAAACGTGGCTTGGTCCTGTGTGTCGAAAGTTTTGTGCATCTTGATGAGCACATCGTCGCGAGAATATCTCATGTTTTTGCCTGTGATGTGAGAATAAAATCCAGTCGTGGGAACGCCAGGAAGACTCACGACCACGAAGCGGCGTTGGTATGTCACCGTTGTGACAGTGTAGTGAAATGTCAAATTGAATTCTTCGACGTGTGTTTGATTCATCACAGACCACTTTGTCACATTACGGAAAACTTTTCGGAAAATGCCTGGTGCAGGTATGCTATTAGCTTCGATTCTTTCTAAAGGGTACGCAAAGAATGAGCGTTCTGTGCCCGCCTGACTCCCGATTGGAGTCCGAACGGCTATGTTTCTGTTTTCTACCATAGGTCCATATGTAACATCAACTTTAGAGGTATTATACTTTGGCAACTTGCCTAAAAGCTGATTATTGCCAGCATCTACTGGGAAAACACGAAGTGTATCGAGAGGAATGAGGTAGTCTGCCGAAGCATATTCTCGAAAATTTGACACGTTGACTTTTCCGAGCGAAACTGAATAATCTCCTGAGATTTTGAATGAATTACCGATTACCTGCGCGGACAGTTTTTCGCGCTGTCCAGCGACGATGTTCACTGAAGTTCCTGTGTTCAGCAATGGAACAAATCCGTCGTCGGAATCTAGGAAAACAAGCTCTGGGGTGCTGTGGACGGTGACTCGTTTCTCGAAACACTCTATGAGATGTGCCCCAGCAATAGGACGCACAAGCGATATATTTTTCAATTCAACATATCCAGCTCTTGCCGTGTTTCCTGTTGTGGTGCCAGTCAAGCTCGCAGTTGCGGAGGAGCAAAATATTTCTCGAGTTACCTCTGCGTCAGAGTATACATCATATCGATCAAATCCACCTAACCTGTTGCCTCCGCCGTCAAGAACTTCCATCCTGAAACCTCCAAATGAAACCATGGCTGCAGCAGATAAATTCCCCCAATTTTCCAGGTGAGCAATGTGCCACTGGTAACCACGAGTTCCACTGACCATGCGGATCACTTGTGTGCTTGGCTTCACTGAAGGAGAGACGAACTCGAGCGCATACCAGCCAGCCTTACTGCATCTAACGCTCAATGAGAACGCAGGAAACCGCCATTCTGCGGCGCCTACACTGTCTCTTAATGAAGTCATACCATAGACTTGTAACCTAGGAGGTCCATGAGGTAATGCCGTTACTGTCCTTTGCGCTTCGTCCTTTGTCAATTTGTTATTGCCTCCGTCAAAAATATTCAATGCAATTATCGTCGATATCGGCTCATTGGAAGCATCACATGCTATAACAACTTCCACATAGTTTGAAATATTTAGGTAAACAGCTTGACCAGGGATGATTTCCAGCTTCGAAATTGCAAGCGCATAAGCACCCTCTAGAAGTCCAGGTAATTGTGTGTAGAACTGTAAACGATAAAACCCTTGGGATGGAGATCCAAAGGAAAGAGTATTGTCACTTCCTTGTGTTCTCGCGCCCGTGGGCTCTTGGTTGACCAATTTCAGATCAGAAAATATTGCCTTGCCATTAAGTGAGTTAACAACTGTTGTACCGTAAAGTCCCGCGCCGCTCACGCGCTCCTCGAGCATATCTGCACCCAGTATTCCATTGAATNTTGTTTGACTGGTTGTGCTGACAACNTGTATTGTATGCAAAGAGCGATCCAGATCACCAACTTGATTGCTGCCGCCATCTAAGATATCCACAAATATCGAGCCAAGCTCTACTGAAAGCGCCGCTGCTTTAATTATCCCATCTGCTGACCATCCTGACTTCTGGTCGTTTGCAGATACATATCCTGGTCGTACAAGTATTTGAGCAGCAGCCCCAGGAAATACAGTTATGACTTGTGTGGTTATTCCAGGCATGTTGATACACGAATCNATGCCACGAGTGCAGTCATGAAGTGAAAGGATGAGATNATAGTCACCTCGGGTTAGAGGCTGAGAAAACCTTGGAGTTAACGCCAGCNACCCTCGATCCGTCACACCTTCGAAGCCAGATTCTAATTCAGCTGCTGAACTACTCCGAGGAGATACGGAAGCATTCNTTNTTATTTTCACTGAGAAACCTCGAGTTCCACCCTCGCCAACATCATTCCCCATGACAAAGCCATTAATATCAGAAATCTGCATATGAATTGTACCAAAGGTCATGCTTTTCTGGTTCTGAACTGAACCATGACTGTCTTTCTCTACAGTCTTTCGNCCGATGACTTGAAGGTGATGCGGCGAACCGTATATTCTCAAGGGCTCATCTGCCATGTGAAAATCCCGCGCATTCATGGAGAANGCAACTGTTACAAACCTTGGATCGTCGTTTGGAAGCCACTTCATGGCTTGATAGAAATCAACACTCCCATCTGTAGCTCCAAGCGGAAAGCAACGCGTTTTCCCGTTTTCCTTAGACACGACATGCGTCCTGCAGATTGGACAAGTGATCATTGTCGCGGTGATAAAAATGGCNGGTTGATCTGAGCTTGCATTCTGATTGAACCGACATACGAGTGATTTGGTGTTTATAAATGGTCCCCCAATTAGCGAAATCTGGGACGGGACCTGATCAGCGTCTTCCCCAGTGATCATGACAGATGGAGGGGAAACACCATTTGCTAGAATCCTCGTCACAAGTGGCACAGTGTAGAATCTGTACACCGTTTTATCATCTGTCCACAGAGAGATGTTGAAAAGCCGATCGCGATTAGTTACAGAATGTTCGTGAAACCCATCGAAGGAAAGCTGAACAATGGAAACCCCACTTGCCAATGGTCCATAATCTTTGCGGACCGAGATTTCTCCAGCTTGGGGCACTGTGCAGTGCACGATGGTGTCGTTGACAACAATAGCAGGAACCCAACCCCCAATTGGGAATACGTCAACTTCATCAATAGCGAATCCGAACCGACATGCTGCAAAGTTACTTTTACCTTCCAAAGTGCTTTCTTTAGGGAAACCAGAACCTGCTATGGTGATTATCGTGCTGGCCCCGGAAGTTGGACCATATCTTGGCGATATAGATATGATTTCTGCGGTAGAAAGTCTTGCATATGTCACTGTCGGCTCCGTGAGAGAAGCAGTGATGAGTGATAACACATCTTGAGCATACACCATCGCCCTGAGAGGCTCGGTTGAAATATATGATGCAATCCGTCGAAAACATTGAGCAGTGCAGGACGCTGCGGTATCAGGACCGCCGATTTCTAGCTTTACTATGCGAGAAGTCGACGTCGCAGATTTCCCCGTCAATGCGAACAAAAATCCACCATTCATTGTTTCATCAGGCAGTACCGCCATTCGATGAACATTGATTTCTTCGGGGCCCTCGTTTTCACCTGCTGATAGAACCACCTCTCTTAAAGAACCATGATCATCTACGTCAGTAAATGTCAAACTGAACATCCATATGCGTCCTGGTAAAATATTACAATCACCAGCACGGCATCCTGCCGATGCAGTTCCAGCATACGCATATTGACCATGTGCGACGACCGACTTGAATGTTGAATGGTCTATCTTTTTTCGATTATTGCCATCGAAATACATTTCCGGACCATCAACTCCACCATCATTGATTTTGCTAGCTTCTGCGTGGATTTTGAGAACAGAGGGGTAATAGCTCGCATCCGAGTTCTCAGTTCGGGATGATCCTACGAAAATGACGTACTGGTCTCCATGAATTGAAGCAGATGTGGCGGCGTTGAACCTAAAAGCATCACGTCGTGTAGCACATGTCGTGCAACGTTTCCCAAGGTAACTAGGTGAAATTGGAACATCTTTCACAGAAATGAGCACATCATTCTGAACTTCCAGCACCCCAATATGTGACTTGCTATTGACATCTCTCGGTGTTGCCTTGTAGATTAAAGTTCCATCTACATCGTTTATGGTCATCGCGTCTAATATCCAGCCTTCACTATGAGTATAGAAGTCTATCTCCGATCTGTTTTGCGTGGAAGCGAGAGATCCATTTCTTCCATCCCAGCGGTATATTCTGAACACATATTCATACGGATCGTCGACATCGCTTTCAGATGGTGTGTCGGATTGTTTTGCTCTCCACATGTTCAACACAGTGTAAACGAATGACCGAGTGGAATCCAGCGCAATGTCTCGATACCCTCCCTCATCGCGCCAACCGTGTGCTGTCTGATACTCATCACTCCAGCCCGGGGTAGCCCGCCCACCCGGATGGCTTTGTGAGCAAATGTTTCCCGCCGCGATTCCAGTTCCACACCAGCTAGCATCTATTGGTACCATGGGAAGAGGTTGAGATCCGTTACGTGGACGGGCTGGTCCTGACTCTCCCCAACCAGGAATGTCAGCCTCAGTGTCTCCAATTGAAGAAATTTCAATGACCGCATCTCTCCCGGAAGAATCATAAACACTGGCATACATTCTACCATTCCCAGCACTGTATGCTAAGTCTGCAACGCGGCGATCCCCTTCGATTTCTCCACGGGTGATGAACCTATAGCCATGCGAGCCGTCTCGCCGTTTTTGGAGGGAGAGCCCAGCGCGAACCTGCAAACACAACATGTTCGATTAGTTCTAACTAGTAAATCAGGCATCGAGAAGATTATTCGCGGTAATATCATGAGGTCAGGTCACATAACAATGCATCACGCATTCGAATGGAACCCACCTGTGAGCAGTCGACGCCCACGTGGCCCGGGGAGCACAAACAAGTACCATCTTCCTGTTTGAAAGTTTTTGAACACGTTAGACAGCTTGAGGTGTAACTGGGACAAAACCGCATCATTTCGCCACAACGCACCTGACAGGTTCCAAAGCCCACTTCGACGTTGCAATCATCGGGACAAAAATAATACGTTTTGTCGGCCCAAAGACACGGGGCTAAGCTTAAAACGATAAACAGTTTCAAACGAGTTGAGACAGGCATCGATATTCAGCAGTTAGTAGAAACAGGGCGAAGGCAGTGACAAGAATGGCGGCGTCTGCGTTTCGAACACTGCTCATGCAAAACCATGNCCTTCGGCACTCTGCATGATGGTGCTCGTCACCAGTTTTAAGTTCCTGAGACGAGTCGATACTGACTCCGTATACAAACACTGACACATATCATCAGATCTAATAATTATTGCGTTGCGTAATAAGTGCCTTTATTTTGAATCCCACGATTTATGACTCAGAAACGACGAGGCGGTCGGCTGGTTCTGGACTAAGTTTTTAGACGATTTGATCGATGCAGCTTCGATGAAGAAGTGCACATAGTTTAGATTTGAAGCTGAATTTTCATCGATGCTCGCTCAACTTCGACGTCGACCACCGCCTCCTAGGAAAACGCGTTAGCGTCGTGCTTCGTCCAGAAGTGGCGTGCGTGTGAGGACAACGCTTACGTGCACGCCAAGTGCAACGATAAGAACGTGCCGCGGAACAGTCGTAGTCCAAAAAACGGGAAGCCGTCGCACAGCGTTGTAGTCAGAAATAAAGTGACAAACGGTGATCGTACGGTGATTTAGCCTACGACTTATGTAAATGATCGAGGTGACGACCAATCAGAAGACGAATAGACGATGACGGGCAATCAGAAGACGTAAAAAACTGACGCGGTCGAAAAAAGTCGGGTTGGAATGTGGCGCTAACGTGGTCACAGCTAGCTAGAGTGAACGGATATCCAACAGTGATCATTCGACTGCGTAAACGCTCATGGAATTTCTTGCACTTGTATGCGTACTTGAAATTAACGTCGTTTTTTTTCGCGCTGCTTCCCAACGAAAGTGGTAATAAGTTTACGCATATCTGCGGAAACTGTCTTCATTTGTCTCCAACGGCGATCTTCAAATTTCACATGACCGAATTGAAGGATCGAAACTTGATATCCAAGCTTGCAACTGGTAAAAATACAACTTGTAAAAAAATATCACCTGCTTTCATGCTGGTCATCCCAACCACGAACCCAACGTTGCCCTTTCAGAGCTCTACTTTGTCTATCACATTTTCTTCTCAGCAAGCTCAAGGTGTGTGCATGCAGAGAAATGAAAGCTCGGTTTCTCGTGATCCTCGGTGGAGGCTGTTCCTGGCATGTGAGCCATCTGAACAGTTCCGGGTTTTCCTCGTCTAGGATCTCAGAAAACTCAGCACAAAATCCCTGGCTGCGCGAAGTCAGATTACATTCAGCCCATGTGCCGATCAGAATGTCCAGCTCAAGGAAGCCCCGTTGTTTCGCCCTGTACAAAAGTCTATTCAAATCCTGCACAGAACAATCATGCGTCATCACAATCGTTTGTTCACCAAGCAGGTGCTGACAAACCTCGGTTGGAATTTTCGGAGCGACTTCGTCGCCTCCTACATTTTTCAGAGCCGGAGCAGCTAAGATACAAATGAATGGATTTCGTAGCACGCGAAATGGAATTGTCTCGACCAGTCGATACCCGCGCTTGATGTGCTGTTGAAAGCCTTGCATGGGGACGTAGATCTGGATACGAGAAATGTTTTCTGCTTTCGATTTTATTTCACTTTACAGTTGTTTATTTTATGATCGAGAAAATAAGGGCATAAATAATACGAGTTGTTGTGAGTTATTATTCCGATTTCGGCCCATCACTCCTTTGGTATTCTTACCCGCCCCCGTGTCATGCTCCGGCCGTTTGATCACTTAAGTTCGAACGATACCGAGCGAGGCCGTGGATGATACTCCTAATCCCTGGGTGGCTGCGT
>JGI24540J26637_10000447_pt1 | contig 17122 bp, 17 predicted proteins | sample NorSeaMetagenome_FD_26637 | JGI IMG/M metagenome (IMG submission 26637)
TTCCCTCCCGGTTCCCTTAGCTCACCTCCCTCAACTTTCTCCTAGCCTCTCGCTCCTTTTCCCTGGTTCTCTCGGTAATACCAAGATTTCTCCAAAACCGTCCATTTAAAACCTTTGAAAAATCATGGTTCACTCGAACTGCCTTGTATGGCAGGTATTTCTCCCCGGCCTCGGGAGTGAGGGACAGCAGAATATCAGAAAGCTTGGAGGACGCACCGGTCGAAACCAATGTCCAGGGGCTCACCCCACCCGGATCAGTCTCAGGATTCATTTCTTCACGTACAAATTCAAACTCCCAGACCAAACAGGGGAAATAAATAGTGAACTGTTGTGAAATCAGCTTCTGCTGATGAAACCTTCATCAAACATAAAATCAATTTTTAATGATACAACGGCGCGTCTAACCTTTTTATTCTATATCAAAGTCATCGTCAAGATCGAACATCCCTCCATCAACGACGTCAACGTCCTGCCCCATATGCCCCATTCCCTTGATGCCCATCCAATTTTGTGTCTTCTTGATGAAGCTGACAGCGAGCTGTGACGAGGAGTAAAGTTAGATCATCGTGGAGAGTGTAGTGCGCATGATTATGACGATTATTTCCCCCAAAGCGCCCCCCCCTTACCTGCAGGTGAATGTCTCCGCTGTGCCTGAAGAATGCAAGGTTCTCTCTGTTTCCAATGAAGCTCCTAATTTCTTCCTCCCCAGACATCCTAGCCTCTTCTCTCGTGAAGATATCGTCATTCACAAGGTTGTAAAGGAGTCGGGAGTAGTTGTACATGGCGATTGTTGGCTGGTTCATGTTGTGGAGCCCCTTGGCATCCTCAACCTCCAACAAATCCTCCATGTTGGAGTGACCTCTCGGGCTCAAGTCCGGCCCAACGAAGTTAAGATTCTCTAGCTTGTCTAGTATGCTCTGGTTCGGCGCGAAATTACCGTCCATAATCTTGATGTCATCAATAAGTGAGATCATGCGTTGGAAAATGACATCAAAGAAGGTCCCAAAGTTGAACCCGATCTCTGCAAATCCTTCGTGAGCCTGCTTCATCCTTGTCGCAACGGTGTCCCTGGACTCGTGCTTGTACCTTCCTTGGAGGTTGTGGCACTCGAGGTTGTAGTTGGTGACCATGTCTTGGAGCTGCACAAGCAGTGCCACTTGGAAGTCAGTGAGCACATCAGTGAGAGTGTGAAACATCTCCTTATTCTCTTCAATGGACCTGGGGCTTCTAGGGCTAATACCACTGCCTCGTGGACTCCTAGGGCTCCTAGGGCTTTTCTTGTTAAGGCTTTTCCTCCCCTTCCCGGCCTTCTTTGCAAGTTCTTTTTCTACCATATTTTCCCTCTCATCGTCTTCCAAGTCCAAAACTGCTTTCATACTTCCCCGGGACATGAGCCCAGGCTTCCTCCCCTTACCCAAACTCTTCCTGACCTGCCTCAAGCTGCTGAGCTTCTTGACATCGTTGATCGTGAGCTTGACCGGTGTGAAGCCCGTAGTGATCACGAACGACTGAGTGAAAGAGTGGAAGTCCCTCGCATACCAGGCGATGTGCTCCAGCATGGTATTGCCTAAGAAGTAGAACTGATACCTAGAGGCGATCGAAGTACTGTTGAACAAAGCGGCGTAAATAAGCTTGAAACAGACCACAAGGCGACGGAGCACCATCAGGCATCTGCCCTTGCTGCCTTTCTCGTAAGCCATGTCCTCTTCAAACTCCTTTATGCAGTGGTATGCGAATGCGAACACAGCCGTGTCGGTGAAGAATTGGTGCTTAAGTGTCATGTCGTTGACCAACTCGGAGGCAAGGTAACTCAACGCGTGAATATGGTCCTGGTACATTCGTTTGTCCTTACTGATGATTCTCTCGACCTCCTGGAGGAATCCAGTGGCGAGTTCAATCTCGCTCTCCTCCTTAATCAGCGGGATTTTGGCCTTCATTCTAGTGAAGCAGTCGAGCCACATATTGCTAATGTGAAACATGACCTTGCTATTCTGCTCAAACGTGTAGATGTGCATCTGGGCAGCGAGCTGCGACGAGAAAGTGTTAACAAATCAAAGAAACAAACATGGAAAGTTTTACCACGACCTCCTCAAGCACTCACCTTGGTTTTCTTCGATGTTCCACTTGGTACACTAGACTCGCTCAATAAGTTCAGCTTTAAGTGCAAGCTCCTGGCATTCCAGTCGTCATCACCCCATAACATCGCAGAGTTCTCCTCACCCCTCAAATACCCGACGGACACGATTTCGTGGGCAGGGACCATGATAATGTGGCCTGATTTACCGAACTCCCTGAAGACGACTTCTGTGAACTTGACCCCCGACAGGGGAAGGAAGATGATCCTATCCTCACAAATGATGCAGCTGTAGTAACCATGGACCCTTCCGTTGCCGCTCTCTACGACAACACCCTCCATATAACGAATTGTGTTCCAGGTTTCAGGGTCAAGAGCCCTTTTGATGTTATAAGGGTCCAACCTCACCGTCTTTCGGACCCGCCCTTTGTCACCTCCCGTCAGCTTCATTGCTTTATGCGACCAAAAGTCATTTGCAGCTATGCATGTGACATCCCCATTTTCGCTCTCCTCAGCTTTATCTTCAGTTTCCTCATCCTCAGTTCCCTCATTGTCGTAGCTATCATCATTGTCATCATCATTCTTGTCACTGTTATCGTCATCCTCCTTGCCCCCATTGTCCTTCTTGCCCTCCTTGTGATGTTTTCCCTTCTTGCTGCCACTCTCTTCGTCTTCATCGTTGGGCTTCTGCTTTCGTCTCTCCTTCAAGGAGGTCATTCTCAGCGATGCTTTCGGCTTCGGCTTTGCAGCCTCCTCTAAGCTTTCCAATCGGTCTCGTGCTGCGTTAAGCGATTCACTTGCCTTGCCACTTCCCATCGTTGAAAGAAGCGCATCCTTGCCAATCTTTAGGATGCTTCGTTTCCTATGAATCTTCAGGACGCTTCGCTTCCTATGATGGATAACATCCCCCGTGCCTGTTACTTCGTCCGTGAGGAGTGGTTTAAGGTCCCCAAAGGTTCCGCCGAAAAAATTAGAAATGCTTCCCCTTCTGTTTGGTTTTCCAGCGACTGGAGATTCCGCTCTTTGCTTGAACATCTTAGGAATCGCCACCTTGGGAGTGACGACATCCATCCCGAAAACAAGAGGTGACTTGCCTTCGTCCAACGTTCTCAACGTCAAATCATCGAGATGAGCGCTGGATGCCCTCCTCTTCTGTCGACTGTGATGTCCCTTAAAAGGCAGAAATACTTTGCTCTTTTCGGCCTCCTCACAGGCCTGGAGTGGCACAAAGCCCGGCATGAGCGACGAAGACCTTTGCCTACCAATGACCTTCTTCCTTGACTTTGTTACCTCACTGTCGTCTTTCTCGGAAAGCTTCGAGAAATTCAAACTCAATGCAGCGTTTTTGTTGGCCTCAGGCGGAGGAGCGGGAGAAGGAGAAGCCCACGGATCTTTGTCAGCATCACCATCACTATCGAAGTCAAAGTCTCTGCCATCATCATCATCGTTGTTGGAAAGTGGTACCGAGTTCCTTGGTTTCGTTTCCTCTGATTTCTCCTGAGATGGGAGAAGTAGCGAGAGGAACGTAGCGACGAGCGGAAGTGTTGTTAGTTATGGTGCCATGCAGGATGCTCTTATCGCTTTACTCCAGCCCTTCGCCTTTGTCCATTCTCACTTCGCGGCCATCGCAGGGGCTCTTGATTCTTCTTCTTAGCTCCCTCATTTGCCTGTCTTCTTTGAATTTGGAGACTTTGTTGGAAGATTGAGGGTGGTGTGGAGATATGTTTCTGCCCAAGTGCTGAGAAATTGACTGTTCCCTCTGACCTGATGGAGAGGAGGACTTGATGATGTCCGAGAAGCTAGACAGATTTTCTTCATCCAAAGCTGCGTTGCTCCTAAGTCTCGTGTTACCGGACCTTACAAACCTCCTCGTGGGAGTGCTGGGCATTGGGGACGTCGGAGAATCACGCCCAGTGCTGTCGAAGCTCCCCTTGCTGGACAAGCTCCGTTTCGGAGACGCCACCATACGACTTCTCATCGATGCAATACTTTCGCTTCGACCCTCCTTCTCCTCCTCCCTGTCGTCATTGCCCAGAGTGAGGTTAAGACTGGGGACTCTTTTGACACTGCTACTTCCTCGCCTCGTAAACTTCCTCTTACCCCGACTCACCGAATCAGACTCAATAGGGCTATCGGAGAGATAATTTCCAGAAGTCTCCGAAGCAGCTTTTCTCAAGGACCTCAGAGACTTACCCGAGGAGGGAGGGGCAGGCATCTTACCCTAAAAGTTATTGTTCGCAACGGAAAGCGACTCAATGGGATTTAAAGATAATTTTATGCTGTTATGTTAAAAAATCCCTACGAAAGAACTTAGAGTCACCCACACACAGGGAGTTTCCACAGGCTTTCTCAACAGCTAGCTCCTTTCTGAGGGAAGAGAAAATGAGCTTTTGTTGGATTTTTTTGACGCCCAATGAAGAAAAAAGTATGGACCGAATGTTTGAACCTAAATAAAGTTAATACGTTAGAAGTTATATCCGTTCGAAGTAAAATGTCAACCAAACTTCCCCCGCCAAGATTTGTCCCCCATACTTTTTGACCCTTGAGGGACGCTTCCCAAGCCCCATCGACCCACAAACGCTACTTAGGCCACAGAATCAGCCTCTCGGTCCCTGCCACCACTCCTACTCAAAGTTGATAGCCTCTTCCTCACAGCAAAGTTGTTCTTTACAAATGCCTTGACACGATCCCTCTTTCTCAAAGGAGTAGTGGCGGCCTCAGCCTCAGCCTCAGCCTCAGCCTCAGCCTCAGCACTACCAGCGGAAACCTCAGTACCAGGGTACGGCGGCATCTCATAGAACGCTGGTGTGATCCTGTACTTGTCAGGCTCGCCAGGACTGAGGGTGCTCAAGTAGTCATCTGTTAGCCTGCCGTCACCACTCGCACACATACAAGCAAGGGGTGGGAGAAGTAAAAACCCTGTAACAGATTTGACAATCATTATTGCCATTAGTGCCATAATCATCATCATTTTGGGCCAGAAAGTAGCTCGAGTCGGATCGTTTGCTTGGGTTGGCTGCAGAAAGTTGTTACGTTAATAATACGCGCTGAATAAAATATATCTTGCTTATAATGGTATCAGACAAGCAAATTCAAAATTTTACGTGACGAAAGGAGTCTAGATGATGAAGTGTGTTCTAGGTCTTATGAACATCCCTGAAGCTCTTCTTTTCCCCTGTAACTTATTTGGCACACCTCTACCTCCTGTAGGCCCAATTCGACATTTTCTCGCTTCAGACTTTCGTCTGGTAATCACTCGTACCCTCCCTCCCCCCCAGTCTTTTTTCCTTCTTCACCTTAGTGGAAAAAAGGGTTGCATCTTTCACTCCTCCGGGGTCCCCAAGACTGTGATTTTTCCCTTATTTGTCAGTCTTTCGGGCCATTCCTTCGTTTTTGACATCTATTTGATATAGTTTGTACCGTCGAACAAAATGTCCAAGCCTTCAGGGGCAGATGCTCCTCCTGCAGCACCCTCTGGATCGGCCGCTGGCCAAAACAAATTGCCCCCAGCTCCTTTGAATCTCCAGTTCAGTGTGAGTGCCTCAAGAACCATATCCAGGGGCGATTCTTTGCTTTGGGAACGAGAGAGTAAGGGGCAGATCGACGGTTCTGGCCAAGTGTTGAGCAGTTCTCCCAAAACACCAACCACCCCAACCAAGGTTGAAGGTGGCAACAGCAGCTTCACTCTGGATTCTCCCAAGGCCGGACTCCAGCTGTCTACTTCTCTCTCTGTGTCCGATGCTGAAGATAGGTTCCGTACTTCTACGCTTCTAAATGGGACTGGTACCCAGCATTTCTCGTCTTCTCCCATGTCGGCATCTTACATGGGGGCGGACAAATCCCTTTCTCCGAGCAGGGGGGTGTCATCTTCGCAAGAGAGGCCCACGGTATCAAGGACATTTCCCGAGGACCAGAGCTCAGCCACCTCCTTGCTGTCAAAGGCTTTCACAATACGAACAGAGGACATCATTAGCAATTCACCAAATAGGACGATGCTAGGCAGTTCATTTTTTCCAGAGGGCCAGTCAGGACGCGGCCGATCGGGCAGTACCTTTTCCAGAGGGGATCACAACAGAGACGAACTTTGTGCCATGTCCAAATTCTCTTCGACTCTCATTCTCGAGCACGTCAGGCACATCGGTGAGCATAGCGACGCCAGCGTGCAATGCGACGAGTTCGAAGGAGCAACCATGATTGTTGACGTGAGTGGTTTCACGAAGATGTGCGAAGAGTTTGGCAAGGGCGGTGGAGAGAGAAGCAAAAAAATGACCAAGTCGCAGGCCGATGATGGAGGACACACGACAGCAGCGACCTTCGCGACTTCTCTTTATAGGTTCAACAACGAGCAAGAGCTCGCAGGAAGCGGAGGGGAGAAAGTGCGAGAGGTGCTCGAGACCATCATGGGCGGCATCATCCACGTGGTGGACGAGCACGGCGGCGATGTCCTGAGGGTAGCTGGCGATGCTGTTATTGCGGTGTTTCACGCGGGGAAGAAGAAGCACTTGATGGAGGCGGACCTTGCCGACTGCTGCTGTAGGTGTGCATTCGAGTGTATCGAGCTTATGGAGGACGCTGCCACGATTGAGAAGGTAAGGCGGAGCGAAGCGAGTTGAATCGAGTCGCTTGAAGTCAAGAATTATTCCTAATGCCGTTTGCTCACTTCTCTTCTCTTCTCTTCCATTCTCTTCTCTTCGCTTCTTTATTTTCTTCGTTGCAGGTTGGGCGCAAAATGGTTCTTCACATAGGAATCAGTTCTGGCACTCTTGACAGTTATCACGTAGGAACCATGAAGGGGGACTTCCAGAACGTCGTGACGGGGCCTGCTTTTGACCAGGTTGGCCAGGCACTGGTGCTGGCTGGGGCAGGGGAGGTCGTAGTTCATCGGAGAACGGCCTCCCTCCTCAAGGTCAACAACTGGAACATTTCGTTTGTCCCAACCAATGAAGAGTACGCCTCCCACCAATATCGCACCATTCAAATCACCGCTAGTAAGGCTGCCACGCTTCTCAAGAAGTCTATTTCTGCTCTCGAGTACATCCCCCCTCCATTGGAGAGACAAGCAGAGCTTAGGCTTTGGCTCGAGGGGACGAACACGCCGAGCATGACAAGGGTTATGAAGCGCTACACACCACTGCCTGTGCGATCCAATGCCAGCATGGAGAACGCGGGTATGCTGGGCGAGATCCGCCGTGCTACTGTCATGTTTGTGTCTATAGAGTCCGACTTTCTCAGGAAGGGCACCATTTATCAGAGGCTTCAGAGGCTCCAAAAGATTTTCGAGATCCTTCAAGACAACGTCATGACTTACAGGGGCATAGTAAAAGAGTTTAGTGTGGACGACAAGGGCCTTGTTCTCGTGAGTGGCTTCGGAATCCCTCCCCACGTCGGTCTGACCCCCCCCACCAGGGCCTGCTTGTGCAGTATTGCGTTGCTGAAGGAATTGCACTCTTACGACGTCGAGGCTTACATCGGCGTCACTACTGGGTCGGTGTACGCTGGAAGCGTGGGGAGTAAGACAAGGAGGGAGTTTGCAATGGTGGGCGACACTGTCAACCTGGCGGCAAGACTGATGGTTGCCGCAAAGAAACCCATTTGGAAGCTCAAGGAGATGTCCCCCGAGTACCTACAGGAGAGCGAAGCCGAAGATGGAATTCACAGACCGCCCTCGAACCTCGAAGCCACCGCAAGGGACTTTGTTGACCTGCAAGGCGAGGAGCAGGAGGACACAAGGCAGAGGTCTCATTCGGCCCCCGAATCAAGTGTACCTTCACATACAAGGTCGCGCAACCCCTTCAAGAAGATATTTCCCCGTCAGTTGTCCCCCCCGGCACTTGGCAAGGAACCGAGCAGCAAGAAGGGTAAAAGGAAACCGTTCGCAAAGAAAGTACAAGATATGGTAAAAAAGACCGTGCACTCGCTGTCTCATGCCCAGCACTCCATCTTGCACCACCGACACTCCTCTGACGCCAATAAGCTTGACAAGAACAACTTTCTGGTTAGGACACAGAGTGGACGAGTGGTAATGAAGCACGACATAGATGGCGACGATGAGGACAAGGACATATATAACAGCGACCAGTTTATGATGGACAAAGACGCGACGACGGGAAGGAAAGGAAAGGTAGGAGAAGAGGATTTACCCCCTGGCAGGATCACTCCATCGACCACTGTTGAGGACCTCATCGTGTCTTTCGTTAAGACCGCAAATAGAGAGGACCACGTGCCCTTAATCCTTGTCGATGGAGCCACGGCGGCGGAGGTAAAGGCATCGACAAAACTCTTTTTCCACTCCCTTCCCGACATCCAGGTGAAGGGGAAGCAAGATCCGGTTAAAATCAACCTCATATTCTCCATCGACCTCCATGGAGACGACAAGAGCGCCGTGGAAGTCGGGCGCCAGAATTTCCTGTCTGCTCCTAGGTACAAGTCCATCACCGACCTGATTACCCATGAAAACGAAGGGGATTCCCCTACCTCCCCAACTTTGGCGAGGGGCGAGAGTATCCCAGACTCTCCGGGGAAGAAAACCTTGAGCCTGTCTTTCATTTACCAGGACACCTTTCTAAGCTTCTCTCAATTCAGAATGGTCCTACCCATGGTGTTGGGCGGAACAAGCGTCGACCTCCCGTTAGAAGACCTGTGCTGGATAAGGACGAAAGGCATACCACTTTACGCTAGAACCTTTGGGGACGAGCTGGAAGCTGCGGACAGGCTGTTTGTCGACGAAGACGGAAACCTGTCTTTTGGGGAAATGGACCTCTCCTTCATGCTTGAGATTGCATCCGCAGTCCCGAGTAAGGTGCAACGCAGTATTAGCAGCCTAGTGGCAAGACTAGATTCCACAATGCAGATCATCCTCAAGGTTGTCTGCGTTGCGGGAGGGAATTCAATGTTCGAGCAGCTCCTGGCTCTTCTGGAGAATGTTAAGCCATTTTGCCTTTTCTGGGATTCCCTGTGCAAGGCCGATGCGGAGGAGCCAGATACTTTGATGGCACCTGTGTCTGAAGACAGGGGACAAGTGGGAGGTCCAGATACTTCGATGGAAGAAATGAGAGCGAATATGAGGAAACAACTTTCAGCTCCTCTTGCGTCGAAGCGACAAAGCTACGACTTAAACTTTGCTTCGAAGAAAGACCCTAAGATGGTACTAAGGGATTCAAAGCTCACAAACTTTAGAAAGAGGGGATCAGTCGAAGTTGCCGAGATCCCTCCCCTCCCCCCCAAGGGACAGGGGGTAGGCGAGGAGGTAGGCAAGAAGACAAGTGAGGGTACTGACAATGGGACAGGAGGAGGTGCGGTCGAAGGCGCAGGCGCGGGCAAAGGCCAGGGCATAGGCGACATTTCCAACGAGGAGGAGTTCCTCCGCTCCAGAGGGGAGGAAATTCTGAGGAGAACGCTTAAGCTGCTTGACGCGAATACTTTCCTCTCATTTAAGGACGGGGTTGTGACCTTAAATGACATGTTCATGGTTGACACAGTCTGCAGCACCATACCATTCAAGCAGCGCATGGCCCTCCACGAGTACATCGCGCAGTGGCACAAGGACCAAACCAAGCATGATATTGGGGAGAGAATGAAGAGGTTCCCAACGATCGTTCACCACTACGTCATGGCGAATAAGGAAGAGAGGGCAAGTGCAGAGCTCATGATGCTGAACTTGCTCGGCGGCGACTTTATAGACAAGTGGGTCTTGAAGCAGGTGAGATTGGGCGAGGAGCGAAGGCAGCGAGCAAAGGCAACGATCGTAGCGAGCTGCCTGATGCTGCTATATAAGATAAGTTAACCCCCTCAACACGGCACTTCGCTCATCGCAGGTTCGACCGATGATCCCCACCATGATTGACGCTGAAAAGTACGAAGGGCACTCGGCAGATGACACCGACTTGTTGGCGAGGTGCATCCTTGCCCTTCCTGCCATCCCGTGGCTAAGGGGCCTGGCGAAGGCTATTAGAGGGCAGCAGGTTGGGTCCGTCTTGATCAAGATCGCCGCGAGGTTCAAGACTTTCTTCGATAGCTTCAGGAAGAGGAAGAGGGAGGGCAGCCTGAAGAGAGTCTACAACAGCATAACGTCAGTCAACTACATGAGCAAAAATGCCGCCGCCGAAGGGGCCAATTCTGAGAAAGATCTGCACGCCAGCAAGGTCGTGGCGAGTAAAGAGGAGGCCGATAAAAAGTCGGAAACCCTAAAGGCTGAGAGACGGGAGAGCAGGACGAAGCAGATAAGGCAAATGAGAAGGAGCAGCAGCAGCATCATCGTGGACGCGTCAATGAAGGCAAAATTGCAGAGTCTTTCCATGGGCAACGAGGAGGAAGCAGGGGGCACAATGACACCTACAAGGGTTCAATTCGCCATAGGAAAAGGGGGGGGGGAACCAGGATCGCTTCCGGGACTAGGAAGGTCATCAAGTGAGAAGTGAGGGCCCAGGAGGCGGAGGAGGATTATAGAAAAGAAGATAGAAAGATAAAGATATATAGAGTGCGAAACAAACGAGTTTTATTCTTTCATGCCGAGCCAAAATCATTGAACCACCGGTCGTATTTGTCGAGATCTGCATCTCCAACCGAGCGACCGACTTTCTTGAGAGCAGAGACAAAGTCCGATTGAGTTACTGCACCCCCAAGATCATCTTTATTCTTCTCCAGGTACTTTTGCATCTCATGACCAGCAAGGCCAAGCTTACGGGCAGACTCCATCAAGCGGCGCATAGACATCATAGCAGCATCACGCGCAACATTGGCAATATCAGCACCGCTGTAACCGTCTGTCATGGTGGAGAGCGCCTCAAGGTCCACATCTTCAGACATTTCACATTCCTTCATGTTGATTCTGAAGAGCTCCTTCCTCCCAATTTGCGACGGGAGAGGGATATAGACACGCTTCTCCAAACGGCGACGCAAAGCCTCGTCAAGGTCCCATGGGGTATTTGTCGCGGCGAGGACAATGACCGTGTTGCCATTTGGCCCAGCACCAGAAGACTTTCCCTCCTCCTTCTCCCCTGCAGTCGCCACGCCATCCATTTGTACCATGAGCTCAGTCTTCACGCGACGGCTCGCCTCATGCTCGTTTCCGCCACCACGGGAACCAGCGATAGAGTCTATCTCGTCAAAAAAGATTGTCGAAGGGCCATGGAACCTGGCCATCTCAAACAGGATCCTCACCAGCTTCTCAGACTCTCCACGGTACTTTGAGGAGAGCGTCGAAGCCGAAACGTTGAAAAAGGTTGTTTGACACTCTGTGGCAACAGCCTTGGCCAACATTGTCTTTCCAGTTCCGGGAGGTCCAAACATTAGCACACCCTTCCAGGGACGACGGATTCCCTTGAAGTAATCGGGCATCCAAAGGGGGAGGACCACAGCCTCCTGAAGTAACTGTTTGGGAGTATTCAGATCAGCAATGTCATCCCATGACACCGAGACACCAGTCTCCACGATATCACGTTCGATGCCCTCAATGAGCTCCACGTCAGCCCAACCTTCATCTTTCGCCATCTGGGAGTAATCGTGCTTCGCATCTTGTGGGGCAGACTTCGAGCTTCCGCGCTGGGATGGGGGGTTGCGAGATCTCGACGAATTGGACGAGGAGCGGTTCTTGTTTGCGTTGCGGTTGGCAGAGGGTCCCAAGTTTTTCGAATTCATTCGCCCCCTGTTCCGAGGGTTGTTGCTGTTGCTGTTGCTCTGGTTCTGATTGGAGGAAGGCGAAGGTCGCGCTATTCTACTGCTCGGGGCAGGGTTCTGATTTCCGGCACGGTTCGCCCAAGCAGGAAGCCGGGAGGATGGAGCAGAGGGGTTTGACTTTTGGGACGGAGGTGGCGCAGTCGGAGGAGCCCAAACGTCAGGATCCGCGGGAACAGAGCGGGCTTCACCGACAGAAGGAACGGGGTCAGCCTTGTTCTTTCCGCCGCCCATCCAGACCACAGCAGGATCGGAAGGATCCTCCTTATGAGATTCAGAGTCACTCCAAGTAGTGTTTGAACTGACCATCTTGTCCAACCTTTGCACCAATTTCTCCTCCTCCTTGATCTCCCTAACGACCCTTTTCCACTTCTTCACCCTGGTCTTCAGTTGCTTGACCTTCCTACTGGATGTTGGGTCGGCAGCCGAGGACAAAAGGGAAACTTCCTCCTCCCAAAGATCCAAGGCCCTCTGAAGAGGAATAAGCGCACCATTGGACAACATTAACAACGAATCGGAGTAGTTAGTTCGCTTAGCCTGAGACCTGGCACTAGAAATTGAAGACAGGACTGAAGACAAGTCGAGAGGCATGGTTGAATTTTAGGGATGGGGTGGGGTAAGGCGGTTCGGAGGCGAAGATGGAGTACGTGCGAGAATCAGGAGCGCGGATGAAGGACGGTATTGGGAGAGTGTGGTGGTTGGTGTTAGTGAAAGGGTTGGTAAAATTAAAATCCTCCAAAATCTCAAGGAGGAGAGAGGAGATGAAAAGTGTGTTATATATATAGTCGCCACTGCTTTTTAAAGAAATGGCTGAAAAGTGTGTTATATAAATATTGGTCACCTATTTTCCTACTAAAGTACACTTAGTTCTTCATAGATGCCACTGAAACTAGAACGATCGTAGCCAGCACGTTCATCTTCCTACACGTCTCGGGCAAATCGTTGCAACGAGCCGCCGGATTAATGTCCGGCTCCTTCACGTCGTAACCGCACTTTAGAATCCAAGAATGTGAAAGCAGACCAAGAATCATCGCGACTCCCCATCCATCCGTAATAGATGAGATTGCCAAAGAGTTTGTGGAAAAGCATAAGCTTGGCCCGGGTCTATGGGGCGACGAGCTGGAAGCCGAAGGCAGCACTTCCGATCAAGAAATTTCCGATGATAGCCGCAAAGATGGCGATGCCGGCCCAGGAGTGAAGAGAGTACATGTACGCCTTGTAACCTTGCGACTCGACATGGTGGCTGGTGAAGACGGCGTGGAGTGCGAGGGAGGAGGAAACGAGAGCAAGGAGCCAGGAGGACCTGTGGATGGCCTTCACTTTAGGGCGGGAGAGGCGGTTGGTGATGAAGGGAAGCGTGAAAGCCAGCTTCCCGACTGTCATTAACACGAAGCTGAACGTCATTAGCACGGGGTGCGCGTCGAAAACCTTCTTGGACTCTTTATCGAGGGAGAAGCCGGTGTTATCCGCGTTGCCGAATGTGAACTCCGCATTGTTGATAATCACGAGGACTTGCACGAGTATTGTGGCACACATGACCTTAGTGAGAGTTGCGGCGATCAACTACAGGGAACTTAGCCCTTGCGAGGTGGGGAGGAGGTCGGCCTCCACTGAGTGGCCTCGCTGTTTGTTTTTGCTCATGGTGGTAATCTTGGGGAGCAAATGGGGTGTTGGGTGCGTTAGCTGGCGAGACTCATTTGCGGATGGTCGGAGTAGAGAGCAGAACGTGGATGTGATGGGATGTGACAAATGTTGTCAGACTACTTCTGGACTCTTCAACATGATTTGTGTGGGTGAAATGATATAGACGGATAAAAGAAGAGGGAGATATGTGCGAAAGGTACGAAAAATGACGAGCGCGGTCGCTCACAAGCGTGGGTGACGTACATGAAGTTTGTTGATTAAACTGGAAGATCCCCAGTCTATGGGAGTTTTGGGTAAAGTTTCCTCCCTCGAAAACGACGTTTCGTACATCGAATTCGTGTAATTTTAGCCGTGAAATTATATTATATTCCTGGAAGGATTGTTGTAGCTCTCAAACAGCATTACCAGCTCGTTTCAATTTCCTTTGTGACCCTATTTAAATGTATGTGCGATTGACTCTTCTGTTAGCGTTCACCGCGTGCAATGCTTTAGAGTTTAGATCACACACCATAAAGAGACCAGAATTAGTCGGAAAATACTCACATCACATCCCATCATATCCATGTGCTATTCTCTACTCCGACCATCCTAAGAAACAAAAACCCTTCTCCACATCACGGTTGTTGTGTGCCAAGGATTCCAACGAGGAAGGAGCCTTTGAGTTTGTAGAGAGGGTCGTGAAGAGTACGAAGCTTGTTGGGGAGGACTACAAGTTCGGCGACATCTCCAAAAACGCCCTATCCAGAACCCTCGACCTCTTTGATGCAGATGGTGACGGGGAGATCACCCCTGCCGACTTCACGACAGCAATTGAGAGTGCTGCGCAATCTACTGGGCTCGTTGACGAGGACTACAAGTTTGGTGATCTGAGTAAGAGTGTCATGGAGAAGACGGTAAAGACAGTTACAGGTGACAAAGACTACAAGTTTGGACAATATACCACTTCCTTTCTTCAGTCAGGCGACGCAGCTTTGAATAACTTGCGTCGTGAGGCGCTCAACCAGCTTCCGAAACAGGTTTGGGAGGACGTGTTGGATGGTTTGACGGCCCCTCAAAGGGAGGCGGTCGCCATATCGCTGATCCAACTAGCAGCAATCATAGTCCTGACCTTCAATTTCGCGTCCAACATTCTCACCGGCCTGACCTGCGTCCGTGCTTGGAGCATGGTAACTGCGAAGACCAAGCTTTCTCCACTTGCATCGGGCGCCCAGTGGGCTAAGTTCTTGCACTGTAAAGCCAGCACTGAAATCATCATGGCCCCCCTCAATTTACCCATCGCTGCAGTCTTCTCCCTGTTCCTCGTCCTCCCCTACAAGGACTTCGTCGAAAAGCTTCAAACTCGCCTCCCCCTTGCCAAGAAGTATCCAGTCATTCATCGGGCACTCGCGCTAATGGTTGCGTGCTTAGGCTTGAATATAATTACCGTCGGCATCGGAGCAGGATTCGGAGCGTGGTTTGTCTCCGCATGGAACCTGAAAACTTGGAGGCCACTACTCTCATTCTCAAAAGCGTTCTTAGCTTCTTAGCAGCATAAGAAACATAACGACATTTTTTTAATCCAAGAGGGTTGATTATTAACAGCGTTTCCTTTTATTTGCTCCATGAATTCATCCCTCCCTAATCTTCATCCTCGTCATAGAAGAAGTAGGATCCGGCCAACTTTTGTTCTTGATCTTTCTGGCTCCCGTATTTGTTGATACGAGGTCTGAAATTGGTGGGATCTCTCCTGAAGGTGACCTCCAAGCTCTTGAGGAACTGGTTCATTCCAGTGAGGAGGCCCTGGGGCGTGGACGCCGTGGCCTCGACTCCGGGGTTTCCAACGTATACGACAACACGGTCAGCGAGGTATGTCGCCATGATGAAGTCGTGTTCAACCACAAAGGCGGTCTTCTTGGAGTGCATGATGAAGCGCTTGATGACCTTCGCGGCGTTGATGCGCTGCTCGCTGTCGAGGTAAGCGGAGGGCTCATCGATAAGGTAGACGAGAGCGGTGGCGCCGAGGGCGAGGCAGATTGCCAACCTCTGAAGCTCTCCTCCTGAAAGGTTCTGAACTCCCTGGTCAATGATGCCCTCCATGTTCATGGGCTTCATGACGTCCGAGACAAACTGGGGGTGTACGTACATGTCCCTGATGCGCTTGTGAAGGAGCTGCCTGACGGTGCCCTGGAATTTGGGCGAAATCTTCTGGGGCTTGTAGCTTACCCTGAGCTGGGGAACCCCGCAGGCCTCCGCCGCCTCTTCGTCTCCCTCTGCCTCGGCCTTCGTCTGCTCGTCGCTCTTAAGGAGGCCGGCGAGCATCCTGATGAAAGTGGTCTTTCCGGTACCGTTCTCTCCCAAGAGCACAATGATCTCAGAGTCGGTGAAGCTGCGATGAGCGAAGCGACGAGCATTGAGGGGGGTAAGATGCACAGCAATCATTTTTGTCGAGGCTCACCTCGCTCATCGCTTCGCTTCTCTTCGCACCACTCCTCTCCTCACCTTCCCGTCTCGACATGAAGGATGAACTTGGCGGTTCCCTTGGTCTGGGTCTTGGTCATGGCGGGGTAGTTGAAGGTGCTCATGACGTCGTTCTTCGCCCCGGCGTCGCCCTGCTCAGCCCTCTCGCTGACCTTGAAGCTGAGAGAGTCGTCACGGAACCTCAAGTTTTCTGTGGGGATGAAGCCGGCGAGGAACACGTTGATACCCTCGCGCACGGAGAAGGGCATGGTGACAACACCGTAGGCTCCAGGGGTTCCGTAGAGGCAGCAGACGTAGTCAGAGAGGTAGTCCAAAACGGCAAGGTCGTGCTCCACGACAAGGACGTAACGGCGGGCTGAGATGAGTGGGCGATGAGCGAAACGACGAGTAAAGTGGGTTGGTATTTCTTACATATAGCTATTAGGCAGCTCGCTACGCTTGCCGCCTTCGCTCCTCGCTGCCTTCGCTCACCTCCAATGTCCCCATGGACGAGTGTCCTGATCATGTATGCCGCGGTCAGGCGCTGCTTGACGTCGAGGTAACTACTGGGCTCGTCGAACATGTAGACGTCGCTCGACTGCACCGCCACGGCTGCAATGGCAAACCTCTGTAGCTCACCTCCGCTCAGAACCCCAATGTCCCTATCCATGACGTGGTTGAGCTCGGCCTTGTCGACAGCCCACTGGAGGGCGTCGAAACCTTCGGCCTCGGTCCTCTCGTCCTTCATCTTGAGGACCTTCCCGACCTGGCCCCTTACGGCCCTGGGGATGTGGTCCACATACTGAGGCTTGATGGTCGCCTTGATGTTGTCCTCAAGGATCTTGGTGAAGTAGTTCTGGAGCTCGCTTCCGCGGAAGTGCAGTAACACGTCCTGCCAGTCTGGCATGTCGTCGTACTTTCCGAGGTTGGGCTTCATCTTCCCTGCCAAGATCTTCAAAGCAGTGGACTTTCCGATACCGTTCGTTCCCACCAATCCAAGGACCTGGCCAGGCCGCGGCATGGGGAGGCGATGGAGCTTGAAGGAGTTGGGTCCGTAGCGATGCGTGGTGTTTCTATCAAGGTCCTTGGGAAGGTTGATAATATTGACAGCCTCAAACGGGCACTTCTTCACACAGATACCGCAACCGATGCACAAAGGCTCAGAGATGAACGCAATCTTGCTCTTCTTATCCACCTCAATACAGAGCTTACCGAGCTTGACCGCAGGGCACGATTTCTTGCACTCATGGTTGCACTGTGGATAGAAGGAGGAGGGGCAGGGGGCAGAGGAGGGGG
>JGI24540J26637_10000448_pt1 | contig 17122 bp, 5 predicted proteins | sample NorSeaMetagenome_FD_26637 | JGI IMG/M metagenome (IMG submission 26637)
CGCTTCGCTCCTGGCCCTTCACCTGTTTGCTTGCCGCCTCTCCTCCCTCCCCGGTCTCGCTCCACTTCCCGTGGAGCCTCGCCATGTAAAACAGCAAATCCACGTTGGTCAGGACCCCTTCTGCCCCCCTCACCATGGCATCGTACAGGTAGGCCTCGGCCTGCTGGAACTTACCTAGCTCCATCAAGAGCTCCACGACAGTCAGGCACACCTTGCCCATATCAGGCAAACTCCTCTCCATGATGCCGCCCCCGATCTGCCTCATGAGGGTACCAAGGCACATGGCGGCTTCCGAGTACTGCCCCAAGCAGAGCTTCGTCTCGGCCGCACTTATCCAAACCTTGATGTCGGAGGCGTTCTCCAAATGCTTGAGGGCTTCACTGAAAGCAATGTCCGCCTTCACCAGATGCCCCCTCTCGCCCCCTCCCCCGCCCCTCCCGTGTCCGCTCCCGTGCCACAGGCTCAAGTGGCACCTCGCAAGCTTCTTCCAGAACACGGCGTTCCCGTCAAAACCCATCTCCGCGGCAGTCTGCATCAGCAGACAGGCGCACCTCTCCGTTCCAGCGCTCTTCACGTTGTCGCTCGTGCAGAGCAGCCCAAGCATGGCAATCTGAGTCACGTCCTTGTCGTTCAGGAGCACCTGCTGGATCGCTAGGGCCCTCGCGGCCGGCCTGAGGCCCTTTTTCAGAACTCTCCACCTCCTCTCGTTCTCCGCGTCCTGCATCTTCCACTTGCCAAGCATTTCCTGAGGCCTAGTTTCCAAAACCTTGATCTGCAGGTCAACCTCCCCGTCAAGTTCCGCCCCGACACCGAGCTCTCTCTTCCTAACCTTCCACTCTGCCCCTTCCTTCTCCTTGGCGTCCTGGCTGTACCTCCTCAGGAACTCCCTCAGAGGGTCCTTCAAAGAAGGCGGAACCTGCAATCAGCAAAGCGACGAGAAGGGAGGTTAGCTTATCATATAGATAAGAATTAGGCAGTTCGTTACGCTCGTTGCCTTCGCTCGCTGCCCTCTCTTACCTCCCTGCTGAGGAAGAAGTCCGCCTCGGTGAACATTCCCAGTCTGCACATGCTCTTTATGACATTCCTCGCGCACGTCACCTTCATTTTCGCCCCCGCCGTAGACTTCTCCATGTTCACAAGGTTAAACGCGTGCCTGTACAAATGCAAGCAGAAGACGACCTGACCAGCCGCCTCGCACCTCCTCGCAAACCTTTTCCAGGTGCTAGCCTCCCCGAGCCAAATCTTAACGGCCTCGTGAGGGTCAGCGTTGCTAACCTTGTCTAGGACAAAATTGAGCCTCCTCTTGCTCCCGCTGCTGCTACCCCTGCTGCTTCCCGGCCTCTGGAGGTTCTCCTCCTCCTGGAACACACCTTGAAACAAAACCAAGGAAAGATCGTCGTAGCCCCCTGGGAACTTTACAAACTCCTCCGGCGGCATCTCTAACTCCTTTGCGATCTTATTGTTGGCGCTCCTCTTCGCGGCGAAGGCGTACAAGAATGTGAGCTCCCTCCTCATGAGGCCGCACTTCCTTCCCTCCTCGCTCTCCATTTCCATCGCGCTCCTCATCCCCTCCAAAGCCAACGAGCAGCAGCTCTCACCACCCTTCCTTAGCATTAGCGAAACATTCAAGACGCTCGCGTGGCTCCTGTAGTCGCTCTTCGCGCTCAACTTCAGGAAACCCTTCAAGCTCTCCATGCTTTCCTCGAACATTCCCATGTGAAGCTGCGCCTGAATCTTGACGATCCAACAATCAGGGTTCATTGCGTTCTCCGGAAGTTCCAAGCTCTCCTTAGCGTGGTCCAACCAGAGCTCGCTATGGAACCTACTCTCCCCTGCCCTGCTAAGGTTCCTCCAGCACTCTGCAACGACCCTGCTGAACCTGCGATAAGTGAAGCGATAAGCGAATCGACGAGTAAACTGGGTTGGTATCTCGTATATAAAGCAACACTAGGCAGCTCGCTTGGCCTCACCTCGCCTTTCCAACATTCTTCCCCATCCATCCAGAGCATTTACCCTTCCCATCACTCTCTTCCCTCTTCTCCTCCCCATTAGCACCAACAGTGTCCTTGTCCTCATATCCCGACCATCCACCCTCGATAGCCTTCTCCAACAACATCCCTCCAAGTTCTCTCCTTGAACTTTTATTCAAAAGTATCCCTAAACAACCACTATCCTCGCTACCGAACACAGCTCCATCAACAGCTCCATCAACAGCTCTCGTAACAATCCTTAATCTTGCTGCATTTTTCAATCCCGCCTTCAACCAACGCCAAAGTAATGCCCTTGCATTGTCCCTCCTTTCAAGTCTCCATGGTTCAACCTTTCTGTTAAGCTTTCTCTTTGCTATATCCATCTCAATTTCCTCCTCTTTCTCCTCCTCTTCCCCCCCATCCCCACCTTCCTCCCAACCTCTACCCTCCCCTCCCTCTCTTAGCCAGTCAGTTCCCTCCCTGACTATGACAGCATCAAGAACCAAGTCCTTGACACCCATTCCTAAACGTCTCTTAAGTGTTCCCTCCACCTCATCTATCTTGCCATCTTCGTAATTGTCTGTATCCCTATCGTCCAAGTCCCAGACCTCCATTAAAGCCAGAATTTTCTTGTTCTCAATCTTCAACCTCTTGACAACAACCTTATCCTCCAAGTTTCCCCTGTAAATGCTCCTTGCGTTGTTTAAGGCTTCTTTTGCCCCCTGCAAGTCGCCGACCATCCTCCTGCTCCTGGCCAGGTGGCAGTGAATTGCTTTACTTGCGTTCTCCCTCTTGATGCTCTCCCCGAACATGTCGCTAGCAAGAAGGTACATGCTGCCCATATTTGCGAGCTCGCCGTAGCAAAGCCAGGTGCGGGCGTCTTGTAGCCAGCTGGAGTAATCGTCGTACGAGGAGGCGTTCATGAGCCTCTGCTGTTGAACTCCCATCTGTTGCATTTCCTTGAGCTTCTCGAAAACCCTCTCGTAGGCCGCCTTGGCATTTCCTCTCCTAATCTTCATCAACTCGCACCTCTTGGTACCCGGAAGGGGCACTATTTCATTATCGTCATCGTACATGACGCTGACCCTCGTGTCATCGCTCTCCCAGGTCACCACGCTGTCTTCGTCATCAACCCCCCCAATCTCCTCCTGGCCATCCCTCTCGACGGGCTCCAGGGCCCTGGGACTATAACAAGCTAGCACCTCACTTTGTACAACGTATGCCTCCTCGGCGGCGGCTCCTCCGCCCCATCTCTCGTTCATTCTCGCAACGAAGAAGGCCATGTCTAGCTCCGTGAACGGGTGCGCGGGGCCCTTCTCTACGCTGTCTATCAGGTAGCTCAGGGCCTCCTCGTACTTCCCGAGTTCTCCCAGGAGCCCGCTTGCGCTGAGGCCTACAACGCTGAGAGCCTCACCCTCAATCTGGGGAAAGCTCCTCACGAGCGTCCCAAGCTGCTCGCTACCGGCCTCGAAGTCCCCCATGCTCGTGTTGACCGCAACGCTCTGGGCCCACGGCATCGGTTGACTCGCGACGCTCAGTTGGGTGAGACCCTTCTCCCAAGCCCTCTTGGCAAGAATCAGGTGCAACCTGGCGCCCCCCGTCATGCCCTTGGACTCGAACCAAGCCTGGGTGTGGGCGGTCCCGAGCCTCTCGTAGAAGTGGCCCACGTTCTCTCCGAACTGCTCGACGTCGCAGAGCCTCTGAAGGATTGCAGCAGCAACCTCGGGCTCGTTCTTTATTTTCATGAAAGCGATCCTTCTCGCAAGCGACCAAATATCCACACCGCCCGCAACCTTCAGTTCGCCAACCAGCTTTTCCACTGCCGCATTCACAATTGCCCTGCGAATCCTTCCCCACCTCATGCTAACTTCGTCAGCCTCAGCCTTGCTCATAGGAGTGCTGAAAAGAGAGTCTGCCATTCCCCTTGGAGTGTTAGGTGCGCTGCTCCTTCTCGGAGTCATATCGTCCCCCCTCAAGGTCCTTGGCGTCCCAGTGGGGGTGGTGGCGGCGCTTGGGCTGATGAGAGAGTACCCTGCGAGCAACTTGGGGATAGGCAGAGCCATTTCGTCCTGGAATCTGCGGTCGAGGAAAGTGATGAGCATGGGAGTTAGTCGTACAATTCTGAGCGACACCACTACACAAGTCCCTTCGCTCACCTGCTTGTGGGATTATCCCACGCTTCCAAGATCATTTGCATCTGAACGCTGTCCTTCCGCTCCCCGTCCTCGGCATACTCGTCTGTCCCCTCCAAGGCCTCCAGCAGCCACTTCTTCGCCCCCACCATGTTCCCGTACCTCGCGCAACACTTGGCGGTGCCGAAGCAAAGTATACTCCTCAGATTCTTTCCCGCCAGGGTCCTGTCCCTCAGAAGTCCCTGCTCGTACATTTGTCCTCCCAAGATGAAGTTATTGCCCAGGCAAGCCTTCTCGCCGAACCACCTCCAAGTCGACGCTGACTCAATCCAGACGTTGAAGGAATTGTTGACGTTGTTTGGGCCCATCACCAGAGGACTCCAACTCTGCACCAAATTCGTGTACACAGCAAAGTACGCAGTACTGGCCGTCTTCTTCAGCTGGCTTTTATCTTCCTTGTTCACCCCCTCGCCGGCTTTGTCGCTCCACTGCTCGTAAAGCCTCGCCATGTAGAAAGTCAAATCCATGTGAGTGAAGGGTGCCGGAGCCCCTCTATTCATCGCGTCGTACATGTAAGCCCTCGCCTGCTCGAAGTTCCCGAGCTTTTGCAGGATGGAGGCGCTCGTCAAACCAACAGCGCTCAGACCCTTGTACTTGGGGAACGACCTCACTAGCACGCCGAGTGTCTGGGCTGCCCTCTCAAAGTCTCCCATGTGGATCCTCACCGTGCTAGCCTCTAACCAGCACTCGACCTTGCTCGCGTTGTCCAAGTGCTCGAACGCTTTGTCCCAAGCCTTACTCGCCAGTTCCAAATGAGCCCTCTCTCCAGCCACCCCGGAGGAGACGTAAGACTTGAAGTGCGAAATAGCCAGCTGCCTCCAAAATACTCCATCTCCGGCGTAACCGCAGTCGACAGCTCTCTGCATGAGTGTCGCAGCACACCTGTGCATCCCGTTGGTCGCGGCGCTGCTTTCATGGCAAAGCTTGCCCATCGTTACTAGCATTTTCAAGGCGACAGTAACCTCGTCTCTCGCCCTCAGCTCCATGTCATCCAAGGTCCTCAAGTTTACGGTCTCGCTGGCATAGCCGCCCTTGGCGCCCGCCACTGCCAGTTCCTCCTTCATGTCGGCCGTAACAGTTCCCTTCAAAATGTCCCTCTTTCTGCTGTCAGCATTTCTGTCAAGCTTGTAAAGCTCACCGACATAGTCCTTCGCGAACTCCACCCTCGCGGCTTGCTTCAAGCTTCTTCGAAGGTGCTTCCACTTTCCATTTCTCGCCTTCATCTCTCTTACTGCCTTGAGCCGCTTGAGCTCTGGGTCCTCCTGCGAGATCGACGGCCTAGGCACAAACTTCTTAAGTATGTCACTGACAGGAAGCATGATAGCAACCTTGAAGGGCATGATGCCATTCACGCTCATTGTGTTCCTCTGGGCCCTGCCACCGCCGCCAGCGCTGTTCTGCGTCTTCCACACTTTACAGAGGGAGGTGATCTTGGACTTCTTGACAGTGTCAGGTTCCTCATTGACGGCCATAGTCAGCGCGCCCACGCTGCGCTCAAATTGCCCGCACTTCCTAAAGCTCTTGGAAAGTTTGACCGCAATAGAGGCTCTTGCTGCAGCACCCTTTTTATCTTTGCCCCTTCTCTGCCTCTTCAGTGCTTGTTCGTACAAGTCGGACGCAAAGATGTGGTGGCCCGCCGAGGAGCAAGTATCTGCAATTCTAAGCCAGGTGGCACTATCGGCCAACCACTCCCTAGCATTTGTGTGTTTCATCCGCTTCTTCTTCTTCTTCATCTTTTTCTCCCCGCCCTCAGCTTCCTTCTCCTCCTCCCCCCCCTCCTCTTTCTCACCCTCCTCCTCCTGCAGCTGTTGAAGCTGATCAAAAACCGCTAAGTACGCTGTTCTTGCAATCTTCACGCTCCTAACTCCCCCCTCTTCAATCTGCCCGCCTCCCTCCCCTCCCTCGTTGCTTTTAGCCTCCACCATGGTCTTCACATCCTCCATCGTATTATTGAAATCCTTAGTTTTCCTCGATTTCCTCATCGTTCTCCTCAAAGCCCTTGCCTCACCTTCCTTCTTCTGCTGCTCGAACCAACCATGCTCCTCGTGCAGCCTTGCCATGAGAAAGGCCAGGTCGAGGCTGTCGTAGTTACCAGGCCCACCGCCTGCGCCCGACATACTTATCGCGGTGAACATGTAGGCAACAGCCTGGTCGTAAACACCAAGCGCCTTGAGGAGACTGCTGCAGACAAGAGCGATCCCAACCTTGTTCGGGATGCGGAAGCTTTGCAAGATAGTACCGTAGGCGTTTGCGGCCACCCCGTAGTCCCCCTTGGCCAAAACGGCACTTGCGTAGTATTCCCAGGAGCGCACATTTCCAGCAACCCCTAAGTGTTTCAGGGCTTTCTCCCAGGCCGCCAAAGAAAGTTCCAAATGGGCCTTCTCCCCCTTGCCAGCGCCGCAGCCTTGTTTGTCGTAAACCCTCCAGTGACTTATGGCCCTCGCCTTCCAGAGCCTTGCCTCCGCATTTTTCTTCGCTTCCTCTCCCTCATCGTCATCTAGGGCATGTTCCTTCTTCACAACGTCCAACCAACCATAATCAAAGGCCTTGGCAAGGAGCAGTGTGCCCCCAACGGCAATATTTACAGTGTCGTTTCTCCCACCCGTCTCGCTCGCACAACTGAAGCCGACGAGGGCGATCTTTTTGAGCATCTCATCGCCGCAGTCTCTTTCCATCTTCCCAGCCATGCTATTGAAGCCCTCTAGGATGTCATTCCTCAAACTCTCCCTTGCGATGGCCTTGACTCCCTCCCTCATGATACCCCAGCGCCTCTTTTTGACCATGTAGGTCTCGATCTCTTCTACAGTATGCAAATTCTTGAGCTCCTCGGTGCGGTCGTGCCTCACATCGTTGCTAATAATATTCCTGTACTTTGCAACGATGGCAGTCTCCGTTTCCCCAAGCTTACTATCACCAGTTTTTGGCTTGTTGTAATCGTCGATTTCGTCCCAGTCTATGGCCAGCATCGTCTTCTCTCCGGCAACATATCGGTCAAGAATGGTGGGCAAATCCGAGTTGACTTCCTCCTCGAAGGCGCTTATTCTCTCCTTGTCCTCCTCACCTCCTTGGCTGAGGTCCTGCCAGTGCTTCAAGACATTTTCAAACTTGCTATCGTCGTCAGTTGGGCACGCAAGAGCCTCCTTGCAGGCTCTTATGGCGTCCTGCATCTGGCCGCACCTGCAGTGGGCCTTTGCAAGCCCGAACCAGAGGCCCACGACTCTCTTGTACTTTGACCTCTCCAGTTCTAATTTTTCCTCCTCGGTCAGTTCCCTCATCTCATCCTCCGCTTTCAAGCGGTGTCTAAAGTCCTGGCTGATAAGCTGGTTCCTCACAGTCTTTTGCCTCTTCTTTTCCGCCTTGGCCTCCTTCTTTAACCTTTTCTTGACCTCAAGGCTCGTCTCAGACTCCGCATCACTATCGCTCCCGCTCTCAACCACACCTTCAGGGGTGTCTTTCTGTCTGGCAAAACGGAGAGCGTCTCTGTAAAGATCAACGGCGATCAGGTACTTCCCTGCATCGACAGCTCGCTTGGCGAAGTTGCTGTAGGTATCAGGGTTCCCTAACCATCCCTCAAGCTGCGTCGTAGCTTCGACCTTGTCGCTGTCCACGAAGTTCTTGAGAACTTTCATTCTTGCCTTCTCCGCCATCTCCCTCATATCACCCCCGAGGTCTTCTCCCTCGGTCTCAGTGGAATCCACGTTCTCCTCCTCATCCTCGCTGCTCTCCCCCTTCTTGAGCTGCTTCTTTAATTTCGTCACCTCGTCGTCGTCTTCGTCGTCTTCGTCGTCATCTTTGTCTTTTTCATTCTCCTCCTCTTCGTCATCACCCTCAAGGAGCTTCCTCTCCTTCTCATCAGCCCGCCTCTTCCTCCTCGCAATCCTCGCAGCTTCCCTGTCTTCGTCGGCCACTATGGCAAGCTCATCGTAAATCCTCGCGATGAAGAAGATGAGGTCCATGTGAGTGAAGGGAGGTGGAAGTCTCTTGGTGGCCATTGCCGCCCTAGCGTAAGCAAGGGCCTGCCCGTATTGCTGCAATTGGAAAAGAAGCATCGCAATGTCGAGCTGCACAGCCCCGGTACTCGGATACTTGGGGAACGACCGGACCAAAATGCCCAATATTTGTGCAGCTCTCGGGTAGTCACCGAGGCAAATATGGACAGTGGCCGCCTCTCTCCAGCATCCAACATCGCAGGCTATCCGAACGTGACCGAGAGCCTTCTCCCAGCCCCACGAGGACCGCTTCAAGTGAATCCTCTCGGCTCGGATGCCATCCCTCAACCAAAGCTTGTAGTGAGCCCTCGAAAAGTTGAGCCAAAAGTTCGCCTCGGAGTTCGGTACTTCAGGATCTCCGGAATAACCTGCATCCACAGCCTTTTGAAGAATGATCGCGGCGCAACGATCCATCTGGGGTGTAGACTTCGGCCCGCTGTCAACGCAGAGGATGCCCATTTGGGCGAGCATGGCCCCGCTGTAACCATTCTTGGGGTTCTGCAGCAACTGCATCTGAAAGTACCTCCTGGCAGCACCCTTGAGCTTGTCTCTCAGCGCCTCCCACCGGACCACGCCTCTCCTCTTTCCTCTGCGCCCTCTTGCCCTCGCCATTTCCTTGCTTCTCATCTCGAGGGCCTTGTTCCTGGCGATAACGGCAGCAGGAACCTGCCTCAAGGTGCTTGCTGAAGGGATGCAAGGCTCGTACTTGCTGAGCATCAGCATTGGGGCCATTTGAAGTTCTTCGTTGAAGCTTGCCTTAGGGTTGGACAACTTGTCAAGCCAATTCTCGTAGACTGCAATATCCTCCTTGAATCGCCTCTTGGCCTTCGCCTTGAACTTCTTCATTTCCCTATTACTGACCTCGATGGCGGTCTCGGCACTCTCGATGGCCGCGTCGATCTTTCCCGCCCTGGCATAAGCACGAGAAATGAAGGTGTAAGGAGCCGAGCGGAGGGGAGTAGGGGGGTCCCTCCTAATGCCCTCGGCGTAGAGGTCGGACGCAAGCAAGAACTGCCTCGCGTAAGTTGCAGCGTCTCCCATTTGCCTCCAAGTTGTGTTGGAGTTGATCCACCCCTTGGATCCACCCACAGCCCACTCAGTCCTGAACATAACGCCACCTCTCTCCTCCTCGAACTCGTAGCACCTCGTATAGCCCGCATCGGCCTGATCGAGAGCATCGAGGGGCGGTGGATCGAATATGGGATTCTTGCTCCTCGCCCACTTTTCGTGAAGGCGAGACATGAAAAACATCAGGTTAAGGTTCGTTAGCGGAGAAGGCGCACCAGTAATAATTGCGTGGTGCATGTACATCACGGCTTGCTCGTAGTGTTGCAGCTGGGCGAGAACCGAAGATGCATGAATCGATATCGCGGCGGAATCCGGGTTGTCTGGGAAGGACTGAATGAGCTTCCCGAGGACGTTGGCGGCCGTCTCGTAGTCTCCCAAGCGCTGCGAGACGAGGGCACACTCTTCCCAACACTTTGGATTCGTCGCGTTGCCCATGTAGTGCAATGCCTGCTCCCAGCCCTGCAAGGATCGCTCCAAGTGAAGCCTCTCTCTTCCCCTGTCTTCTGTCCCGGGCAGGTGTCCACCTCCGCACTCCCAACACACGGTATGGGCCTTCGCATACTTCTTCCAGAAGTGACCCTCGCCGCCATCGCATTCCGATGGGTCGTAGCCGTGGAGGATTGCCTTGTCAAGCAAGAGCACTGCAAGCCTCGTCAAGGGAGGAGTAGCATTGGAGCCAGTGTCACAACACGCCATACCCAGTCTGACGATGGCCTGCAGGTTGGTAGGGTCTAACATGACCTGTTGACGTAGCAGCTCCCGGGACGCAGGTTTGAGCTTTTCTCGAAAATACTTCCAGTTGGCCTTAGCTCGGAGCTCTCTCTGTTCTTCGGTCATGTACTCGAGGCCAACGGCCGACTTTCGGAAATCTCGAGTGCCGCGGGTTTTCCTGTCCCCCCTCGTTTTAACCTTCTGGATCTCCTCCGGCGTGTAGTGTTCTCCGTCCTCCCAAGCATTCTTCGTTCGAGTCTTGCGTAGCCTCCTCGCCCTCCTCGCTTGCTCGATAATCTCCTCCTCCTCCTCCTGGTCGTCCTCCCCAGCACTTGCCATTTTGTTGAGCTCGGCCGCCTTCTTCGCGAATGGGTCGTACAGGGTGAACCCTCGGGGCTTGTCGAACCTTCCCTTGGCGGATTTCTTGGATTTTTTCTTGGCCTCCCGTGCAAAGGAATCGTCGTCAGAGTCCCCGGAGGAATCAGAAGATGAAGATGACTCTTCACCCCTGAGCTGCCTAATCTTTCGAGCTTGTCGTTCGGCTTCCTTTTCGGCCACTTGTTGCTTGATCTTGACTTTCCTCTCGGCGAAAGTAAGCTGATGCCAAGGAAGTTCCTTCAATCCTATTGAAAGCGATAGTGCTCCCTTCCTCCGCTTATTAGCTTTCTCAGGACTGAGGAAAGTCTCCCAAGGAAGGTTGCCCATGGAGTCAAAGTTGCCTGAGAGGTCAACTGCGGGTGAACTTTTCCCAATCTCTGCACCCGGAGGGAGATTCCGACGCTCTATGTCAGGCGCGTCATACAAGGGTCCTTTCCACGGCTTGGAGAATCCTTTCGGAATGGGCTGGGTCATGTCCCGCTTGTTCTGGCGTCTCGCAGACGCCTCAATGTTGCAGTCTCTCGGAGAGTACTTGTGCGTCATTTTCCAGTAGGCGTACTTGGTCATCCTGTTGTGCCTGCAGGTCGTTAGCCTCCTCCCGCAGACTTTGCAGGTCACAGCGAAGCTCGACATGACGTATCGAAAGACGATCCTGGCATTCGTTTTGGCAAACATTGCCTGGTACTCGTACTCCTTGTCCGCCTGAACCAAAGCACCGCGCATTGCATGAAGTACTTTGCTGAGGTCTTTCTTCGGAATGAGCTGATAGGGTTGCTTGCAGCCGTTGGCCTCAACCAAGGCGGAGGCGCCACTAGCAACAAGGGCTTGGATCGCAAAAGTGTCTGCGCTCAGGCAGGCAATATGGAGCGCCGTCATACCTTTGGCGTCTACGATGTCGGGATTCGCACCCTTCTCGAGGAGGAGCACCGTGGGATGGGTCCTAACCCCGATCCTCATGTAGGTGGTTGTGGGGAACGTAGAGCAGGCTAGGTGCAGAGGCGTTCTCTGCATCGAATTCATGGCATTCACGTTCGCACCGTGGCTCAAAAGCAAGCGTATCTGCTCGTAATCACCCCTGTGGGCAGCTCGGTGTAAAAACGTGCTCTTCATGGTGCACTTGTTCACAAGATTCCTCGACATGGCGTAGGGCATGCAAGCGATGCCATCGGGATCAATCCCAAAATCCATGAAAACCTTTACAACAGTAGGCCAGCCGGAAGCCATTGCGTAGGACACAATGAGGGGGGAGAAGGAGCTGGGGTCCTCCTCCCTGTACTTGAGCAGCTGCCTTATGTATGTGGCGTGGCCCTCGTCTATGGCAGACTTGTACATTTGCTCCATCGTGAGAGGGAACTGATCGGGAAGCGGGTCGACCGGGGCGAGGACGTTTAGGGGATTCGGACTGAAGGGAACGGAATCAATCCACAGCTTGGTCTGCCACTGGGTGACCCCAGGCTCGACAATGTAGTCCTGATGGATGGAGTTCTTCCCGAAGTAGATCTTTGGAACCTGGTGCATAGTACGATAACGCTTTATCTCGGCAAGCTTCGCGATTCGAGCGGCCTCAAGCTCTTCTTTGGTCAGCTTGGGATCAGGGTCCTTGTAAGTCTTCCATGCCTGGAAGGTTGTCCTGAGAAGGCGCTTGTTAATCTTGAGAGAACCTAGACGAATCTTCCAGGTTTCCCTTCTAATGCGCAAGAATTGCGCCAACCCGCTCTCGTCCTGGTACTCCAGAGTCTGGTCAAGCTCATCTATCGAGCTCTCCTTGGATTGTGCATCCAATGAACGTGAAGGGGACCTCCGTGAGGACTGGTGCGAGCGCACGAAAGATCCAGACTTTGAGTTCATACCATTATCACCACGCTGGCGCCTCTTCTTCTGCCTTTGTTCAAAGGTAGATGAGTCCATGCCGAAGGGGTTGGGAGAGGGTAATTGGAAGGGGCACTAGGTTCGAAGGCGAATCAATGGCCCAGAAATTAAGGGAGGTGAAATGTGAGGTATGCTAGACACTGCACGAAATTTATATAAAGGTCGGTAAACAGACAGTGTTGGGGCTGCTCAAATTATAAAAAGAGGAAGGCCTTGAAATGAGCTTCAGAGGTCATTATGAAAAAAAGGTCACGTTCGTTTGAATTTTCTAAGCTTCCTCTCTATTATATGTGTTTTTACAACGCTAGTAAACAAAACTTTTGGGGTGGTCTAAAACCATCAGAATTGTGAGGCTTCAAACTCCTTGTCCGCTTCTTCTCCATTCCCTCCCCCTCTTCCCGCAGGCTCAAAGCGCGTTCCATTAGAACACGGTTCGCGAATTCCATTATAAATATACAAGCGATTTGATCCGCAGACTGCGAGGGTGTTAGATGCTGGCGACCAGCTCATGTGAAGGACCTGAAGTTTGTGCGTGGGGGGGAGTGATGCGACCTTTTAGTTAGCTTTACGTTCAATAGTGCTCTAGTTGCTACATTTTTCGCTCGTTGCTCCTCCTTTTCTCCCCCTCCCCCCACTCACCTTTTCATTAAAGTTGAATTCGGTCATATTTTTTGTTTCAGCCTCAGCGCCCATGCACACCGATGTGTCAATCTTCCCGGTGCTGGCATCGAACACCTTGAAAACTCCATCGTAGCTCCCGGATCCCACGAATTTTCCATCCCCCGAAACGCAGCACTCGAACTTGTCAAAGATGCAGTCATTTTCGTAAAGTTGCACAAACCTTGGTGTGAGGTGCTGCTGAAGGGGTATGGTCAGCACGGGGGACGACTCCATGTTAACGTCCCAGAGTTTAAGCGTCATATAATCTCGGCTGACGACGTAGCGTCCGTCGGGCGAGAAGCGGGCGTCTGATATTGACGCAATGATCTCGGAAAAGAAGGACTTGTCAGAGCCGGGCTGCAACGACCGGAAGTTGAAGAGCGGGGTTAGCAAACAAGGCCGGGGGTATGCCACCCCTGCCATACAACACATATTTGCTTTCGCTCTGATTCTCGTTTCGCACCCCGACTAAATCCCAGCTTGGATGTTTTCGTCTTACCTCAACGTTATGTTGCAGCACCTTGCATTGGCTGTCAACGAGGGCCCTTGCCCGGAGATCCCCAAGCTTTATCGTTCCTTTGGAACTGCTATGTATCATTACGTGGCAATGTGAGGGGTGGAACTGGCATGATGTTATGACCTCAGTGAGGTCCTCCATGGAGGGTGGCTTAATATCGACTATGTTGAAGCACTCGCTCTCGATCTCATGGTTCCAGAGGTTGATGCGGAGATCGTCGGCGGACACGAAAGTCTCGCCGTCCGGGTTCATCGAGATTGAATTGATGTGGTAATTGTGCGCGTTGGAGTACGTGCGCCTAGGAGTTGCTACTATTGTATTCGCCTTCGGTACCCTGGTGGGAAACAGGGACCCCCCCCTGGCCGTCTCCCCCCCGTGGCATAATTTCCTCTCTCCGACCTTCCACAGCTTTACAGTCTTGTCATTGGTGGACAGCACAAAGACAGACCGGTTTGTTGGTGGAAGGAACTGAATTTGATTTATACGCTCCTCGATCTCTAAGGACTTCAGGTAATCGAAGTCCGACTCATGTGACTGAAATTCGGCATAAGGCTCGTAGGTTTCCTCTTCTGCTCTCTTAAATATGACAATCCTACCCCCCTTATCTCCTGTGGCCAAGTGCTGACCCGTACCGTCAAATTGACACGCCGACAGAGTGTCAGCTGGGATAATAAAGAGAGAAAATGGAGAATTCAAGGGCCAATGCGGACGAAAGAGCCAAAGTGTGTGGCAATGGGAGGGGGGAGGGGTAAGATCTTTGATCGTTGGAGATTATCCTTCTAATTTATCCCCCCTGAGAAGGCTAGAGGGAAGTTGGCGGAAGAAATACACCCACTACACCCTAATATCAACTCACCGTCATTAACTTCTTCTAAACCACCAACTTCACCAAAACATTGACTCAAAAAGAGCCCACTCTTCGAGGTCTCCATTGGAACTCACTACTTTTTTTGTCCCTATTGTTATCTAATTATACAGGCGTACGCAGAGGCGTAAAGAATTACCTATAAATCTCCTAATTTCCTACCTGGAACTCTCTATCTCTCTCTAGGGGTCTATATGTTAGGCCCCCAAGCCCACCTACGGATCGGAACTAACTTATTAACTATTTAAGTCACAAATTCTCTATTCTAGAAACTCCGAGAATATCAAATTAGGACGCTTTGAAGATATGAACGTAAGGATTACTAGTTATTGACTTAAGAAAATGTCCAGAAATACGGTTAAAGGGACTAACTGGAGATTTTTGGCCTGCCTGGGCCACACACCAAAGGGTAAAATGATTCCTTCAGCCTAGCCACTCTAGCCTATATTTTGTGTTCTGCTGGTTTTAAAATTGAATATTACGAATTCTGAACGACACGGAGTTAGGCTAATTCGTCCATTTAGGCAGCGGAAGGAGATTCCGGGCGACTCCTTATGCGAAAAGTCACAATTTTTATCACAATCTTTTGACAACTTACTTTCTCCAAGGTCATGGTTAGTCATCTTCGCAGATGCGGCAAGTTTCTTACGACCGAAGGTGTCGAAAAATAAAATAATAAAGCGTTTCAACGAATAAACCCACCCAAACACAAACACAAAACCAAGGCCCGATTCAGGACTTCGAGTTCCGGAGAAGGTTCCTAAATACAAATTATCATCAATGCTAGCAAGAATAGGAGAGAGGTAAGGGTTTTGGGGTGGTCGGAGCTAGGCAACAATGCGACTGAGGCGTTTTAGTTTCGCGTTTCTGATAGGATGGCTGAAAATTACTTGGACATACGGGGGGCCCCGTCGGCCAGGTCAACTTATTGAGTAGAAGGAGAATTATTTTGCCACTTTCCACCCCATATCCCTCCCCTCTGGTCATAATAGCGCCCTAAATTCCATTACTAACTCGACTTCTCTCCATCCCACCCCAGCTTTGGCTCTGCATCTGCCTATGTCACACAGACAGCATTTGACCTTACAGACCGAGTGCACACAACGCTCCTCGAAATCGATCAGACGGAGAAGGAGCTGCAAGCTGGGAAGGCGAACTGGAAGGGAGACGTCGATGGGATCAGGGAGGTAGTGGTGGAGTGGAAGATGGAGGTTGAGAAGATGGGAAGGGACTACCAGAGGATAGTCGTAGAGAAGGAGCTCGAGGTGGAGGAACTTAGGAAGAAGCTCGAATCGAAACCGGGCGACCCCCCGGCTGCACCGATGTCCGAGGCAGACCGCCTCAACCGCGCCCTTGGAGATGACTCTAGCATCCTTTACGCAGTCGAGCAGCTCAAGCTCGAGAACTCCGTCTTGGAGGACACGGTTTCAGCGTGGGAGGGTAAGATGAAGTCCCTCCTGCGGTGCAAGACAGATGACGCCGTCGAGAAGAGGAAGATGCAGATGAAGATTGAGGAAATGGAGAGGGAAATGGAGAGGAGGTCCGAGGCGGAGAGGAGGGGAAGGGAGGCGAGCGACAGCCCGAGGAAGGGCAGCATTGGGACGCTAGCGTCCATGGCGAAGGTCAGCGCGAAGGACAAGGACAAGGGCAAGGGGGACAAGGATAAGGACGCAGCGAATGACGAGACTGTCGACAACCTCGTCCAAGAGTACACCCAGCTCGTTTACACCTCCCAGGTGAAGGAGGACGAGCTAAACAAATCGATAGGGGACCTTAATAGGACCGTCGAAGAGCTCATGGTCAAGAACCAGGCGCAGGAAGCCAACATTTTGATGCTCATGCAGAAAGGACAGGAGGGGGGAGCGGAAGGGAAGGAGAAGGAAGAGGGAGCCAAGGTCAAGGATCTCAGGAAGAGGGTCGAGAGAGCCGAGAAGGACCTCAAGAAGGCAAGGGAGGGCAAGGAAAACGTTAGGGTGGGGACTGCCGAGGACGAGGGACTTAGGGCCGAGTTGGTAGCCATCAAGGACAAGCTCAGTACTGCGAAGGAGGAGCTAGAGAAGGCGAGGTCCCTCCATCCGCCCCCACCGTCGGCACCCGTCAAGGACGAAGGAATGGAAAAGGAGATGCTTGAGCTGCGAAAGGAAGTGGAATCGTTGAAGCTGGGCAAAGCAGAGGCTGAGGGGGAGAGAGGGAAGCTCCAGATGGAACAGGAAGCGACGAAAACTGAGGTCGACGTGTTGAGCAAGAAGTGCCTCGCGCTCGCTGCGGAGAAGGAGGGGGTCGAGGGAGTGGTGGAGGCGATGAAGACCGAAATTGGCACCTTGAAGGAGAAGTGCACAGCTTTAGCCTCGGAGAAGGAGAGCTTTGAGGGCGTTAAGGGCGTTGAGGGGGGAGAGGGGACGATGAAAGCAGAAATTGACACCCTAAAGGAGAAGTGCGCCGCTCTGGCCTCGGAGAAGGAGCATCTAGTGAAAGAGGTGGACGCCATGTCCTCGGGGGGGGACGAAAGCGCCAAGAAATTTGAAGCAATTATCGCAGAACTGGAGAAGGAGAAAGGGGCATTGAGGGAGGAGAAGGCGAGGGAGCTTGAAGAGGTCAAGGTGACGATGGGGGATGAGAAAGAGAAGGCCGTGGCTGAAGCCAGGGCGGCGAGTGAGGGAGAGAAGGGGAACGAGCTTGAGGAGTTAAGGTCTGCACTGGAGGGCGAGAGAACCAAGGCAGTGGAGGAAATCACGGTAGCAATGGAGGGAGAGAAGGCAAACGCGGTCGAGGTACTGATTGCCGCGAAGGAGGGAGAAAAGGCGAAAGCGCTGGAGGAGCTTGCCAAGGAGAAGGAAGGGGAGAAGGCGAAGGCACTCGAGGAGCTAACTACGGAGAAGGAAGGAGAGAAGACGAAAGCGCTG
>JGI24540J26637_10000455_pt1 | contig 17015 bp, 6 predicted proteins | sample NorSeaMetagenome_FD_26637 | JGI IMG/M metagenome (IMG submission 26637)
GTGGGGGGGGGGGGCGTAGTGGGGAAGGAGAGCGTGGCGTTAGATGATGTGCGACTGCCTGTCCAGCATGCAGTTACTTTCATGAAGCAAAAACGAAAACATTCATTCGCAACGATCGGGTCGACATGACCAGAATGTCGAGTCGTAGACAGGCTCCAGTGACAGAATCTTAGACGACAAATACATTCCAAATGATGCCCCCTTGCCCCTCAACCCCGATATCTTGGGCAACCTTCGTACCCTTTAAGCTCAGCCTCAGTTGTCTCCTCGGGCAAGTTTGTGGAGTCAACCTTGTTCCTCATTATAGATGCTCTGGCTGTAGAGTCCACAGCGCTCATCTTGCGAGATGCCACCATTGTGTTGCCCAAAGTTCCTGTCGTGGAGCCACTCATCTCTTCTCCAACTGACAAGGCACTTATCCTGTTGTTGGCGCTAATGGATACCCTTCGGGTGTTCAATGGCTCTTTGTCGGAAGACATGATGAATGTGATGGCCTACAAACGTTCCGGGTGAAAGTCTGCTTCTTTTGAACAAAAAACTTATTTTTATACTTTTTTGCTTTTGAAGATAGGGGTGTTGAGAGCACGGCACCATGGAAGAATACGACGAGCTTTCAGCTGGGCCTAATGAAGAGGGGACCATTGATTTGTCCCATAGTGCCTGTAAGTGCCCAATTTGACCAGAACTGGAGGAAGTTTGGCTGTTGAGACTCAAAAGAGGTTAAGAGTTTTGAAGGCGAAGCTTCATAATTTGTTTGGTGTTCTCCTTTGTGTCGTCCCTCGTGTAAACCGTCACTAAGTTTGCACCAACGCTCGCGTTTGCTCTCACAGGGGCTGAACTTCCTGACCAACTGTTTGAGTTTTCCTCAAGACTCCTCACCTTGGACCTTTCTCATAACAAACTTGTCGAGGTTGAGGCTGACTTTGGGAAGCTTAACCTGCTTTCGACACTGAACCTAAATAATAACCTTATAACTAGCATACATCCCAACATTGGCTTGTGCATAAGACTGAAGACCCTGAACATAAGTGGAAATAGGATAGGGGAAATACCCAAGCAGATCGGCAAGTGCACTCTCATGGAAGTGTTCAAGTGCAATGACAACTTCTTAGAGACGCTCCCGCCAACTTTCGGAAATATTGTGGCCCTTCGGGTACTTGAGCTGCAGAACAATAAGCTCAACTCCCTCCCTCCAGAGATCGCCAAGATCCCGACGATCCGGGAGATCCACTGCGACGGGAATCCCAATCTAGTCATGGTCCCCGATGATATGAGGGCCACAAGTGATATGGTCATCTGGGCGCTAAGGCTTCACCGGGATCATCAAGCCAAGGTTGAGGTTAAGGTTGCCCACTACAATGAGCTTGAGGAGGAAACGCGAGAGCACGAGGAAACACGATTGCGTCTCAAGGACGAGTGTTCTGTAATTGAGGAAGAGGTCAAGACCCTAGAAGAATCGAGACCGACCGGGTACATCAGCTTCAAAACTAAGGCGAAGCAGTACGCTGCTCGGGTAAAGTGCATAGTGTCATAACAAGAAGCGGATGTTGGTATTTGTTCTTGTGGATGTTGTTGTTGTTGTTAAATAGAGCTGTTACAATCTAAGACAATAATTCTCAATTTTACAAGAAGGCATCGGGGCAGTTGTCCTTGCAGATACCGAGCAAATAAGCATGGTCAAAAACTCTCACGTCCTCCCCCTTAAGGATGATGTCGACATTCTCCAATGATGTCCAGTCGCTGAGCAGCGGACAATGCAAGGTAACCGTAGCGTTCGTGGCGTCGTTATTGTAGAGGGTCGCGTCGGCGGTAACCCCGCTGCTCACGCAGGTGTTGCAGTCCCAGACACACGTTCCCTCCTCGTGGACATTGCAGCCCCAGGGGAAGGGGATGCAGTTGATCTTAGTGCACCCCCCGCAAACCTCATGGCCGCTCACGCCAGAGTACAAGATCCCTAAGCTGACGGCAATAGAGAAAGGGACCAAAATAACAGGTACGAATTCCAACAGTACGTGCAAGAAGCTGAGTTTCATGTGTTTCCCGCTGCTGGTCTGTCTTTCCACCACTAGGAGACCCAAGCTCAGCATCACGCCCATAACAAACCCAAAGAAGTGGGCAAAGTTGTCGAGGAGTGGAGCGGTTCCAATGCCAAGGTTGAAGAGGGTCCCAAAACTCAGGCTCATGAGGGTCCACTGGGGTCCCTCGTAGAGACTCCAATTCTGGATCAAGTCGCCCCAGGCAGCGCCAAAGAGGCCAAATATAGCTCCACTAGCTCCTACCCCGACGTGGTCGGGAGTGAATATGGTGCTAGTGATGCTACCAAAGAGGCCAGAGATCAAGTAGATTATTGCCACCCTCCCACTTCCGTAAGATCTCTCAATACCCAAACCCATTTGGCACAGGGCAACCATATTGAAGCTGAGGTGTACGAGTCCGCCATGCAGGAACATACAGGTGAACAGGCGGTGAGTTTGACCGTCTATTACGACGGAGTATCCATTCTTCGCACCTAGAGACATTAGAGTTGCAGCTGACGGGCCAAAGAAGGGGTTTTCTTTCTTGCTCTCGAAGCAGAACTTCCAGAACTTTACCGGGCAAGGGTTTTCCTTCGTCCTGTCGAGACCGTTATAGTAAAGCTCAAAAAGCGTGACCAAGATGCACATGATCACCATGCTATTGATGAAGATTGGCTTGTGTTCGGGCTCGTAAACAGCGTACAAGACACCGGAAGATTTCTGTTTGCTTAGCTTTGATTTAGAAGCTTGTTTGACATCTGACTTTTCTGTTGAATCACTCCGAGGGATATCGCTGTCATTAATCATTTTCCCTTTTTCCTCCCCAAAATTGGCATCGCCGTCGCCTTCGCCATCACCATCCTCTTCGTCCTCCTTGTCCTCCTCATCTCCCCCGTCGTAAGAGATAGTGTTCAAGCTTGACTGAGCTCGTCGGGGAACTGGTTGGAAACTGAACATGCTACTCCTGTGTTTGCTGATTATCTTGGTTCTCCTGGGATCCTTGGCATTTCTTGCTATTATTAGCGTAGACTGGCGAGCCCTTCCTGATGTTTTGGACGACAGTCTCAGGGTCAAGGGTCTTGGTTGCTTCGCGCCCGTCTTCTTGTAGACAGTTGACTGTTTGAGGATACCGAATGGAATAGAATTTTCCTTTTTTCTCTCTGCACCGCCAACTTCCAGAGACTTGAACGATGGGGCCTTCAACTTGAGTTTCGGGTTCTCTGCCGTGATCTTGCTTGCAAATCTGGTCCGGTTTGACTTCTCCCTGATCCCCGGCATCGGATTCGTGACCATAAATCCTGAATTTCTCAAACCAGCTGGGTAAGAGTCACCTGGGTCCTCTTTTGCGTCTGTGAACATTTTCGAACCACTTTCGCCTTCGTCGCTAGATATATCGAAAGCGAACGAGCTTGATCCTATTGATGAGCTACGATCGGAGGAAGGAGAGGTATAATTTGACTTTCCAGTAACCAGTCCCGAGGTCCTTGACCTTACTTGATCGTCAAAGCCTTCTAGTTTATCCCATTGAGATTCTCCGGTTGCCTCATTTTCATAATAAACGTGCCCTTCGTCGGCCTTTTTTGCCTTCCAATTCATTCAGTCAACAATGACAAGAAAAAAAGTGAGGAAAGAAGAGAATCACCAAACTTTACATAGTAATTTCTAGGCAGGATGAAGTGTCATTCGACAAAAACCGGTGACGAGCGGTTAATTTTGGTGGCCTCCTCGCTCTTGAAGTTTTTGATACTCGTGGTGATTGTGCTGTCTCCAATCTCAGCAACAGGAGAAGGCGCACAACAAAAGGAATGCTCAAATGATGAGGATTCCAATCACTTGGTAAAGAGCGCTTCTGGATGGAGAGAGATGTCGGAAGGACAGCCATATCCATTCAACACGGGGTGCGATTTTGATGTTGTATACCTTGATGGCGTGGAGGCACAAGTTCTCATTGACAACAACAAGCTCCCATCGCGTTATGAAGAGTGGCTTGCGAGAGAACCCTTGCTAGTGAAACGAAAAGTATATAACTACGAAGGTAGCTCATCCAAAAACCCCAACGAGTTGTTCCAGAATTTGACAGGGAAAGCCTACATGACAGGTGTTTATGGAGACTACCTTGTCGGAGTTGACTTTCCTGGGATGGCCGCGCCGCCCACGGAACGTTGGGAAGTCATGTCCCTAAATGCCTACCTCAAAAGATTCGTCGATGGGAACTGGAATATGCACAAACGTGCCAAATCCCATACATATGAGCGTTACCTCTTTGGGCCTTCGGACACGTGTAGCACTCATACACGCATGACAGGATCTCCTCCTAAAGATCAACGAGCAAGTGTATGCCATTATGAAATGACAAATTATCAGCAACTTTGGATGGTCCCAGAGGTTGCAAAGGAAAATAAGTGTATCACTACGCCACCTCGTTGCCTCCGAAGTCTCTATGGTCTAGGGGGGCCTTACTCTGGAATATACTTCCACACCCATAAAGCTGTCTTCAATGAAGTTATTCACGGGCAAAAGCTTTGGTTGACGTACTCCAGGGCAAAGTTTGAAAAGTTAACACGAAATGGTGCCTTCGGGAAATTCGACGATGTCAGAAATGGTAACGTTTCGGCGGCGTGGTTTATTTCGAAAGTACTCCCGACGCTTCCACGTAATAAGCGACCCAAACGATGTCTCGCCGAAAAGGGTGACGTTGTGTATATACCTCTTGAGAGTCCACATCTCACAATGAATCTTGGAGATACTCTATTCGCAGCAACCGGATAACTTTTTTTGGTCGCAAACCTAAATAAAAATAAATTTTAATTAATTTGGACCTAATCATATGAATGATATTGCATATGTATGATAGCCTTGGTGGGTGTTAAAAAGGTACAAACCTTATCACTCAAAAACCCTCCTTCTCGATTCCTCCGAACTTGGCCTGAAACCCTTTGTTATTTAATCTCTTGCTCTCTTAAATCAGTGTAGTTGTGTGATATTGTTTAAGGACTTATAACTCGAGCCCTGAAAGTTTTCTTACGCGCCTGAAAGCTTCTAGATCTCATAAAGGTTTTTGGCCCCCTTACGTTCGATCCTTCTTTGACCTCTAAATTGACCGCCTGTGGTCACTAATAGACGTCTTTAATTCGGTCGGTGGTAGAACTTTAGGTTTATCCTATATCTTAAAGTTTCGCTTTTTAGTCGAGACCACAGACTGGACCAAGAGAAGGCCCTCAACCAAGCAGTTAGCGCAGAGAGGAGACCCAAAATCATCCTTCTTCCTTCAATCGCTACCCTGCAACGCGCATCACTCCAAAGGTTTCTATCATTTCAACAATTTACGGCGCTAAGCCGTGATTCTACTTGAAATAGACCCTAAGTCTACCTCCAAGCTCCCCGCTTTGGATCCTCTCCAGCAAGGTCACGGCAAACGACCCTATCAAACGAGGATCGGTTCGGTGCAAGTAGATTTTAAATAATGTCTTCGCTTGTGTTCCTCGTCCTAGTTCTCTTCATCGTTGTACCAACGAGCCTCGCTTTGTCCTACACGACCTGGACAGATTCTTGTGATGCTGGCTACGAGAAGACCAACACCGTTTTGACAACGAGGCAAAGACACTACTGTAAGACGAGGAGGACTAGAACGTGCGATCAGACTGATAAGCACGGAAATAGAATCTCCTGTTCTAAGGAGACCAATGCAAACCCAAATACAGCTTACGATGGAGATTGCAATTCGCGGGCTGTAGACCCTGGAGAATGCTCCAAAAACTATGAATATCTTTACGATTGTTGGGTTAGCGTTAACAATGGGTGTACTACAAATGATGAGTATCAGTGCGGCTGCTTGGGACCTAGGCAAGTTGGTTGCTCCCAGCAAGAACACAGCTGTAATTGGTTCAGTTGCGGTTGGAGAGGGTGCAGAAAAGAGTGCAGTTATCGTCAAGTAGGATGTAAAGATGAACTATACGACTGCCGGACCTGTTATAAAAAGGAAGATTACACTTGTGATGTGTGGAAAGTAAATCATTGTACTGCCTCTGCAGCTTGCAACTACAACAAAGGCGGCAACGATGTCACCAGTAATTTCCAAGTGTCGGACCCGTACAATAAGGACAAATACACCTGCACGACCTGTCCCGCGGGAAAGTACAACAACAATGGCGGTGCATGCGACCCGGTCCCTGGAGGTCATTACAGTGGTAATGGCTGGAACATTTATCATGCGTGCGGTGCTGGATCGTATGAAAACGGTCACCGCACAGGTTGCAATATTTGTGCTGCGAACCAGTACAGCGGGTCTGGAAAGACTTCCTGCAGCAACTGCAAAGGAGGGAAATTCATTAGCGGCACAGCTCAGTGGCAGCACGATGCCATTTCAAGATGCGAAAATTGTGTAGCAGGCAAATTCTCGAATGCTGGAGGCTCGTGCTCAAATTGTGGTGACGGACATATCAGCGCTGCTGGTGCCTCCTCATGTGCAGCTTGTGAGGCAGGAAAGTATTCGTCCTCGACGACAGCTTGCAATTGGTGCGACAACGNTAAATATAGCACCGCGGGCTGGTCCTCTTGCAAATGGTGCGAAGCCGGAAAGTACCAGAACAGCAACAAGCAAGGTTGCACCACTTGCCAAGCGGGGAAGTATAGCAATCAGGGAGCAAGTTTAAGTTGTACCAACTGTCCCGGAGGAAAGTACATTTCGGATACCGGTACGCCCGCTCGTCATGCAGACTCGGGTGAATGTGACAACTGTGCCGCGGGGAAGTACAGCAGTGATGGTGCAAGCTCTTGTATCGACTGTCCCGGTGGTAAGACCAGTGGCGGTGGATTTTCCTCGTGCGGGTTGTGCGCTGTTGGAAAGTATTCCTCCTCTACTACTACTTGCACTGCCTGTGAAGCAGGAAAGTACGAGAACGGCGACAGGCTTGGATGTACCACTTGCCAAGCGGGGAAGTATAGCAATCAGGGAGCAAGTTTAAGTTGTACCAACTGTCCCGGAGGAAAGTACATTTCGGATACCGGTACGCCCACTCGTCATGCAGGCTCGGGCCAATGTGACAACTGTGACGCTGGAAAATCCAGCAGTGCGGGTGCTTCGTCGTGTATTTTCTGTGCGACAGGAAAGGTTTCGACAAGTGGAGGTAAGACATTTTATTTTATTACTCGCTCTCGTCGTCTACCATCGTGTAGAACTCTTTTCGAGACAAACCAACCAAGCTAACATACCTTCGACGCTCCCCAAGGTTCCTGCACAGACTGTGAGGCTGGAAAATTCAATAATCGCGTGGTAGCCTGGAACAGGTGTGCATCTTGCATTCCGAATTTTTATCAGCTCTCGCCTGGCCAAACATTCTGTTCTCCTTGCGTTGCTGGAAAATACTCAAGCTCCACAGGAAGTACATCAGAAAGCGATTGCGAAGGTTGTGATGTTGGAAAGTATTCTGACGAAGGTAAATCTTGCGAGTACTGCGAAGCTGGAAAGTGGTCTGCATCACCTGGTTCTACCAAGGAGCAGTGTTCGGATTGTGCTTCTGGAAAGTACCGTGCCTCAGGTAAGTTGCAACTGTTTTTAGGCTCTTCTAACTTTTTTACGCCTCCCTCGTTTAACCTCCTCGCTCACACTTGCACACGCATTATCGTATTCCATCTCTTAGGGTCCACCGCTGCTTGCCAGGATTGTGCGATTGGAAAGTTCCAAGTCAATAAAGGGCAAACCTCCTGCTCCAACTGCGATGCTGGGAAGGAGGCTGCTACAACAGGCCTATCTCAGTGTACCGATTGCCCTAGTGGAAAGACTAAAGGCGCCACTGGAGATTCTCTTTGTGTTGCATGTGCTGCTGGTAAGAAGAGGGTCTCACTGACAGCTTGCACTGACTGTACATTAGGAAAGTTCTCGACTTCGGGAGGATCTACTTGTACTTCATGTCCCAAGGGAACCAAAGGGACTCAAACTGCTGGTCCAGAGACTGCAGCTTGCACTGATTGTCAACCTGGTGAAAAGTCTGACGTAGGATCTTCCTCCTGCACCCAATGTTTGGCGGGAAAGTACGCGAATGGTAGAAGTGACTCCCCTAATTGCCAAGCATGTGCAGTAGGAGAGTCATCCGTTGTGGGAAGCTCCTCTTGCGTCGGTTGTCCGTCCGGTAAAGTAAGCGCAACCATTGGAGGAACTTGCCAGGATTGCGGACAGGGCAAGTATTCGTCCTCGGGGACCACCTGCACAGAATGCCAGAGAGGAAAGGCTAACAACAACGACGTGGGCCAAGGTTCCTGTGCGACCTGCGGGGCTGGAAAAATTGCCCCCAACACCGGCCAGCCTACTTGCAACAGTTGCGCCTCTGGTGAATTCTCTTCGAACTCTTTCCAATCCTGTGTGCAGTGTCCTCAGGGTACATTCACGGTATCCGCTGTTGGGAGTGTGAACGAATGTAGAGCTTGTGGGACAGGAAAGTATGGTGTCAACCCTGGAGCAATCTCTTTGAGTGAATGCATCGACTGCCCGTTGGGGAAAGCGAACAGCGCAGAAGGAGCAGGTGCGTGCGTCGACTGCAGTGCTGGAACCAAGGCTGGGGTGACGGGTTTGGTTGACTGCGTAGCTTGTGCGAAAGGAAAATACAGCGAGGCTCCTTTCCAAAGTTGTACCTCCTGCGCCCCAGGGAAATTTGCCGGTAGCACGGGGCTTGCAGCTTGCTCTAATTGCGGTGCCGGTACACAGAGTAAGAGTGACAGGAGCGGCTGTGACAACTGTGCCGACGGAAAGTTCTCATTGGAAGGTAATGCGAACGGATGCAGGAGTTGCTCTGCTGGATCAGTCCCAAAAATTGACAAGTCTGACTGTGATGCCTGCCCCGGCGGCTCTTTCAGCAGTGTTGGTGACGCAAGGTGCACTTCTTGTACTGCAGGGCGATATTCTAGCGACGGCACCCAATGCCAGGCTTGTGATGCTGGAAAGTTCCAGATTGATACGGGCCAGGTAAGTTCTTTGAGATGCGTTGATCAGATTTTGCCTCGTTTCGTCATCTTCGCCCTTTTTTTCTCACTTATGCACACATGCTTTCGCTAATTTGTCCCCTAGGCTTCGTGCGACGAATGTGCAGCTAACTTCGACACTGGCGGCCTTGAAGGGTTTTCATCCGCTTGCGAAGCCTATGACAGCCTCGCGGGAGAATCTAGATCCAACATTCCTTGGGAAGAAAGGTGTGGCTTATGTCCCGATGGAATGGAGGACATGAACAGGGGAACTAGTAACCCCCGTAGTTGTGTTGCCTGTGTGCCAGGGAAGTTCTTTGATTCCTCTACTTTGCAGTGCGAAGTATGCGAGGCTGGAAAGCACGCTAGCGATGAAAAGCAGATCAATTGTGAAACCTGTTCTTCGGGAACTGCCCCAAATGGCGCAAAGACTGCCTGCGAATCTTGCGGAAACGGGAAGTTTGCCATGAGTGGTTCTTCTACCTGCGAAAATTGTAGAGCTGGAAAGTACAGCAGCGCAGGTGCAAGCGGATGCCAGAAGTGTCAGACTGGACGCTACGCTGCAGGCGCTGGAATAGGACCAGCATGTACAGAGTGCGAGGTCGGAAAAGTCCAAAGCATTGAGGGAAAGACATCGTGCTTTCCTTGTTCCGGTGGCAAATTCATGTTGGAGAGGGGAAAACAGACTTGCGTTTCTTGTGACCCAGGACAGATGAGCGCCACGGCGACACAATCGACCTCTTGTACCGACTGCTTAGAGGGCAAAAAGAGCAACACTGCCAAGACTGCATGTGACACTTGCGAGAACGGAAAGTACAGCGCTGGCAAGTCGGACTCTTGTACCGATTGTCCCGCTGGAAAGAGAGATTCCAACTCTCGCGGTTCTCCAGAGATCGATTGCGTGAACTGTGATGCTGGGACCTCTGCTGAATCTGGATATTTCAGCGAAAATGAATGTTTGCCGTGTGCCGCAGGTACTTCGAGCTTTGCAGTCGACGGTCTGTACGTCGTGTGCCAAGGTTGTGACGCTGGAACCTACAGCCCGGCAAAATCGGGGTCCTGCTCCGATTGTAGTGCAGGCAAGTACTCTAGTGGCGAGGCTGCAACCTGCACTACATGTTCTTCTGGAAAGTCGTCTACCAGCGGTTCTTCCACCTGCATGTCTTGTCAGAGTGGGCAGCACCCCAACAGCGACGCTTCTCTTTGCATCGATTGTGACTCGGGCAAGTATTCAGCCGTGACTTGCGGCTCCTCGGGAGGGTCTCAAATTTTCAAAAGCAGTTGCGACTATTGTCCAGATTCATTGTGTGGTGGAGATTGTCACACTGTCTCTGGAGAATGCGTCCCCACGGGCGGTGAGTACTCCTATGACACCTGTGACTCTTGCGCTGCTGGAATGTCGAGCGTAGCAGGATCTCCTTTTTGCGCTGACTGCGAGGAAGGAAAGTACAGCATTGATGAGTCACCTACTTGCACCTTGTGTGGTTTGGGCGAGTATAGCAGCGCAGGGTCCCCCATATGCAGCAAGTGCCAGGTTGGAAGGTTCGCCGATGGGACGGGCAGAAAGGAGTGTAGCAAGTGCAATGAAGGAAAATACGCAAATGTGGCGGGGCTACATGAGTGTGTTGATTGCGCAATTGGATCATTCGCTCCTGACAAGGAAGCGGTGACATGTTCTCAGTGCGACCCAGGAAAATACCAGGGGTCAACAGGGAGCTCGCAGTGCAACCCTTGTAATTCGGGTCATGTGAGCTCCAGCGGAGCCGACGAGTGCAACGCTTGTGAAGCTGGTAAGGCTGAAAATGGCTATAGAACCGTGTGCGAAATTTGCACGTTTGGATCCTACACCCAAACGACAGGTTCCTCTTCATGCCAACTGTGCCCTGCGGGTAAGTTCAACGACGACGAAAACACTTTGACGAAGCATGACGAGCTTGGCGATTGCATTGAGTGTGCAGCTGGAACATATGTGGAAGTTGCTGGTTCGAATGGATGCGAGAAGTGTCCTGGAGGAACTTTCAGCTCGGCGGGTTCGACTGTTTGCGGCGTCTGCGAAGAAGGGAAGTATAGCTCTGGGGAGGCCGAATCTTGTATTGACTGCGTCGGTGGAAAATATATCCGCGACCACAAGGGTTCGGCTGGCGAGCACAAGGATGAGTCTTCGTGTAACAAGTGCACATCAGGAAAGTTTAGCGACTCTGGAGCCAAGGAGTGCAGAGACTGCGGAGCTGGAACTTATAGTGGCGCGGTGGCAGCGGCGTGTACTTCTTGCGAGGCCGGAAAGTACCAAGCAAGTTCTTCCCGGGGCAGCTGCGATGTCTGCCCAGCGGGATCAGACAGCACCCCTAACCAAGTCGCTTGCGAGAGTTGTAATCCAGGAGAGTATAAGGTGACGTGCTCCGGTGAGTGGAGTTCTTGCCAGCAGCTGTGTGATAGCTGCGATGCTGGAAAATACTCGAGTGTGGACTACCAGCTCTATACTCTGAAGTGTGTAACGGGGGCAAACATTGGAGCTCCTTATCTTTCGAAAACTATCGGAGAGTGCGTGGATATCTGTAACAGACTCAGCGCTTGCATGGCCTTCGAATATGGCATAGATCACGGCGGTTCCAACGACAATCTCCCCCTGGGCGCCTGCCAGCCCCAGAGTTCCACCGCGAGTTTCAGGGCATGCGACGGAGCTGCCCACAACACTGATCTTTATATCAAGACATCTTCCGATGCCGGTGCGAATGTGTGCTTTAGCTGCCCTGCGGGAACATACTCCAGTCACCACTCCTCCAGCTGCATCCCCTGCATCCCAGGAACAATGTCCGAGGGTGGCATGGGAGGCTGTTCCAATTGCGTCCCTGGTAAATATAGCGCGAATAGCGGGTCCTCTTCTTGTACTCTGTGCGGTGCGGGCAAATACTCGGAGACTGGAAAGGCGTCCTGCGAGGACTGTGATCCGGGAAAGTACTCATACGCTACTGGTTCGACGGTTTGCACTAATTGTTTGGAGGGGAAGTATACTAGCGCTGCTGCTGGTTTCTCTTCTTGCACAGACTGTGAACATGGAAAGTTTAACAACAACCAGGGAAGTTCCACTTGCGCATACTGCGAGAATGGGAAGTTTGCCAACAATGTTGGATCTACTTCCTGTCAAGAATGTACTCCTGGATTGTACAGCAGCCTAGCCGCTGGTTTTGATGAGTGCTCCCAGTGCCAGGCTGGAAAATCGGCCGTATACTGCGGTGCTAGCAAATACGCTGCAAACTGTGAGATATGTTATTCTGTTTTCTCCATCTGCGGCAGCTCGAGCTGTACCCTCGATGCGGGAGTTTGCAAGGATAGTGTAGATCGCACGATCCTCAACAATTTCTGCATGGGTTGCGTCAGTGGTAAGGTGTCAGCCGCTGGAGCCTCGTCCTGCTCAAATTGCGATGCAGGGCAGAAACCTAATTATGCCCAGTCGGCTTGTAGTGCGTGCGAGAATGGAAAATCTTCCAATAGTGGCGACTCCCAGTGCAGAAATTGTGAGAGTGGCAAGTTCGGAGAGGTTGATGGCGCCGGAGCAGCCACCTGTACCTCTTGTGCCACTGGGAAGAAGCAGCCCAGTGAGGGTCAAACTCAATGCTTGGACTGTGAAAAGGGCAAGTATAACCCTCTTACCGGCTCGGATAGCTGTGCCGACTGCAGTGCTGGAACTTTCACTGATACAAAAGGAAATAAGGAGTGTGAGCCCTGCCCACAAGGCAAAAAGGGACCAACAGCTGGGCTAGATACTTGCGTGGATTGCGATGCTGGCAAGTCCACGAATTCTCATGGTGCTCTATCGTGTGTAGATTGTACGATGGGAAAATTTTCTGACACTCCAGGCTCTCTTTGCGACTTCTGCTCTCCTGGAAAGTACAAGAAGACAAGTACTCGGAACATACAGTGTGACGAATGCGAAAATGGCAAGTACTCAATGTCTCCAGGAAGTATCTTCTGCTTTGATTGTCCCTTGGGCAAGCAGGTCAACAGCGAGAGGACGAGTTGTGATAATTGCCCAAGTGGGAAGATCACCGACCCAGGTGATATAAACAAGTGCCTCGCTTGCAACGCTGGAACAAGGAGCTTCAACGGCGATAAGTGCATTGCGTGTGACGCAGGAAAGTACTCGGCTGCCGAGTCTGGCTATTGTACGAAGTGCCCCGTCGGAAAGAAGGCTGACGCCCAAGCTTCCGAGTGCACCTCGTGCGCGCCTGGTGCGTACGCCAACAGTGAGGGACTTTCCTCGTGCACGAATTGCAGTAAGGGAACCTATCAGGATATGTCGGCACAGACGGGGTGCAAGCAGTGTGAGGTTGGCCACCACGCCGAGGATGATGGCTTGGCAGTCTGCTCTAAGTGCAGCGTTGGCAAAGTGGTGGACTACAAGGGCGCCACCTACTGTACCTCCTGCGCTCCTGGTGAGAAAGCCGAGGGCCAAGGTATGACGGAGTGCGATGTGTGCTCGTCCGGTAAGAAGTCGGGAAGGGAAGCGAGCTCCTGTACCCCCTGTGAATCAGGCAAGTATAGCTCAGTAGCGGGAAGCAGTAACTGCTTCCCATGCCAGTCCGGTTCGTCTTCCGGAAATAGTGCCAGCCAGTGCACTGAATGTATCCCCGGTAAGTACTCGTACACGGATGCCTCGAGCACTTGCTTGGATTGCGGTCCTGGGACTTTCGCGGGTACAGGGTTCAAGGTGTGCTCCAACTGTGCTGCCGGTAGATTTTCAAGTTTGGATGCAACTCAAGAAAGCACCGTTGATGGAGTTCCGAGCTGCAGGGAGTGTGATGCTGGTACAAAATCTCTTGAGGGCCGAGCTCAGTGCGAACTTTGCTCGAGCGGAAAGTACACCGATTCCAAGGGCTCTACTAGGTGCAACGACTGCCAAAGCGGAAAATTCAGCTCCTCATCCAATGAGGCTTCACTGGTGAACTGCAAGAGCTGTGAAGCGGGGACTTTCGCGACCAGCAGTCGATCCACGACCTGCATGCCCTGTGACCTTGGCGAGTACAGCATTCCGTCATCGGTATCTTGTTTGAGCTGTATTCCAGGAAAATATTCAGACTCTTTAATGGGACAAGCAAATTCTTGCACTGACTGTCCCGGAGGAAAGATCAGCTCTGAACCTAAAGCCACCTCTTGCAGTGAATGCACTGCTGGAACATACGCTACTTCAGGATCGCAGAGCTGCATCGAATGCTCCCCCGGAGAAGCGAGCGACATGGTGTCATCTTCTTGCGATGATTGCGCCAAGGGGCGTTTCAGCGAAGCCAAGGCCTCCTCAACTTGCCAGGAGTGCCCAGATGGTCACTTTTCGTCCACCACAAAGTCGCCTATTTGCTTCCCCTGTGCCGCTGGTCAGGTTCCGAGCGATGACCACAGTAGCTGTGTGAGTTGTGATGCTGGATCTGTGTCTCCTTACGGTGGAAGCATTTGTCAGGACTGCGCAGCCGGAAAGTACGCCTCTGCTGACAAATCTCAGTGCCTTCTCTGTACCAAAGGAAAGTTTTCCTCGGCAAAGACGGACGAATGCACGGATTGTCCCGCTGGTACCTACACAAGCGCCTCTGAAACAAAGAACTCTTGCACGCCTTGCGAGGCTGGCAAGCACTCTCAGCATGACGGAAGCCATTCTTGCACTGAGTGTGCTGAGGGGAAGTATGCATCCTCTGCATTGGGTCCGGCTCTATGCTCAAATTGCGATGCAGGGAAGTACAGCCTCGCGGACTCGACGAGCGGTCTCTACGAATCTTGTGAGGATTGCCCCAGTGGGGAATTCAGCGATGAAGGGAGTTCCTCCTGCATTCCTTGTGCAGCCGGTAAGCATACCCTCTTGACAGGAGCCGAAAATCTCGCTACAGGCTGCGTTGATTGCGAGGCTGGGAAATTTTCCTCGACGGCTGGAATGCTTGAGTGTACGAATTGCTTGGAGGGAACTTATTCTCTGGGTGGACCTATAATATCTTGCGAAGATTGTCCAGCGGGCACATCTACCGACCAGCAAGGGACGGCAACCGTCTGTCCTGCTTGCCAAGCAGGAAAGAGGTCCATCCTTTCATCAGCATCTCAGGAGTGTGTCGATTGTTTGATGGGTAGCTACTCGTTGGGCGGAGTATCCACCTGTGATAATTGTTCTGCTGGTAAAGCAAGTGCTGCAAACGGCCTTTCGGAATGCACTGACTGCACTGCTGGAAAGTTCTCAGCTGCTGGCAAGAGTGAATGTGAAGACTGCGCGGCTGGAAAGAAGAGCGAAAACGCCGCTGCGACCTATTGTTCGACTTGCGGACCGGGTACGTATAGCACTGCTGGGAAGAGTTCGTGCACCGACTGCTCTAGAGGAACGTATACTGGGTCTTACTCTAGCTCCAGGTGCGAGGATTGTCCTGCAGGACGCTACCAGGCCGAAACCCGGCAAACGTCTTGTGATGTTTGCGAAAGTGGAAACGCTGGGGTGGGGTCGTCTACTTGTGCCGGTTGTCCTGCAGGGACTTATGTTGCAGATGGGAACACGTGTGCGCAGTGCCCAGCTGGCAAATACCAGAATAACAATGACAACAGAATCAGTGAAGGGGACATTGCGTGCCAACTCTGTCCCGCAGGCGAGTTCAGTTCTGCTGGAGCTTCATCCTGCACAACTCAAGATGTTGCAAAGGTGGTATCCTCCTTCACGCTCAACGGGGTTTCCCAAGAACTCTCGTCAAACGAGCAGACTTCCTTCAAAGATACATTGGAAGAAAAGGCGCTGGCAGCGTTAAATGACTTGGACAGGAGGCTGACCGTCGGTACGGACCCGACCATTACTGCAGAAATCACCAATCAGGAGTTAGTGGGTGGAAGCCTCAATGTAGTGACGGAGCTCTCCATAAGGTCAACTTCCGGAGACAGCGTGTCTGCGCTCAACTCAGCGTCTGATGACATCATGAAAATGACTAGCAGTGACTCTTTTCAAAGTTCGTTCTCGGGTGACCTCACCACAGCCTTCGCTAATACCGGATCTTCACTTTCTGTGTCCTCCTTGACTACCGATGTTCAACCGGGTGTTCCGGCAGGTTGTAGTAGAGGAACTTACAAAACGGGGGAAAGCGGTTGCGCACCGTGCCAGGCTGGAAAGTTCGCTGGCTCCTTCGGCTCGGAATCCTGTTCGGACTGCACTGCAGGGACGGCAAGCGGAGAAGGAAGTTCTAGCTGTTTCGAATGTGCTGCTGGCAAGTTCAGCTCGGTTGATCGCGCCAATATGTGCGATGATTGTTCTGCTGGAGAGTTCAGCTCCACCGGAGCCTCTTCGTGTGATATTTGTGGAGTTGGGAAGTACTCAACAGAAGCAATGCAACCTGCCTCTTCGTGCGCTGCCTGTAATCCGGGAACACACGCCAGTGCAAGTAATGCTGCGATGTGTACTCCGTGCGTAGCTGGCAAGTTCTCTGGTATGGGGGAACAGGACTGTGAAGAATGCGCAGCCGGATATTTTTCAACTGCTGGACAGCAAAGGTGTGCTGCTTGCGATTCGGGAATGCAAAGGCCGCTCGGTAGCTTCGCTGGTTGCGCTGACTGCAGTCCTGGTACTTATGCAACCTCCCCTGCCACTGGAACCTGCGCTTCCTGCGACGTCGGAAAGTACGTTTCTGGGTCTGGGAGCACAGGGTGCTTGGTGTGTGACAGGGGGTTCCATAGCAACGCAGATAAAACGGGCTGCACTCCATGCACTACGGGAAAATACAGCATTCCAGGTTCGGGATCTTGCGTTGCTTGTACTGCAGGTTTCTTTTCTGACGGTACGGTTGTTTGCGCTCCTTGCCCAGCGGGAACTTTCAACAACGCCAACGAGCAAACCTCGTGCTTGGATTGTACCGCGGGAACCGTGAGTAGTTCAGGAGCTACTGGATGCGACGATTGTGAGGAGGGAACCTATGCTGCAACTGATGGGTTGGAGACCTGTTCAGGCTGTGAGACCGGAAAGTTTCAACCTGCCAATGCGCAGAACTCTTGCCAGCCCTGCGCGGACAGTTTTGTTTCAGCGTATGCTCGTGCGCAGTC
>JGI24540J26637_10000457_pt1 | contig 16968 bp, 17 predicted proteins | sample NorSeaMetagenome_FD_26637 | JGI IMG/M metagenome (IMG submission 26637)
TTTTAATGTTTTCATATATATATATATATATATATATATATGAAAAAATTAATAGATTAATTAATATATATTTTTTTCTTTAAACATTTTTTATCAATTTTAATAGTTTTGCATTTAGTAGTAGCAGGAACGAAAGAAAGAACACATTTAGCCTTATTACCATATAAAGGTTTAGTGCAACCTTTTTCTTTATTTTTTTTATTAAAGTTGAAAAATTTAGGTTTTTCAACAACACACCTAGATCTAAAATTTTCATATCTATCCCGTACTTGACAGTATGTTAAATTTGATGTTTTTCCTAGCATTTTATTAATTATTTCATGTAAATTGTAAATATAACGAGAAAATGTATTCCTACTATAAAATATTTCTTCGGTTAATGGATATTTTTTAAAATTATTGGTTAAATTAACTCTGCAATATTTGCAGGGTAACGTATATTGTAAATTTAAAATAAATTGTTTGTATTTATTTTTTTGTATTTTTGATGGATTTATCGGATAATTAAAACTTATAGTATGAAGATAATGCCACATAACAGGCCCCCATGTACTAGTAACCATTCCATCGCCGCTGAGATAATCCTTTTTGGAATATGTTTTTGTAGTTTTATTTTTTAAAGTCTTTTTCATATTATATTAAGTATATATAATAAAAATTAAATATTATCTAGTATATATATATTATGATTAATACCGATAAAATATTAGACGCGATGAAAGAAAGCTTTTATAAACTTTCTAGCCAAAAATTGTTAATTATTTTTGCTATATTATGGGTTTTTATATGTATAGTTTTAATATACTATTCGTATAATACATATATAAAACCATTAATATCAAGTCATAAGTTAAACGGGGAATTTGTAAATAGTAATCACGATAATAGCGATGATATAGTGATTATGTATTTTTATACAGAATGGTGTCCGTATTGTAAAAAGGCGAAACCAGAATTAAGTAAATTCCAAACATATATAGATAAAAAAAAAACTACACTTGATTATAACATTACTTTAGTAAGAGTAAACTGTGATGAAAGTAAAGATATCGCAAATAAATATAAGATCGATGGTTACCCCACAGTAAAAGGAAAATATAAAAATAAAATATATGATTTTGATGCTAAAGTAACAAGTGATAATCTAATAGAATTCTTGAAATCAATTAATTAAATATAATTAAAGAATATTAATTTATTATATTTTCAAATTTTATATTTTCACTTAAATTAAAAGAAATATCATTATTAATATGAATATTAATATTATTACACGAATTATCATTGTTAAAATTATCAATATAATTAATACCTTGTGATTTACCAAGATTAATTAGTCGCAATCTTTCTTCTTTATTTTTAAACACATAAAACCAATAGTTTATATCCATATTGTATTTAGTTATACAAATGCTGATATTATTTTTACTATAAAATGAATTTTGTTTTTCATTTTCATCAATCATGATTTTTTTAAAAACAGTTTTAATTAAATAAATCATAAATGAAAATATGTTAGTGTTTTTATTTAAGTTATTGTTTGATATGTCATCATTTAGATCTTCATTTTGAATATTACAAAAATAATTATTGGATAAATCAATTGGATATCTTTTATCATTAATAAAAGATATAATTTCATTACTATTACATTTTTCACTAATCATACATTCATATGTAGGGCAGTTACAAAATATACCCCCGTCAATGTAATATTCGTTATTATAAAAAGGCGGTTCAATTATAATTGGTATAGCACAGCTCATAGTTATTGCTTCTATGATAGTTAAATCGGGGTGAGTTTTATGACTTAAATCAACTTTAGTAAATTTGTTTATATTTGATGTAAAAATATGCCAATCAATTTTGTTAATTTCATAAAATTCTTTTAGAGTAATATTTATATCAATATCGCCCGCCAAAAATAGGGGTTTAAAGCAATTTATAAAAAAGTTATCGTCGCACAAACCTTTTGTAAAAAATAAATTGAAATAATCACTTGATGAAAAATTTAATAAATTTTCCCAGGGTCTTTTTACTATAAAATCATCTATCCATTCATTATTTAAATTTAATAAAAAAAAAAATCCATTAATGCTACCTATGGATGTAGAATAAATAGATTTTATATCTTCATAGTTAATAAATTTATGATTTAATAGTTCTTTAATTGCTCCGTGAGTAATTAATCCAACAGGGCCTCCACCACTAAAAATTAAATGTTTAATAGGCATTTTTTTATTATTATTATTATTATTTGTTAGATTTTAATATAATATTATATTTAATATTATATTATGAACGATTCATTATATAATTTTAATGACAAATCTGATATAGATGATCAATCGATTAAATTGAATATGGACGAATTGTATAGTAAAAAACAACAACAAGATATGAATATTCTGAATAATTATAATAAGATTTTGACACGAATACACAGTAAAATAAAATATGTATCAAAGCAATTAATAAATGAACAATGCTGTTGGTATGTTATGCCCGAAATAATGATAGGTATTCCTAAATATGATCATAAAGATTGTACTGCATATGTGATAGATAAATTACGAGACAATGGTTTAGTAGTTCGCTATACACATCCGAATTTATTATTTATTAGTTGGAAATATTGGATACCTACTTATGTGAGAAGCGAGATTAAGAAAAAAACAGGACAACATATAGATGAATATGGCAATTTAATTAATAAAAATCAAGAGGACGATAATAGTAAATTTAATAATACCAACGAAGACAATTACAATAATATAATATTGAATAATAAAAATAAGAGCGACAAATCAAAACGAGATTTTAAAGACATTAAATCATATAACCCTTCTGGTAATTTAATTTATAGTAATAATTTATTAAAAAAATTAGACATTAATAGTTGATATTATTTTACTTTTTTGTGTTTCATGTATACGCTTCTTTTTTTTTTGATTTTTTTTGGTAATTTTTTTGCCCCCTATTTTTTTACCGGGTTTTTCGGTTTTTATTACTGGGTCTGTGGTATCTGAGTTTGATAAACTAAATGATCCAATGAAATTTCGTGTTTTAGTTAAAAAATTAGATGCAGAATTTGTTGGCTTGGATTGTGTTGATAAATTTTCAGACGGTTTATCGAGTGACCCGGGCGACGATGGCTCAGTGGAAGATGGCTCAGTGGAAGATGGCCCAGTGGAAGATGGCTCGGCGGGAGATGGTTGATCGGGAGATGGTTGATCGGGAGATGGTTTATCGGAAGATGGCTCAGCAGGAGATGGCTCAACAGGAGATGGCTCAGCAGGAGATGGCTCAGCAGGAGATGGCTCAGCAGGAGATGGCTCAGCAGGAGATGGCTCAGCAGGAGATGGCTTGGCGGGAGACGGCGATGGAGATAGCAATATAGGTGATGGATTTCTAGATGATATGGTGGAATTCGACGAAACAGAGGTTAATAATGGTTTGGCTAATTCTTTTTCTTTATCTCCGTCGATTTGATTATTTCCGAGTGTAGAAATAACCTTTTTTTCATTTAGAAGTTCAAAAATATTGAAAAGACTATTAAAAAAATTTATATGTAAATCATAAATTATAATTTTAGCATTAGATGAAAGTTTGATAACTTCTTTATAATTAATATTATCTTTAATTCTGGTAATATTGTTTTTTACTTCTTTAATATTGCCATCGTCACCTTTAATATTTTCTTCTTTAAATTCAAAAACTTTAAGAATAATTTCATTGAATAATTTATTACGATATCCTGTATAATCAGTAAACATTTGTTTTACGATTTTAATAATTTGTTCATAAATACGACTTTCATCTGTTGTGGTAAAATTATTTTTTAATTTTGTACAAAGATCTTTATATTCTTGTAATTTTTCAAATGCAGATTTTAATTCCTTGTCCTTGGATTCTAATTTAGAAGTGTCGTCGCTAAGAAGTTCATTTTCTATTTTCTTTATTTTATTTAATAACGCGGGCGAAGTTCTATATACTTTATTCATACTATTTTTATTAAAAAGTATATTTTTATTAAAAGAATTATATATATAATCCGTATCACATAATATATCAAACATGCCTGATTTTTTTAGATTTTTAGTGAAATCTTCTAAATTATCCGGTAATTCCATGGTTGCAGTTGGCTCTTTTTGTTTCATGTCTTGCCCGGACATGGAATTAATAAATGCGAAAAAAATATTATTATAGTTATTTTGTGTAGTTTTTTTATTATTATCGGCTACATCATCATGACCGGCTAGACCATCATGACCGGCTACATCATGATGACCGGCTACATCATCATGACCGGCTACATCATCATGACCAGCTTCTTCGTCGGCATAATATTCTTCATTGTCCCGGTCACTATTATTATCATCATTAACTTTTTTAGTAAAAATATTAGTGAAAGTGTCGAAAAATGCCCCGCCAATTTGCAACTCGTTGGGTTGATCGGTTCTGATTATTTCGAGTGACTGGGAAGATTGTTCTAAAGAATTTATTTTTTTTCTGGATGAAATTAATTCTTGATAAGTCAAATTATGATTAAATGTACTATAAATTCCTTTTATTAATATATATAATTTAACAAAAATAACAGATATGATTTTACAAAGATATTTTTGTTTTTTTGGTCTAAATATTCTTCCGTCGCTGTTGTCTTTAAAAATAAAATTATCATTATGTATATCATTTAAATTAAAAATATATAAGCTATTAGATTTATTGAATTTTACGTCAAATGGAAGTTGAATTTTTTTAATAGCGTTCAAGTATAATTGTTCCGAGAGAATATATAAATCTTTACATTCATTTGTGAAATCAGTATCTTCATCATAAACTTTAGCATAATTTTTAAAAATAGCAGATTTATATAAATAATTACCAAATGACTCTTTAATAAATTTATCGAATTTTTCATTAACCAGGTTATTTGATAGTTTTTTAGAATTATCTGAACCAGAAAATAGTTTATTGAAAAAATCAACCATAATTATAATAAGTAAATAAAATTATTTATTATTAAATTGATTTAATATATATTAAATGTAGTTAAATAGTATTTAACATATATAAAAGATAGGTAAATGGATTTGGAACCTGATAATCTTCAACCCATAATAATACCATATAATAAAGAACTAAATATAAATGAAAACAATATAACAAAAAAAAATAGAGACAAAAATATAAACTCAAAATCTATTAACAAATTATGGAATTTATTTGATGTGGAAATAGAAATAGATTATGATTTAAATAGTGAAATAAAAAAAACAAAATTAGAATGTGTCTATAGGACCAATGAAACAAATACAAAACTAGATAATGAAATATGTTTTTCATGTAAGACACATTTGTTTGTGGGGGACGAGGGATTTTTAAGTTGTCCCAATAAGAAATGCGGAATAATATATAAAGATAATTTAGATCAAACGGCAGAATGGAGATATTATGGGGCAGACGATAATCAAAGCAGTGATCCAACCAGGTGTGGGATGCCAATAAACCCATTATTAAGAGAATCTTCATATAGTTGCAAAGTTTTATGTCCCGGGAAATCAAGTTATGAGATGCATAAAATAAAAAGATATACGGATTGGCAATCAATGCCATATAAAGAGAAATCGCAATATGATGAATTTCAATTAATAACTATTATATCACAAAATGCAGGTATACCAAAAATGATTATAGATGATGCAACGCGATTTCATAAACAAATATCAGAAGCGAAAACTTTTAGGGGATTAAATAGAGACGGTATAATTGCCGCGTCAATTTATATTTCGTGCAGAGTAAATAATTACCCAAGAACAGCAAAAGAGATAGCCGATATATTTACTTTAGATAATACAAGTGCAACAAAAGGATGTAAAAATGCTCTAGCAATTATTAATGATATAGAACATAATAATAATAACAATAATAATAATAGTAGTAATAATAATAATAATGACATAATAAAATTAAATAAGACAACGCCGCTATCATTCATAGAAAGATATTGTAGTAAATTAAATATAAACCACGAATTAACAAAATTGTGCAAATTTATAGCGCATAAAATAGATAATGGTAATTTAATACCTGAAAATACACCTCATTCAATTGCTGGAGGAATTATATATTTTGTTTCACAGGTCTGCAATTTAAATATTCCTAAAAGCACAATAAATAATATATCAAAAATAAGCGAAGTAACCATAAATAAATGTTATAAAAAATTGGAAATGTATAAATCAGTTTTAATACCGGCTGTAATATTAAATAAATATGGTTAAAATATTACATATATATATATATATATATTATATATTATATATAAATATGTTAATTCCTAAAATGGTTTTCATTGTGCCGTATAGAAATAGAGAATATCTTAAAAAACATTTTTCCATTTATATGAAATATATTTTAGAAGATTATAATAAAGATGATTATGAAATATATTTTAGTCATCAACAAGATAATAAACCATTTACAAGAGGGGGGGCTAAAAATATAGGATTTTTAGCAATTAAAGAAAAATATCCTAATAATTATAAAGACATAACTTTTGTTTTTAATGATATAGATACCCTACCATATGAAAAAAATATAATTAATTATATAACAACGGAAGGTATAATTAAACATTTTTACGGTTTTACTTTTACCCTAGGGGGTATTTTTTCTATTATCGGTAGCGATTTTGAGAAATGTAATGGTTTTCCAAACTTATATGGTTGGGGCTTAGAAGATAATGCCATGAATGATAGAGTATTATCAAATAATATGAAAATAGATAGAAGTACTTTTTTTTCAATTGGGTCAGCTAATATTATAAATTTTCTTGGTTCACCTATTAAATTAGTTGATAATAAAGACCCAAGTAAGTATATAAAAAAACAATTTAATGATAATTTAAATACAATTAAAAATTTAAAATATAATATAGAAAATAACATAGAAAATGTCAATGACAATAAATCAAATGAATTTATAATAAATATAACAAATTTTGAAACTTTATTAGACCCGTTATCTGGTCAATATTACAATAAAGATGTTTCTGTAAATACTAATTTAGAAGTGAATTATTTAGAAAAAATACAAACCCGTAAAAAGTGGTCATTAAATAGATTTATGATAAAAAAATAAATTGCATGGCTAGTTATATGTTAGCTATTCCACTGTAATATTTTTTACTAGTTTGGGCGATTAATCCGGATTAATATTTGTATTTTTTTGATAATATAAATATTATTTAGCATGTCGAGATATATATATATATATATATATAAAATGAGTAAGGAATCAAATTCATCAAATTCAATTACTAAATGGAATATAAATAAAAAGGCTTTCATTGGAGAATTATATGATTTAACCGCGTCGTCTACTATGGGATTACGCGGATTTGAAACTGGAAAAATAAAAAATACAGAAGCACTAACACACGGTATTACAGAAACATTAAATAAATATTATGAAGAATTAACTATCATTTTAAAGGATAGCGAAGACGATAAACATGATAAAAGAAAAGAAATATACGAATTATTAGATTATTGTATATCAATCGATAAAGAAATCAATAAATTAAGTAATTTAGAAACGCAAGATATAGAAATAATTTCCATAAAGAATGCTAGTTTTAATAAACTATTTAATTTTACCACGAATTATTTAAATGGTTCTGATGGTTCTTCACAATTTAATAACCAACCTTTAATAGTTACAATTGCAGGAGGAAATCCTTTAAAAATATTTTTTGCAATATTAACATTATTACATAATTCAAATAAAGATATAAATTATGACGAGTTTATAGAAAAATATTATAGTAAAATCGAAGCTAATGAACAAAAATTACTATTAAAAACAATTTTAGAAAATTTAAAGTCATTATTAAAATGTCAATTACCTATAAATCTATTATCCGCCGATAGTAATAATTTACTATCTGTTAATATGTTTAATTTAATATTCGATTTAAATAAAAATTCATCTTTAAAATTACAATTTAGTGATATGGATTTTGCAATAGTTCCTAATAAAAATGAAATTTTGGATACATACATAAATAAATCAAAAACAGGTGGTACTTCCACAACGAGTACTTCCACAATGGGTACTTCTATAACAAGTAGACCCACAACCGGTAGAGTTACTAGATCACATACTGCTAGTCAACGCGATGGTCCATCAAGAAAAGAACAACTTTTCCAAACATTACAAGAAAACGAAGCAAAAAAAAAAATCAGAGAAACTAGAAAAAGAAAAAAACAAAAATCTACAGAACCAAGTCCAGCAAAAACTAGAAGAAAACCAAGTAAAATATATTCGCCGAGANNAAAATCAAGTAAAGATAATCAAAATCATGGATTAAAATCAAGTAAAGATAATCAAAATCATGGATTAAAATCAAGTAAAGATAATCAAAATCATGGATTTTTATTGGTAAGATTAAAAACATCTAATCAATACGTGGCACCGTACATAGGGGTCCCGGAAAATTTGATGCCTCTTTTAAAAAACATAAATATTTATGCTACTCAAAACGTAGAAGCATGTAATAATGAAAATGATTTAAATATATTGGGGAAATCATTAAAATTTTTAGCCCAACCCCAATTATTTAGACAAGCATATTTTAGTAAATCAGGCATAACATCTAAATGTAAAATTTTTTTAAAATATTTACAAGCAACAAAAAATTTGATAAAAGAATTGACGTCTATGAATATAAATATATTTATTGATTATTTAACAAAAGATAATCAAGACGACACGTTCAAATTATCAAAATTTATGAATTTTTTAAATGAAAATAGTTATAAACAAAATAAAACAATAGAAGAATTATTTAAAACTAATGATTTTGCTAAAAAATATATAAGTAAAGACGATATAATACTTAATTTTAATTCAATAGAATCAATATGCGATCCAAATAAACCGCTCGTTGAAGTCATGAATAGATTAGTAGTTGAATTTTCAAAAAGAAAAGAAGTTACTGATGTTATAAAAAACATATCAGGAAAGTTTGCGGGTAAAAATTTTAAGTCTAGTTTAGGCGGTTATAATAATATTTTTTTTACACCTAAATTAGCTTCAATTTTAGATCTAAGCAATGATTATTTACTTCATGCAAAACAAAACAAATTAATACCTGATAATTCAAAAATTACTACAAATGCAACATTTAAACCTATAAATTTGGAATCAAGTAAAAAGACAACAGATATAGAAATACAAAATAATGAACAATTATTAAGAGATTTAAATAACTTTTTATTAGAAGAAGATATAAAAGATATAATGATACCCGAATTTGAAAAATTAAATTTAGGCAAAGGAGTAACCCCTATCATAAAATATAAAAAAAAGAGAACACAAAAAACGAAATAAACATATCTATATAATAGATGTTTCTATTGATGTCTAAAATTTGTTTTTATATTCTTTAAAAATCATCACCAAACGAAAAAGCATCTTCCGGATTTTCTACTTTTGTTGCTAAACTATATTCTGCCACGCGCGATTCAAAAAAATTTGTTTTGGTTTCGATACTAATGGTTTCCATCCAATCGAATGGATTGGACGACCCATAAATTTTATCTCCACCCAATTGAAGCGCTAATCTGTCTGCTACAAATTCAATATATTGTTGCATCAACATTCCATTCATACCAATTAAACGGCACGATAATGCATTATTAATAAAATCAACTTCGATATCAACTGCCTCTCTTATAATTTCTTCAATTTTTTGTTTTTTTAGTGGTCTTTCTAATTTACTGTGTAATAATACAGCAAATTCAGTATGAAGTGCTTCATCTCTGGAAATTAATTCATTTGAAAAACATAATCCAGGCATTATTCCGCGTTTTTTAAGCCAAAAAATAGAACAAAATGCACCACTAAAGAATATGCCTTCTACTACTGCAAAAGCAACTAATCTAGTAGCAAAACTAGAACGCTTATCTTGTATCCATTTAATAGCCCAATCAGCTTTTTTTTTTATACATGGATATTCGCTTAACGCATTAAATAACTTGTGTTTTTCGGTTTTATCTTTAATATAAGTATCTATAAGAGTAGAATAAGTAATTGAATGAATATTTTCCATTGCAATTTGAAGACCATAAAAGGCGCGCGCTTCGGCAAGCTGTATTTCAGTCATAAATCTAGAACCTAAATTTTCTAAAACAATTCCATCGCTTGCTGCAAAAAATGCTAAAATCATAGAAATAAAATGTTTCTCGTCTGGATTAAGGAGTTCCCAATATTTCATATCTTTTGACAAATCAATTTCTTGGGCTCGCCAGAATAAATCTTCTTGTTTTTTATACATTTCCCATATATCTTTATCTTTAATAGGAAACATTACGTACCTGTTATCGTCTTCTTTTAATAATGGTTCGATAAATGTTTTGCTCATCCTAAATAATATATACCAATATTTTTATATTTATTTAAAATATGTTATTTTTAAATTTTAACAAAAATAATTTTATAAAATTATATTATAAAATGTCACTAAGTTTTAAAAATATTAGTACGAATTTAAAAAGTATACCAAGTGTATTTAAAAATCAAAATTTAACAAATTTTATTTTATTTTTATCAATTGCGTTATCGATTGGTTATTTGGTAAATAAATCATATCACGCAATAGTTATGTTATACATAATAGCGGTGTTTATGTATTTTATATGTAAAAATGTTGCGTGTGCTTTAGGAATTTCAATAATTTTAACAAACTTATTTTTAGCATTAAATGATGGGAATATTAAAGAAAATTTTGATAAAAATTTGTTAAATGATTTATCAGATGATTTAGACGACGCGTCCGAAGAAGTAAAAGAAGAAAAAGAAGAAGAAGAAGAAGAAGAAAAAGAAAAAGAAGAAGAAGACGAAGAAGAAGAAGAAAGAAAAGAAAAAAGAAAACAAAAAAGAAAAAACAAGAAAGATTAATTATAAATTAATAAATAAATATAAATAATTTATAATTATAAGAATGGATACTTGTTTAGGGGAAGATATAGCATATCATGACCAAGTTATAAAGAGACAGTTAAAAAAAATCCAAGAACAAGAAGAAAATTTATTACGCGAATATCTTGTTTTGTCCGCTTTATACAGAGATACTAATATGGATATACCTCTAATATTAAATGAATTAACCAACCGTAAAAAGCTATTATTAGATAAAAAATCACGTAAAGAAGATAAAAATACAGCCTTTTTAAAACTTTTGGAATATTTAAATACAATTGAATTGAAAAATAACACTGAATCAAATAATAAAAGACGAGAGACAGAAAAGATATTATTAATGTTAGAATTAATAGAAAACGAATTAATTCCATATAAACAAATTAATTCCATATAAAGAAATATTAATGTAAATATTTTATATTTATTATATATAAATGAATTTAAATTTAAAAGGTAAAACTTTAAAAAACATAGTTAATAATAAATATCTATTATACGTAGTTGCATTTATAGCATTTATAGATATTTTAGGATTTGTAATGAGAGAAGAATTCACCGCAGTTTTATTTTTCTATTTAGTTGGGATTATTAGCTATTACTATACAAAAAATATGACACTGGTTTTGACAACATGTATAATAGCTACAACACTAGTAGTTATAATAAAAAATATGACAGGTTTAAAAGAAGGAATGAAAAATGAAAAAAAAGAAGGACTTAAAAATAAAAAGAAAGAAGGACTAAAAAATGAGAAAAAAGAATCGACTAAAAAATTAGAAGAAGATTCGGGAAACATACCCCCGTTACCCGGCAAAGAAGAAAATGAAAAATTAGATAGTATCAATAGCGATGCGGGTGATATTTTAAAAGAATTAGAAAAAAAAGGAATAAAATCAGGCTATGAAAATCAACAAAAATTAACACCTGGTCTATATAATATACCTAACAAAGGCCAATTAGAAAAACAATTAGGTAAAGCAGACAAAATAGAAGCAGCGTATGATAGCTTAGAACAAGTAATTGGTGATAATGGAATTAAATCTATGTCTGATTCAACTAAAGAGTTAGTAAGACAACAGAATGAGCTTTTAAAAGGATTAAAAGATATAACGCCAGCATTAAATGAAGCTATGGGGGCAATTGGAAAAATAGATTTAGGTGGATTAAAATCTATGTTTAATTTGGGAGCGCCGAGTAAATCAGATTAAATATATAGATAATTAATATATCAATATTATATAATATAATATTGATATGTTAAATTTAAAAAACGTGTCTAATTTAATATTTTTATCGGGTTTAGTTTCATATTTATATTTATTTTCATCACTATTAAATAAAAAATATGATATAATATTTATTTATTTTATAATATTATTTACGGGATATTTTATAATAGGAAAGAATATATTTTTTTATAACTTATTAATCATTATAATAGATATAATAAATAACAAATTTATATTAAGAGAAGGAAATTTTGAAAGTAATTATGAAAAAGGCAAACAAGCAGGAGAGGATGATCCTTCATTGACTAAAGAAGGCGGATCCATGGAGTTAGACAATGTTAGTTCTGATGACGGCAATGAAATTGTTGATGACCTTGATTCGGATAATAAAAAAACTGAAAAAAAAAAAGATAAACCCGATATTACGGCTAAATCTAGTTATACCGACGAAGCCACACAATTAGGGATTAAAGATTTACTAAAAACAGATTTTTCAAAATAAATTGTAATTTTTATTATATATTTATTATTATTATATATATAATAATGGCAAAAAAATGCCCTCCTGGTATAATATGTGTTGAAAATTTTACATTTTTATTTTTTGGTTTATTAATTTTAATAATGTTAATATTTCTATACATAAACTCAAATAAAAGTAATAATATGATAGGTAAAACTTCGTGTAGTTGTCATGGACAACCTGACCAATGTAAAAATAACAATTCTCATGATTTATTAAGAAGATCAAGTGGAAACAAAGACATATTACTCGATCCATATAGTGCGCCACTAAGAGACGATAGAGTATTTAATAATGATAATTATAGTGGACCAAAAATACCAATAAACCAATCAACTCAATCAATAGATACTAATTATCGGCAGATAGGAATTTTAACACGCGTTCATGGGGGAGAAACAATTTTACCATTAATGGGGCGTCCATTATTTAGTAATAGAGATAAATGGAATTTTTATACAATGAATGATAAAAATAATATGATAAAATTACCCATTACATTTAAAAATAGAAGTTGTACTAGCGACAGAGGATGTGACAATGTATATGATGGTGACACTTTATATGTAGAAGGTTACAATGATTTATTTAGAGTAACTGTTTATGACAATAATGTAATGCAATATATACCCTACTTATAAATCCATCACGTAATTAATTAAAATTAATAAATAAATAAAATATATTTATTTATTAAAATAAATAACTATGACCGATATTAATTTTTCTAACAAAAAGACCAATTTATATTTGAGCTACAATAAATTTATAATAGAAACTATGCATAATAACCCAATTAATACTATCGATTTGTCATCTCAATATGTTTCAATAAATAATTTACTACTACACGGAGATATATCATCTAATCAAATATATGCATTAGACATGAGTATGATAGAAATTTATGACAATACACATTCACTGAGTAGCGATATAACAAAAAATATAGCGCGTACTGTAAACAATCAACAATTTTTTCAAACGAAAAATTTATTCAATGATAAAGTAAATAATGGCGACTCTACAAATAATATAATTACATTAGCTGACCAGGCAGGGGTTTCGACAAATGTTGGAGATTGGCTAAAGTATAACTCATGGGAAACATCTATAACACAAGGCATGTTTAACAGTAATTCTAATATGATGGTTGCCAGCGACACAGGGGCAACAATTTTACAAGACGGTTATTATAAAGTTACTGTTAATTTACTAACACAATCCAATATTGATAAAACGGCNGTCGCCTTTAGATTAGCTAAAAACGATATTATGGAAGGTCCAATATCTTGCATTGGTAATACATTAATAGATAATAACACCGCCGGTGTAAAAATATTTGCAGCTAGCGGAACAGTTACTTGGATTCTAAATTGTAGTGCAGACGACGAGATATCTATTTATACATCGAAATACGGAGCATCAGGACTTGTGCAAACTAGCCAGGGAACAAGTTCACTTCTAATTGAATATAAAGGTAGCTCGCCGTTATAGCGTAGTATTTAGTGTTTATTACACCAACCAAAAAGAAAAATGAGACAACCTGCTTTTTCTACATTTTTTTTCTAATTCTTGAAAATCATCATCTTACTATCTGGCAATAATAAATTTATTTAAACACTTGAATTTAAAGACTGTGTATAAGGATTGTTTTTAAATGCTGATAGTAATCCGGCGTCCATTCTAGAAGAATTAAATTCCATATCATATCCCGCCGGACCATTCATTTCTCCGATGAAACGCGATGACGGTATTAAATTTGGCGCGCTAGTTGGTAATTGCTGTCTATTATTTTTAAACATATTTTCATCTCTTGAAATAGATATATTATTATGATTATTAAATAAATTCATAGACCCTTGATTTGGTCTTGATTCGTACGTTTTATTAACATTATTATTCTGGGCGTATGCAGCGTTGTATGGTCTTAATCCCGCTCCTTGTTTTGAACCACCGCCAACATATTCTTGATTTGTACTATCGCGTTGATTTTGAACAGGTTGATAATTTTCCGATTGATGGCCTCTTCGATGATTATNTCCTTGAACGTTAACATAATTCATATCTATTTTACCAGTAGTCATTTCTCGATTAGTTGTTTTAGTTTTATCGTATTCATTATATATATGTCCTGTTCTGGCTCCACCATTAACATTGCCCGATTCTCTCAAATTACCAATAGCATTTTCTTTTCTGGTTGGTTGTAAAATATCTAATAATGGTGCTATAACTGCTTTTGCCATACCATAAACTCCCCCCATTTCTGGCATGTTTTGATCTGTTGTTCTATTATTGGGTAATAATTTATAACCCTGGATTGCAAAATCATTTGGTGTGGCAGAGTTTTGTCGTTGTGCAGATGCATTTGAAATCGGAAGTCCGCCTAGATTTTGTTTTTTTGATTCTTCGAAGACGGCGTCCGTATAAGTAGCATTACCCGAAAGGGAATGTTTACCCCCACCGTAATATTCCCTGGTAGTATCAATTCTATTTTCCATTGGAATTACTTGAGTGCTTCTAATCGGGGGGGCGTGTTCTGCGCCGGTAGTGGTAAACCATCTAGTTGGCCCACCTTCATAAAATTTTTCAGGCTTGTGTTTTTCTACTTTTCCAATTTTATTATTAGAACCATGTGTTTTTATTAGCGAATTTGCTGGACCTTGATGCCCGTTTAAATTAAATGTTTGTTTTGGATTAGTGTCTACACGTAAATCATTTACACTTTTAGGCATCCAGGATTCTCTAGAAACCATACCCGCGTTAAAGCCGTCCGTGCCAGCAGTTCCACCTACATTTACTCCATCTTTATCTTGGGAACCATACCCCTGGTTTAATCCAGGTCCAACTCTTTGTGGTTCCCATAAAGTGACATTATTCATTTTCATGGATTCGTTCATTCTAGATTGTATAAAACTTGTATTATTAGCAGTTCCGTGTGACGAATTTGTATTTTCGTCTGGTTTAAATAGTGGGGCTTGTTCGCTTTTACTAAATGACTGNCTNCCATATCCCTGTTTCACATCTAGTAATGCCTCCGTATTATTATAATCAGACGTAGAACCTCTTATTTTAGCACCAAAATAAGGCTGCATATTATTGTGTTTAAAAGTATTTGGATTAACAACCTGCCCATTCATAAGAGTAATTTGATTATCATCTTTAACCTTCGGCGCAACAAAAAATTTATCGGTGTGTTGATTAGAATTATTATAACTATTAATGGTATTATTTATTGGTTTTTCAAAATTATTCAGTTTTGATGTTTCATAATTTGAATACCCTTCTGTTTTTTTACTAGTAAAAAATTCTTTTTTTTCATCTTCTTCTTCTAATTGTTCTTGATAATTCTCTTTTTTCTTTTCTTGTTCTGATAATATATAGAGACTTCCTAATACTACTATTGGAATAGCAATTGCGGCCATTATATAATAATAAATAATATATTTATTATATTATTTATTTTATTTATTTTATTTATTTTATTTATTATTATAAACATATGATTGATTTATCTAAAAATTATTTTTTATAATTTGTACTAATAGAGAAATAATCTTTTTCTATTATTCGCGTAGAGATGTTATTATTGAAAGGTATACATACATTTTGCTGTGGATCCAGTAATAAATATTTAAAGTTATTTGGTGTATTAATAGAATCAATTTCTCTTAGAGTCCAGGCAGGATTAGTTGATCTAGGTTGATGTGTAATTTCGTCATTATGTTCCGGATAAATATTTGATTTATATAAATTATTATTATAATTATGATCTAAATAATTATTTTGCTGTATTGAATCTTTATTTAATTTTCTAGTAATTCCCATTAAATCACTTTCTAATTCCGTTTTATTTTGAGACAAATTTGCACCCCATCTTTGCATTCGCAAGTGAGGGTCATTTATAAATAAAGGCTTATCACCGTTTCCAGGGACATTTATTTCATAGTTTCCAATTCCTGTTGTTTCTTCTAAATATTTTTGTATTCTACAAGGATCATCATGAAATCTAGTGAAGGCCATTAATCTATATTATNATATTATTTTATTATTTTATTATTTTATTATTTTATTATTTNATTATTTNATTATTTCATTATTTCATTATTTCATTATTTCATTATTTCATTATTTTAATTGGTTGACGATTTCTAAAGTGGTAATGTAATGTAATTATTGTAAATGAAATTAAATAGAAAAATACTGACAATTAATGAATTGTGT
>JGI24540J26637_10000458_pt1 | contig 16953 bp, 16 predicted proteins | sample NorSeaMetagenome_FD_26637 | JGI IMG/M metagenome (IMG submission 26637)
GCAGCAAAATAAATCTTCGCCGCTTGATTGACCTTTGGGGATAGATACAAAGCAGAAATCATCGTCGGTATGGCCATCGTTGCATAGGTGGCCAGAATAAGGCCGTTAACGATATCCATCGAAACCACAGCACCCCCAAGCAGCAGTGCCAAATAGACCGGTGTATAATAATGCTGGCGATCAGAGCCGAGAAGAAATCCAGTGCATTTAGCGCCGTAGAACCACATAGTGACCATGGTGCTAAAGCTCAATAAACCCACCATGACTAATAATAGGTAAATTCCGGTGTTTGGGAACACTTGCTGGACCGCTCGAGCCGTCATGGTCACCCCTTCCACGCCCTCGGAACTCTGCCAGACCCCGGTCAGTAAAATAATTAAGGCGGTGCAGGTACACACAACTAAGGTGTCTATCACTGGCCCAACCATGGCCACAATACCCTCTCTAATCGGTTCCTGCGTTTTAGCCGCACCATGGGCCATAGACTCCGTGCCAATGCCAGCCTCATTAGAGAAAGCGCCACGCCGCACACCAATCAAGATAACAGCACCTACAGAGCCTCCGGCTACCGCCTCGCCGGTGAAGGCATCAGTAACTATTAACAGTAAAGTGGCAGGAATATCCGCAGCAAAGGTATAGAGAACGGTACCTGTCATGTAAAGATACAAGAGCACCATCGAAGGAACTAACTTCACGGTTATTCGCCCAATACGCTCAATACGTCCCGCTATTACTAGCCACACCAAAATGGCCACCGCCGAACTAGATATTAGATCAAAAGCAAAATGATTTTCGGCCGTCGCTATTCCAGAAGGGATTGCCACAACGTCGCGCAGAAGTTGAATAAATTGATTGGCTTGAAAAAGTGGCAGAGCGCCGATAGTGCACGCCAGTGCAAATACGACAGCTAAAGGGTACCAGCGTTTTCCCATACCTTCGGTGATCACATACATCGGACCACCTTGCACAGTCCCATCAGCATCCTTTCCCCGATACATAACCGCCAGTGATGCAGTATAAAATTTGGTCGAAACGCCAACAATGGCAGTCACCCACATCCAAAACACTGCACCCGGACCGCCCATACTAATCGCAATGGCGACACCGGCAATATTGCCCAAGCCAAGGGTGCCAGAAAGAGCCGTTGCTAGGGCTTGAGAATGAGGAATATGACCAGGGTCATTGGGGTCGCTGTACGTGCCACGTAAAAGATCAATCGCATGGCCAAAGTACCAATAGGGCCGGAACTGCGAGTAAACCATAAAGAATATACCACCACCCACTAGCAAGACAACGAGTGGAGTACTCCACATTAGATCCGCCCATGCATTGAGAAAATCTTCTATTTGCTTCAGTGTTGGCATAGGACCAGATTCAATTCCATTCAAAGAGTAGGAGTAGGCTGCTTTTAAATAGTTAGATTGGTTTTACATACAACACTAGGCTATGGCCAACAACCTTGTAACCATTGTCTTTGGCAATTTTTGCTTGAATCTTTTGAATTTCAGCATCTTGAAACTCAACGACCTTACCTGTCTCAGTACAAACCATATGATCATGGCCATCACCACGATCTAATTCATAAACCGCAGGACCGCTGTCAAAACTGTGTCGAGTAATAAGTCCAGCCGCTTCAAACTGAGTAAGAACTCGATAGACCGTCGCTATACCAACATCTTCTTGAGCATCACGCAACGCTTGATAGATATCTTCCGCCGTCATATGCCATTCGGGTGTACTCTCCAAAATTTGCAATATCTTGATCCGCGGCAGAGTGACCTTGAGACCGGCCTTTTTTAGCTCCTGATCTTTCTGATTCATGGTTTGCTCTTCTTTATTTTTGAGTATCCGGTTATTATCCATGTTCTCGACTCTAACTGGAACCCCACCATGCGAATAATTCTTTTGAGCCTAGTATTTTTATCGCTCCTAACCTCTGGCTGCACTTGGGTGAAGTTTCCTGGCGTCCACAAAATTGACATTCAGCAAGGCAATATTCTCGATCAAGAAATGATCGAAAAATTGAAGATAGGCATGACTAAAGCTCAGGTGAAGTTCGTTCTGGGGACCCCTCTTGTTGCCGATACATTTAACCAAACACGCTGGGATTATCCATTCCGACGTCTCTCAGCGACCGGAGTTGAAACAAAAGAAGATGTTGTGGTCTATTTTGACGATCAAGGGTTTTTAAAAGAAATTGCCGGCAATTACACATTGACCGAAACAGCGATCGAGTAGCTGTTGGCGAAAAAAGGCCGCCATTCGAAGAGTCACTGAGCCAATAAACTAGCAGCGAAGGTAAGCCTTATGAATACACCAAAACTTTCGCAATCTATCGAAACATCCAAATCAGCGACGCTTCAGCATCCTATCGCAGAGAAACTGCGGCTCGTTAATTTAGACATTATTCGTGGCGTCGCCTTGCTTGGCATACTCGTCATGAATATCCAGTCATTCTCGATGATTTTTACGGCCTACTCCAACCCTATGAGCTTCGGTGACTTTTCGGGATCAAACCAAACCATCTATTATTTCTCGCACCTCTTTGCCGATCAGAAATTTATGTCTATCTTCGCAGCGCTCTTCGGAGCGGGCATTATTCTGATGACATCCGGTTTAGAAGAAAAAGGTGTCGACCCAAAAAGGCTACATTACCGTCGAATGAGTATTTTGGCCGGCTTTGGCCTGATACACTTGTATCTACTGTGGTACGGCGACATCTTATTTGTCTATGCTGTCATGGGTATGATAGTTTTTAGTCTGCGCCATAAATCGCCTCGGTTTCTCCTTATTGGTGCATCCATAGCGGTGCTGATAACCGCCGCGATTATGTATCTCCTTTCAGTAGCAATGCCGTATATGAGTGAGTCCGATTTGCAAGAACTGATGACTGATTGGATGCCTACACAAGACGCTATGAATGCAGAAATCAGAGCCAATCAATCAAATTGGCTCGGCCAAATGGCCCATCGCCACACCATGGCTAATGCAATGTTGCTAAATTCGCTGTTCTATTGCCTGCGAGTCTTAGGGTTAATGATGGCAGGCATGGCTTTATTTAGAATAGGCTTTTTTTCTCATCGATTTAGTAATCGATCACTGCTGTTGCAGGGTCTGGCATGTTTTACTGTAGGTGGCATCCTAATTACCGCGCGCCTTGAGAGTAACATTGCCAACGGGTTTCCAATCGAAAATATGCTTCCACAGGAAAACTACTGGGGAAGCTTACTACTGGCATACTCTTACCTCTGCTTATTAGTGATCTTTTGCCGCCTCAACATTTTTGACAAAACTAAACGCGCGCTATCCAATGTCGGACGAATGGCCTTAACCAATTATCTATCCCAGACTTTGATCTGTACATTTATTTTTTATGGCTGGGGACTTGGAAAATTTGGCACCTTTGATCGAACAGAGCAACTAGTTCTAGTCCTCCTAATATGGATAATTCAAATAATATTTTCTACGCTGTGGCTGGATCGCTTTAAGTTCGGCCCATTCGAATGGTTATGGCGATCTATGACGTATGGAACTAGGCAACCCCTCAAACGACCTTAGTACAGTCACTCTAGAGCTCTGCCTGTCGCTTCCTTTTGGCTTCCTCCGCTCGGCGGCGGCGAATTTCTTTTGGGTCTAGGGTTAAGGGACGGTAAATCTCCACTCGGTCACCTTCTTGCAACGCATAGACATCCGCTTCAGCAAGACCTTTACTGCCCAGCACCTGAGAGAAGATACCCACTTTACTGATATCCAGCTCAGGAAATTTTTGTGGCAAATCAGATTTATCGATGGCCTGTAAAGCGGTGGTGCCGGAAGACACTTTAAGTGAAATCAGAAATTGTCTATCAGGCAGTGCGTAGGCCACCTCCACATTAATCATGGCGGCAGCCTCAGACACTACTTTTCCCATAGACTTTGTCCGCTCGGAGGCACAGAGAATCAACCAAATTATTAGCTACTCCAGCAAACAAATTAGAGGCGGCAAAACTCAAGCTTCTGCTACTGAAATCAAATTCCATATCAAGCTCGACCTTGCAGGCTTTTTCAGTCAATGCCGTAAAGACCCAGTCACCGCGAAAGGTTTTGAAAGGTCCATCTTCCAATGTCATTTTTATCTGCGAGGGCGCCTGCAAGTGATTGCGTGTCATTAGGCTCAGACTTACTCCGGCCTTTTTTAAATCTAAGCGTGCAAGCATCGTCAGGTCAGAGTGTTCAAACACTTCCACGCCGTAGCACCCATCCATAAAAGAGGGGTAATTAGACACGTCATTGACCAAATCAAACATTGCCTGAGCAGAATGCATAACCAGTGCGGAACGCTTTATCTCGGTCAAGAGTGATTACCTATCATGCAAAAAATTTGTCATACACACCCATTATAAACACCAGCGCAATCGCAAAGGGAGCAATGTACTTAATGGTCAGTTCCCACACTTGCATGACTCTTGCTGAGGTGCCCTGCATCTCAAAATCAATTACATCGCGCTTGATAATGTAGCCAACAAAGAGCGTAATCAGTAGTCCACTAATCGGCAACATAATGTTGGCGGTGAGAAAATCAAGAAAATCGAAGAAGGTGAAACCGGCAACTTTATACTCCGCCCATATGTTAAACGAAAAGACGCTACCCAAACCCAGTATCCAGGCGGTACCGGCAATGATCAAATTCGCTTTGGCTCGGCCAATATGTTTTGCCTCCATCAACCAAGCAACGCAGGGTTCAAGTAGCGAAATTGCTGAACTCCAGGCTGCAATAGATACTAAAACAAAGAACACAGCACCAATCAGCAGTCCACCGGGCATACTACCAAACGCGACCGGCAAACTAATAAACATCAATCCCGGCCCAGCACTGGGCTCAATGCCCGATGTCGCAAACACAATAGAAAAGATAATTAATCCAGAAATTATCGCTACTGAACTATCAAAAAATGCCACGATAAGAATCGTTTTGCCGATATTCGCATTCTGCGGCATGTAGGCACCATATGCCATGATCGCACCCATACCAATACTCAGTGTAAAGAACGCCTGGCCCATGGCTTCAAGTACACCACGCCATGTCAAGGCCTCTAAATCGAAGCTAAACAAAAAACTAACTGCGGCAGAAAAATTGCCTTTAAATATTGCAAAACCCAGCAACATCAACAACATAATAAAGAGCAGCGGCATTAACGTTTCTACCGCAATGCCAAGGCCTTTTTTGACGCCACCCACCACCACCGCAACACAGAGGCCCATAAAGATGGATTGCCAAAAAATAAGTCGACCCGGATCAGATAAAAGAGTACTAAATGCAGCGGCGGCAGACTCACCATTAATACCCTGCAGCTCGCCAGAGGATATTAAAAATATATAGTCCAGTGCCCAGCCAGCAATAACTGCATAGAACGATAGAATCAGTAATCCGGCAAGAACGCCAATCCAGCCAACACTCCGCCACAGTGAGTTGGCATTGCTATGGGCAACAACTTCATTCATCGAGTTGATCGGGCTTTGACGACCATTGCGACCAATCAACACTTCGGACATCATCACCGGCACGCCAATCAATAAAATGCAGCCAAGGTAAATCAGTACAAAGGCACCGCCACCATTACTCCCAGCCACATAGGGNAATTTCCACATGTTACCCAGCCCCACTGCCGAGCCGGTGGCGGCCATAATAAATGTCCATCGACTGGTCCAGGTGCCATGCATTCCTTTTTGTTGCAGTGCCATACAATACTCTCCGATAATTCAGATCAAATTGTACTCATTCAAAGACTAACTACCTAATAAATGGCCAATGTATTTAGATTACTTACGCAATTAGCAATAATTGATGAAAAACATGCAGTGCCACGTATAATCACTGCATGACGAAGAAAAAGCCAAAGCAGCCCTCAAACACCATTGCGCTAAACAAAAAGGTCAAGCATGACTACTTTATCGAAGAGACATTCGAGGCAGGCTTGGTGCTGCTTGGCTGGGAAGTCAAGAGCCTGCGCGAATGCAAAGTTAATCTCACCGACACCTACGTATTTGTTCGCGATGGCGAAGCCTGGCTAATTGGCACTAACATCACACCACTATTGTCAGCCTCAACTCACTTCGTGACTGATGCAAAGCGGACACGCAAATTACTGCTCAATCATCGCGAGTTACAAAAGCTTGAAGAAGGTGTAAATCAAAAAGGCCATACCGCGGTATGTACCGCCCTCTACTGGAAAAATCACCTGATTAAATGTGAGATCGCACTGGCTAAAGGCAAGGCCAGCTATGATAAGCGCATGGATGACAAAGAACGTGACTGGAATCGTCAAAAGCAGCGCCTAATGCGTCATTCTTGATTTCTGACGATTGCAGAGTTTGCTCATCCCACGGAACTGTTAAGTACGCTTATCAAAGGATATTACCATCAACAACCAACCAACCATAATCAATGCAGTCACCGGCGGCCCCTCAATTATGCTTGAGGGTTTGAGAAAGCTCGGGCGGAGAGATATTCGTTGGCTGGTTCTGATTCCGTTGCTGATTAATTTTATCCTGTTTGCCCTGGCCACCAGTTTTGCTGCCAGTTGGCTACAAAACTGGATTACCGCCATCACTACTTCAGTACCTGACTGGTTGCAGTGGCTCGTATGGGCTATTTGGTTTCTGTTTGCGATCTTGGCGCTCGCTATTTACGCTTTTACCTTCACTATTTTAGCTAACCTTATTGGGTCTCCCTTTTATGGGGTGATTGCTCAAAGGGTGATTGCCGCAGAAATCGCTGTCGACCAAAGTAATATATTAACTGAGAGTGGATTACTTAGTGGAGCATGGAATAGCCTGGTTCGAGAACTTCAGTTAATTGGCTATTTTCTGCCAAGAACAGTAGCTGTTGGAATAGTAGCTATGATGATGAGTTCCATCCCGGTGGTAAATTTGCTTGCACCAATCATTGCAGGTAGCTGGGCCGCTTGGTGCTTGTGTCTGCAGTATTTAGACTATGCCGCAGATAGCCAGGGCGTCACATTTTTAGCTCTGCGCAAAAAGGTCAGTGACAATCGGTTAAATTCAATGGGATTCGGTTTGACCGCATTGCTGGCCTCGGCCATTCCGTTGGTAAATCTGGTGATGTTACCGGCATCGGTAGTTGCCGGCAGCCTACTGTGGTGCCGACAACATCGTGATTTAGACTAAGGCGCTGTTTTTGATGGCGCGTCCCCTTTTGGCGCCTCTGCTTTCGGTTCTTCTACTTTGGGCGCGCTGACTGGCTTTTTCTTGGCAGCTGGTTTGGGAACTGCCACTGGTTGAATAAGATGCTCTTCGGGCATGGTGCAAGGCAACTTCATATCTAACAGTTTCTCTATAGGCTCTAACAGAAAAGCGTCATCCTCACAGGCAAAACTAATTGAGATACCGGTCTTTCCCGCGCGCCCTGTGCGACCAATGCGATGCACGTAGTCTTCAGGTTCTTCAGGCAGCGTGTAGTTAATGACGTGGCTAACACCATCGACATGAATACCACGCCCTGCAACATCCGTTGCCACCATAACGGTCAAAGCGCCTGATTTGAACGAATCTAGCGCTCTCATACGACGATTCTGAGGTACATCACCAGATAGGATACCTACTTTGAAACCTTGTTTCCTAAGCTTTTCATGCAAGGTGCGGCAAATATCTCGGCGATTAGCAAACACCATGACACTATCAACATCGTCACCCAGTAGTATGTTATTTAAAACAGTAAATTTTTCTTTTGCGGTAGTAATTAATATCTGCTGATCAACTGTGTCGGTAGCAACACGTTCGGCACCTACCTCAACTGTGACTGGCTTATCTGTCCAGGTTTCAGACAGACGCAATACTTCAGGGGTGAAGGTGGCCGAGAACAATAGCGATTGCCGATCTTCGCGCTTGGGGGTTAAGTTAACTAGGCGTCGCACCTGCGGAATAAAGCCCATATCGAGCATGCGATCAGCTTCGTCAATAACCAGCACCTCAACACGATCAAGATAGATATCTCGATTGTTAGCAAAATCCAATAACCTGCCCGGTGTACCCACCAAAAGATCACAGTCATACTTTTTCATTTTTTGCAGTTGTTTGCCATAATCCATACCACCCACCAATGTGTGTGCGGTTAGATTGGTATGTTTTAACAGTTGCGTTGCATCATCACCAATTTGAATAGCGAGTTCTCTCGTCGGTGCCAAAATTAGGGTTCTGGCTTCACCCACAAAACGCTCGTCTTCAACCGGGTGATTAATCAAGTCAGTAATGATATTAATTAAAAATGCAGCGGTTTTACCCGTACCCGTTTGTGCTTTGCCAACAATATCATGGCCGTTAAGCGTATGCGGTAACGAGGCCCCTTGAATAGGCGTGCAATATTCAAAACCCGCATCTTGAATACCACGCATCAGTTGCGGCGGCAAATCAAAATCATGGAATCTAGCTTTCCCTTCTATGGGTTCAACCTTGAAGCTGGCTATATCCCATGGCTTGGTATTGCTGCGTTTGCGGCGATTGGCCGGTTTCTTTTTCGGCGCTTCAACGGCTACAGCGTTGGTCTCGGCAGATGGAGTAGTAGTTTCTTCAGTCAATTTAATCACGCAGTTTGGTTATCAAAATTTAATAGGGAGGGCAGAGACGTTATTTACCGCCCTCAAAGGGCGCGGAGTGTAGCAGAATTGTACCCCGCTCGCTGAAAAGAATAGTTAGGGGCTTTTTTTATCGTTGATGAGACTTAAAATATTGATGCGATGTAAATTTTTCTTCCTTTGCCTGGCCTATTCAAGGACACTAGAAACTCATTTCTTAAAAACAGTTTTATGTCCTTAGTCCCTGTCCAAAATGAGCCAATGACCTCATTAAAACGGCCAAGATTCGCCGATAATGCGCGATCTCTTATGCGTCTTGCCACCCCTTTAATTATGGGTCAGATCGCTGTGGTTGGTATGACAGTGACCGATATTTATATCGCCGGCCAGGTGGATGCAGATACGCTGGCCGCACTGCAGTTGGGTGGCAGTGTATGGTCGCTGATCAATCTAATGGTAATTGGTATTATGATCGCCAATAGTCCTATTATTGGTAATTTTTGGGGTGCCAGGCAGTTAGGCCGAGTGCGCTTTCAATTTCAGCAAGCGTTGTGGCTCGCTCTACCGATAGGAATAGTAGTGGTGTGTGCGGTACTAGCGGGTATCCATGTACTGAGCTACTTAGAGGTTTCAGAGCGCGTTTATCAAATTGCCAGTGGCTACCTGTACCCCTTTGTCATTACTGGCTTTATGTTCCCTGCATTCTTCGCGTTTCGTACCTCCTTTGAAGGCATGGGTGATACTCGTCCGGTGCTTGTGTTTAATAGTGCGGCTTTTTTCCTCAATGGTATTCTCGATTACGCCCTCGTTTTTGGTCATTTTGGATTGCCACAGCTCGGCGGTGTCGGCGCAGCATGGGCGACCGTAGTGGTGATGTTTTTTTTAGTCTCCTGCATGGCCATTTATGGTCAGCGCTCTAAAACCATGCGAACGGTTGACCTGTACCGAAATTTTGCCGGCCCTAATCTCACTAGCCTTGCCGAAACGCTCCGCTTGGGTATTCCCATTGCTCTAAACATTGCCGCGGAGTTTAGTTTCTTTGCAATCATTCCTTTTATGATTGCTCACCTTGGTGCGGAGGTTGTCGGCGCTCATGCTATCGCTATTAATATCGACTCTCTGGCATTCATGGTGCCGCTGGGAATTGCTCAGGCACTCACTATTAAAGTCTCTCACGCCCAAGGCAGCGGTAACCCAGCGGAGGCAAGAGTATTTTGTCTTGCTGGTTTTAAGCTGGTATTGATGCTTGGATTGATGATGAGTGCGGCCAAAATAGTCTTTCGCCATGATATTGCCATGCTGTTTAGTTCAAACGTCAACGTGCAGCTAATTACTGCTAACTTATTCTTCTTTGCCGCCGCATTGGGTGCGGTTGATTGCTTACAAATGGCCTGCAGTGGAGCACTTAGAGGCTACAAAGATACGCGGGTACCATTAATTATTCAGGTCATCGCGTTCTGGGTAATCGCCTTTCCAATCGCCTATAGCCTTGCATTGACTGATTTTTGGGGGCCGCCGCTGGGCGTTTATGGATTCTGGATGGGCACGGTTATCGCGTCCAGCATGGCCGCTACATGTTTGATAATACGCTGGAATTTGGTCTCAAAAACGCAAATTAGATTGGCTAGCCAGCCTGTGGCAAGCAACCCATTGTGATACGTTCGAGCTGATTAAAATCAGTCTTAGTTTCAATGCTAATAAAACCTGCCGCTCTAAACAATTCTCTGACGGTACTACCCTGCCGATAGCCATGTTCAACCAGCAACCAACCGAGTGCCTCTAAGTATTTGACACTGCTGCCGATCACTTCTCTTAAATCATCTAAGCCATCAACACCAGATACCAGCGCTGATGCAGGTTCAAAACGCACATCACCCTGAGTGAGATGTGGATCGTCAATTTCAATATAAGGCGGATTACTCACAATTAAGTGATAATTCGATAATCGTCCAAGCAGAGGTACCTGCCTGAACCAATCACTTTGATAAATCATTACATTGTCAATTTGGCAGTAATGACTATTTAACTCCGCTAGTTTTACCGCCGCAGGTTCTGAGTCTATGGCTGTTAACTGCCAGTTGGGCCGCTCCTTCGCTAGCGCCAGGGCAATTGCTCCGGTGCCAGTACCCAGGTCAATGGCACGACAATTATCGGGCAAATCTAAAGCTAATGATGTCTCAACTAGCAATTCAGTTTCGGGCCGCGGAATCAGTGTCTGTTGGGTTACTTTGAGATCGAGACTCCAAAATCCTTGGCTACCGATGATGAAAGCAATGGGCTCACCGGTCAGGCGACGTGCAAACAAGTCTTCGAATATGACCAACTGTGCTGATAACAGCACATGCTCTGGCCAAGTCTTCAACCACGCTCGGTCAACATCCAGGGCATGGCTCAACAGAAGCTCCACATCTAACACTGCCGTGTCGCTAATATCCTTTAGCTGATCAGCATATTTTAATAAGGCGGTAACCGAATTAATTTCCACGTCTCCCAACCTACTGCGACAACTGCGCGAGTTGCTCAGCCTGAAATTCATTTACCAGGGGTTCAACAATCTCGGTAAGTGAGCCCTCCATGATCTCACCCAGCTTGTAGAGAGTCAGATTAATTCGATGATCAGTGACCCGTCCCTGTGGAAAATTATAGGTACGAATACGCTCAGAACGATCGCCGCTACCAACCAAATTTTTACGCTGATCTGCATGCTCTTTGGCCGCCGCCTCATCTTGGGCTGAAGTCAATCTGGCCTGCAGCACTGACATCGCCTTAGCACGATTTTTATGTTGTGACCGCTCGTCCTGACATTCAACCACTAACCCAGTGGGCAGATGCGTCAATCGAATAGCCGAATCGGTTTTATTCACGTGCTGACCACCAGAGCCTGACGCTCGAAAGGTGTCTACGCGAAGATCACCTTTGTTAATTTCAATAGCATCTTTTTCATCGGCCTCGGCCATAATGGCCACTGTGCAAGCAGAGGTGTGGATTCTGCCCTGTGACTCGGTATCAGGTACTCTCTGAACACGATGGGCGCCCGATTCAAATTTAAGCTTAGAGTAAACACCTTGGCCAACTATCCTGACAATAATTTCTTTGTAGCCACCGTGATCACCTTGATTCTCGCTGATCACTTCAACTTTCCAGCGATTTGACTCAGCAAACTTGCTATACATGCGAAACAAATCTCCAGAGAAAATAGCCGCTTCGTCACCCCCGGTTCCTGCGCGAATTTCTAAAAATACATTTTTCCCATCGTTAGGATCTTTGGGCAATAGTAACCGTTGCAAGTCGACTTCCAGCACCTCTAATTGCGCCTGGCCATCTTGAACTTCGTCATTCGCCATGGCACGCATATCAGGATCAGAATCTTTAAGTAATAGCTTAGCCTCATCAATATCTGATGCTACCTCAAGAAAGCTTTGATAACTTTTCACCACAGGCTCAAGTTCCGCATATTCCTTAGAGAGCTCACGGTACTTATTTTGATCACTGATGATTTCAGCATCACTCAAAAGCGCACCGACTTCTTCATAGCGCTCTGCGAGCAGATCTAACTTACTCAAAATTGATGCTTTCATGCTATTTAAAGCCTAGGTTATTTTAGTGAATTAATATTTAGTAGGGACTAACTAATGCTTTTTGTTGCTCAGATCAAACAACTCATTGGCAACATTAATAGCGTCATCTCGCCCTTCTTCGCCAGCCTTCTTAAGTTGAGTGGTCGGCTTGTGAAGGAGTTTATTGGTTAGATTTCGTGCTAATGTGGTAATCACATCAGCTGAATCTTTGCCCTGCTGCAGCGAAGCCATCGCTTTATCTATCTCCGCATCGCGGATTAATTCAACGCTGTTACGAAAAGCCCGTATGGTATCCACAGCAGCCAATGCACGGTGCTGTTTTACCCAGTTTTCAACTTCTTGGTTGATTATTTCTAAGGCCAGATCTGCAGCGCTACTTCGAGCTCGCATATTGTCTTGCACGACCTCTTCAAGATCATCAACTGTATACAAATAGACGTCTGGAAGCTCCTCTACCTCAGCTTCAATATCTCTTGGGACTGCAATATCAACCATAAAGAAGGGTTTGAATTTACGTTTCTTTAATGCTGATTCCACTGCACCCTTACCGAGTATAGGCAACTGACTGGCTGTTGATGAAATAACGATATCTGCGTGGGGTAAAAAGTCGGGGATATCGGCCAATAAAATCGCATCGGCTGAATAAACTTCAGCGAGTTCTTGGGCGCGACTCAATGTTCTATTAGCAACGGTGATTTTACCAATTTGTTGGTCGCGCAAATGCTTGGCGACCAAATCTATAGTCTCTCCTGCGCCAATCAATAAGGCGTGAGCGTCCTTTAAATTAGTGAAGATTTGCGCCGCTAGATTAACCGAAGCGTAGGCCACGGAAACCGGATTTTTACCAATCGCTGTTTCGGAGCGCACTCGCTTTGCGGCTGAAAAAGCAAGCTGAAACGCTTGATTGAGGAAGGTCGATACGGTGCCTGCTTCGCGGCCCACAGAATAAGCAGACTTAATCTGACCAAAAATTTGCGGCTCGCCTAAAACAAGCGAGTCTAGGCCGCTGGCGACGCGCATCATATGCGTGATGGCCTGTTCATCGCGATAACAATAATAGCAGTCTTGTAACTGGTTGATTTCAACCCCTTTGATCATTGATAACCAGGTTAGCAACTGAACATCAGAGGTTTCACCAAACAAATAGACTTCGGTACGGTTACAGGTAGACAACAGGGCTACTTCTTGAACATGCAGAATCGAACGAGCGTCTTGTAGCACCTGAACCACTATTTCAGGAGCGAAGGCAATTCTTCCGCGAAGATCCACAGAAGCCGACTTGTGATTGATACCAAAGGCTAAGATACCCATCACTGTTAAAAAATAATCCTACTTTTCAAAGCCTACCTACCCAACAATCTTTATCGAATTTCTGTTATTACGGGTAATTTTACACAACTATCCCTCTGGAATGCAGTTTAAACTCAAAACATTTGTCAAGAATGGCCTAAAAATCACCGAGTTTTACGATAGCAATTGTCTTACGGCTAAATATCTATGAAAATAGGCGAATGAAAGTAACCATAAATCTCAGCCTTATCTTATTCAGCATTGCGCTTGCTAGCTGCGCTAGCCAACCGTCTTTAATTGCGACTGAATCATTGCTCCAAGAGGCTGTGGAATCCAGTTTAGCCCCAGAAAAGACAGATCTTCCGCTGGAGAAAATATCCAGCGAAAGCCTTTATGATCTCCTCGTGGGCGATGTTGCGCTGAGTCGCAACCAATTTGATACCGCTCTGGCGAAATATAGCTATCAAGCTCGAGTAACTAATGATCAAGAAGTGATTAAATTGACCCTGCGTATTGCCGAGCATTTAGAAGACCAGTCCACACGTATAGAAATGGCTCGACTGTGGTTAGAGGTGGCACCTGACAATACTGAGGCTCATCGTGCCGCACTGGACACTTTCATGGCCAGTGGTAATGTTTTAGAAGCCTTAGATCAAGGCGGTTGGCTGTACCAAAATCGTGATGATTTAGACGCTTTTATTTTTGTCTCTACGGCAGCGGTTGTATCGCCAAAATTATTTACCTCGATTATTGACCACCTTGCAACCTTGTCATTGAGCGATGAAAAGAAACCAACTACTCGGTTTATAGAGGCCATCTTTTATCAAAAAAGCAATCAGCCGATTAAGGCTGAGACTAAGACCCGAGAATTTTTAGCGCTCAGAGGCAACGACCAACGCGGTCTGCTGCTGCTGGCACAGTTGTTACATCAACAGCAGAGAAAAGATGAGGCTATAGCCGTCTTGGAAGAGGCCTTGCAAGATGATCCCTCAGCTCGTAAGTTACGCCTGCAATACGCGCGCTTTTTGGCCGCTGATTCAGTAGATAAAGCCATCATCCAATTTAACTTATTGCAAGCGGACGACCCTAAAGACCAAGAGGTGAACTTCTTACTTGGTCTACTGCGTCTCAGCCAGAACAAATTTGATCTGGCAATTCCATTATTTCAACAGGCCTCAAATACCCCCAGCCTGAGGGCCAATGCACAATATCATCTGGGCACCATCGCCGAACGGCAGAATCGAATTGTCGACGCCATCAATCACTACACTCAAGTGCGGTTTGGACGTAATTATATTGTTGCAGCATCCAGAGTCAGCACACTTCTGGCGACGCACCGCAATATCAATGAAGCGCGACAATATTTGCAGCGGTTGCGTTTTAGCCAGCCGCAACAGGCAGTCAGCCTTTTTCAGGTAGAGTCCAATCTTCTTATCAGCATGCAGCAGCCCGCGCAGGCTCTACAAATACTATCATCTGGGCTAGAGACCTTCCCCAATGATCCAGAATTACTCTATGCGCGCTCAATGGTGGCCGAGCAACAAGATAACTTTGCCCTGGCTGAAAGTGACCTTAGAATATTGTTAGCGCAGGATGAAAATAATGCCACCATACTCAATGCTTTGGGCTATACCATGGCACTGCACACTGATCGACAACAAGAAGCTTATGACCTTATCATCCGTGCCTATAACTTGAGCCCCAACAGTCCATCTATTATCGACAGTCTCGGCTGGGTACTATTTAAACTAGGCCGCGCCCAAGAGGCCTTAACCTATCTTGAGCAAGCCTATAATATGGTGTCAGACCCAGAAATAGCGGCCCATCTAGGGGAAGTTTATTGGGTACTGGGAAATAGCGAGCAGGCACTGGAACTATGGTCTAAAACACTAAAACAACATCCTAACCATCAGGAAATTATGCAGACTATGCTGCGCTTGGGTGCTTCGGCGTCGATAGCCCTATGAGGTATCATTGATGCGTTGGTTAAAGTTAGTCTTTGTGGTGGTTTTTGTCAGCGGCTGTAGTTCTCTGATGACAAAGACCAGCCAAGAAGACGTGCTGAACTATGACTCCACTGAAATTGGTCAAATTAATCACTGGCAAATAAAGGGTAAGCTGGGGTTTAAATCAACAAATCAGAGTGGTAGCGCTGCGATCAATTGGCAGCAGCATGAGGCGGACTACACAATAACGCTCAGCGGGCCCTTCGCCTCTGGGAGGGTCATGATTAGTGGTAACCATCAGATCGCCGAAATGCGCAGTGGCGATAAGATATTTAGGCACTCACCACAACAACTGGCAATGCAACTCACCGGCTTACCCCTACCCATAGATTTTCTAAGTTCTTGGGTAAAAGGTCTCCCTTCCAAAGACGACCAGACCTTGCAACACTTTGTCACTAACCCAAACGGCAGCGCTACCAGCTTTCAACAACATAACTGGCATTTATCGTTTTCTGATTATCGCTTCACCGATCGAGGATACCTACCCCGAAAAATAATCGGCCAACTGGGTGAACAAAGCTTTAAACTAGTAATAGCCCAATGGATTTTTACAGACAATTAAAATGACCCACGCGATGGAGCCTATGCAAAGTCTTAGTTTACCCTCACCGGCAAAGATTAACCTTTTTTTGCATATTATCGGCCAGCGGGCAAACGGGTATCACGACCTGCAAACCATCTTTCAATTGCTCGATTTTGGCGACAATCTCACTTTCCTTTCCAATGGATCTGGAAAAATACAGTTAAACGGCAATATTGACGGGGTTGATGAAAAAAATAATTTAATTATTCGTGCTGCAAAATTACTTCAAGTGTCAACCGGGTGCGCAAAAGGCTGCACTATTGATTTGGATAAAAAACTACCGCTGGGCGCTGGCTTAGGCGGCGGAAGTAGTAACGCTGCGACAACGCTTATGGCTCTTAATACCCTTTGGGACTGCGGCCTAACGACCGATTTATTGGCCGCGATAGGGGGAAAAATCGGTGCCGACGTGCCTGTTTTTATCCATGGTCAGAGCGCATTCGCTGAAGGAATTGGTGAAATATTGACGCCCATCGAACTACCCAAAAAGTGGTTTTTAGTCATAACACCTAATTGCCAAGTGTCGACTGAAGAAATTTTTTCACATCCTCAATTGACAAGGAACTCTTCACCCATCAAAATACGCGCCCTTCCAGAGGGACAGTGCAGAAATGACTGTCAAACGGTAGTAGCAAGTCTCTACCCAGCGGTTGAAAAAGCGCTAAAATGGGCAGAAAATTTTGCAACCCCTCTGATGACTGGAACAGGTGCAAGCGTATTTTGTAGCTTTGGCAACCGTGCAGAGGCCGAGGAGGTCCTTGCCCAGCTGCCAGAGCAATGGGGTGGGTTTGTGGCGAAGAGTGTGAATGACTCCCCGCTACACCAAAAATTGAGTAACTGTTTTACTGGGGCGTCGCCAAGCGGTTAAGGCAACGGGTTTTGATCCCGTCATCGGAGGTTCGATCCCTCCCGCCCCAGCCATTTCA
>JGI24540J26637_10000466_pt1 | contig 16817 bp, 19 predicted proteins | sample NorSeaMetagenome_FD_26637 | JGI IMG/M metagenome (IMG submission 26637)
TATAGGCTCTTATCACATGGCTGCAAAAATTGGACTAATTACTCTTGGGGTAGGAGCACAAGCAGCACTAATGTTTGCTTTTATTGTTCATACAGCACAAACCTTAATGACAATAGTTTTTGGACTTTTATCATTTATAATAATATTATTTTCAAAAAAAAATGACTAGCTTAAAAAATATAAAAGATAAAATATTTTCGATTGATGAACTTGAAGAGAAAGTTGAAAAATGGAAAAAAAATAATTATAAAATAGTTTTTACAAATGGATGTTTTGATATACTGCATCTAGGACATATTGAGTTATTAGCTAAAGCATCTGATTTGGGGGAAAAGCTAATCATTGCTATAAATTCAGATATTTCAATAAAAAATTTAAAAGGGGAAAAAAGACCAATTTTAGATGAAAATTCTAGATCAATTATTATTGCATCATTAGAAAAAGTAAGTGCTGTCTTTATCTTCAATGAATTAACTCCTTTAAATGCAATAAAAAAAATTAACCCTGATTTAATAGTTAAAGGAGGTGATTATAAAAAAGAAGATGTTATTGGAAAAAATCATATTGAGCAATATGGTGGAGAGGTTATTATATTGCCATTATCTGAGGGCTTTTCAACAACTAATATATTAGAAAAAATTTACAATGGCTAAAAAAATACAAAGCGCATTTTTTTGTCAAAACTGTGGAACACAATCGCCAAAATGGCTTGGGAAATGTCCAAATTGTAATGAGTGGAACTCGTTTGTAGAAGAAAATATCACAAAAGAAAAAAAATCTTCTTCTTCATTTAAAAGTAGTACAATTAACACTCCAAAACTTTTAAATGAAATTGAAAATCATGAAGAAAAAAGAATAGTTACTAATGATAAAGAGTTAAATAGAGTGTTAGGGGGTGGTATTGTACCGGGATCATTAATACTTTTAGGTGGAGATCCTGGAATAGGAAAATCAACATTACTATTGCAGTTTGCATTAAGCTCAAAATCTAAAACCATTTTATATATTTCTGGTGAAGAGAGTGAAAAACAAATTAAAATGAGAGCTGAGAGAATTAATAAAAATTCAGAAAATTGCTTCATTTTAACAGAAACAAGTACCCAAAATATTTTTAATCAAATAGAAAAAGTTCAACCAGATGTTGTTGTAATTGATTCAATTCAAACAATTCATTCAAATAGTATTGAATCTACCCCTGGAAGTGTTTCTCAAATAAGAGAATGTACATCTGAACTTATAAAGTTTGCTAAAGAAACTGGCACAGCTGTTTTTCTAATTGGACATATAAATAAAGATGGTGCAATTGCAGGACCAAAAATTTTAGAACATATGGTGGACACCGTTCTTCAGTTTGAGGGGGATAGAAATTACGTCTACAGAATACTTAGGACAATTAAAAATAGATTTGGATCTGCATCAGAACTAGGTGTTTATGAAATGAATCAACTGGGACTTAGGGAAGTAAATAATCCATCAGAAATACTAATATCTGAGAGAGATGAGGCTACAAGTGGGGTGAGTATTGCAGCTACGATTGAGGGGGCTCGACCACTTTTAGTAGAAATCCAATCATTAGTAAGTTCTGCAGTTTATGGGACACCTCAGCGATCAGCAACAGGATTTGACACTAAAAGAATGAATATGCTATTAGCTGTCTTAGAGAAAAGGTGTGGATTTAAACTTGCATCAAAAGATGTGTTTTTAAATATTACTGGAGGAATAAAAATTGAAGATACGGCTATTGACTTAGCAATTGTTTGCTCTATTTTATCTTCTGATAATAATATCGAACTTGACACTTTAATTTGTTTTGCTGGAGAGATTGGTTTATCAGGTGAGATTAGAGCTGTAAAAAGAATAGAAGATAGAATTGCAGAAGCTGAAAAGCTAGGTTATAAACAAATCATAATATCGAAATACAATAAACTCAGTGGAAAAAAACATAATATCTCGATTAAAAAGTGTGGCAAAATAGAAGAAGTTTTTAGATTACTTTTTTAAAAATAAAAAAGAAAACCTTAATCTATAATTTGAGTTGTGTGTTCTTTAGTGTTTACTTTAGAAATAATATCAGATATCAATCCTTTTTCGTCAATTATAAAAGTAGTCCTTACGATACCCATGTATTCTCTACCCATAAATTTTTTTAATTGCCACACCCCATAGTCATTCACTACTTTTTGATCTTCATCAGAAATTAAATTAAATGGAAGGTTATGTTTCTCAATAAACTTTTGATGTCTTTTGACACTATCGCATGAGACTCCTATCACTTCATAACCCCTTTCTTGTAACAACTGATAATTATCAGACAAATTACAAGACTGAGCAGTACATCCAGGAGTCATATCTTTTGGATAAAAATATAGCACTACTTTTTTTCCACTTAATGATTCTAAATTGATTGAATTTGTATTTTGGTCAATTGCATTAATTGCTGGAGCCTTATCTCCTATTTGTAATTTTGACATAATTTATTATTTTTAAAGTGTTCCTCTTTTTGCTTGTTCTCTTTCAATGGATTCAAATAAAGCCTTAAAATTTCCAGCGCCAAATCCTCTTGCTCCTACTCTTTGAATAATTTCAAAAAATACTGTTGGCCGATCTTGAAGAGGCTTTGTGAAAATTTGTAATAAATAACCTTCTTCATCAGCATCAATTAATATACCAAGACCTTTTAAGGTGTCAATATCCTCTTTTAGTTTATGATCATGCTTTTCAAGTCTAAAAGGCACTGCTTTATAATATTCATCTGGAGGTGTAGATAAGAATTCAATTCCTCGCAAACGCAGTTTACTAACTGTAGTAATTATATCGTCTGTAGCAACGGCTATGTGTTGAACTCCAGGACCTTCGTAAAAATCTAAGTATTCTTCTATTTGTGATTTTTTCTTTCCTTCTGCAGGCTCATTAATTGGAAACTTGATCCGCCCATTACCATTACTCATCACCTTACTCATTAAAGCAGAATAGTCAGTGTTGATTTGTTTGTCATCAAAAGATAAAAAGTTTACAAATCCCATAACATCTTCATAAAACTTAACCCAGGTATTCATTTCATTCCAACCAACATTTCCAACCATATGATCAATGAACTTTAATCCTGTTGGTTCAGGATTATAAGCTGACTCCCATTTTTGATATCCTGGAAGGAAAGTCCCATTATAATTTTTACGTTCTACAAATAAGTGAACTGTTTCACCATAAGTATAAATCCCAGAGCGAATAACCTCACCATGCTCATCTTTTTCTATTGTTGGGCTCATAAAAGATTTTGCTCCTCTAGATATGGTTTCCTTCCATGATTTTTCAGCATCTTCTACCCAAAGTGCAATGATCTTTACACCATCACCATGCTTTACAATATGATCGTTAATTGTTGATTTTGAGTTTAATGGAGAAGTTAAAACAATTTTAATTTTGTCTTGAGTTAAGACATATGATACATAATCTTTATTATTTGTTTCAAGACCTTTGTACGCATAAGATTGAAAGCCAAATGCTGTTTTATAAAAATGAGCAGCTTGCTTTGCATTTCCAACATAAAACTCAATATAATCAGTACCTAATAAAGGTAAGAAGTCTTTCGCATCTTTAAATATTTTTTCTATTCCATATTCAACATTTTTTATGTCACTCATGTTAATTTTATTTTTCTATTTATTAATGGTTTACACCCACGACTTATGGTACTTACCATCAGAAAGTGCAATAGCAGATTTTGTTAATTTTAATGGAGCAAAGGTATCTACCATTACAGCTAATTCATCAGTAGATTTCTTACCAATACTTCTCTCAGCAGCTCCTGGATGAGGACCATGAGGGATTCCAGCAGGATGCAATGAAATATAACCTTCGTCTACATGATTTCTACTCATAAAATCTCCAGCAACATAATATAGTACTTCATCTGAATCAATATTTGAATGACTATATGGAGCAGGTATAGATTCTGGATGATAATCATACATTCTAGGGCAAAATGAACATATTACAAACCTTGAAGTCTCAAATGTCTGATGAACAGGGGGCGGCTGATGAATTCTTCCCGTAATAGGCTCAAAATCATGTATTGAAAAAGCATAAGGGTAGTTATATCCATCAAATCCTACAACATCAAATGGATGAGAAGCATATGTATATTCATGTATCATATGCTCTTTTTTAATTTTTATAATAAAATCTCCAGATTCATCATATGTTTCTAAATCCTCAGGTACTCTAATATCACGCTCACAATATGGGGAGTTTTCAAGTAATTGCCCAAAATGATTTCGATATCTTTTTGGTGAATAAACAGGAGTATAAGACTCAACAATAAAGAGTCTGTTGTCTTCTGAATCAAACTTCATTGTATATATGACTCCTCTTGGAATAACTAAATAATCACCTGTGGAGAATTTTAAATTACCTACAAAACTTCTTAAAACACCAGTACCTTTATGCACAAAAATAACTTCATCACCATCAGTATTTTTATAAAAATAATCTTGCTCTAAATTTTTGGGAGAAGAAAGAAGAATATTTAAATCATTATTTAACATTAGTGATATTCTACTTTCTAAATGATCATCTATAGAAGGAACATCAAAACCTTTCATTAAATATGCTTTTAAGTTTTTATCAACTGCAATTTCAGGAGCAACGGAATATGCTGGTTTTATAGACTTAACCATGGTTGGTCTTTGAAGATGATATAATAAAGAAGACATGCCATCNAATCCAATTGTTCCAAATAACTCTTCGTAATGAATATCTCCATTTNCTTTTTTAAATACAGTATGTCTNTTNTGTGGNACTTTTCCTAAAGAATGATATCTTGGCATATGATAAATTATTTACGCAAATATAATATATAGTTATAAGAAACAAAATTATGTATTTTTAATAGAAAAAAATTAAAAATCATAGCTTTGCACTATTATGAAACTTTGCACCTACACTTTAAATGATTCTAAAAAAGATTTAATTGGTGTTTTATTAGATAATAAAATATTAAACTTAAATAATTTTTTTGGAGAAATAACTCTTAAAAACTTGCTTGCCATTGTTAATTGGAAATCAAAAGTTGAAGAGTTTATTAAAAAAAACTCCAACAAACTTACTTCTTTAGATCAAGTTTCTTTAAAATCACCTATTCCAAATCCTAACTCATTTCGAGACGCATATGCCTTTAAACAACATGTTGAAACATCTAGAAGAAATAGAGGGGTCGGAATGATTAAAGAATTCGATGATTTTCCTGTCTTTTATTTTAGCAATCATAATGCGATTTTCGCTACAAATGAAGATATTAAGTGCATGCCAGAACACTTTGATAAATTAGACTATGAGCTTGAATTTGCAATAGTTATCGGAAAAGAAGGAGAAAATATAAGTGTGAAAAATGCTAGCGAATATATTGCAGGATATATGATACTAAATGATTTGAGTGCAAGAGGAATGCAAATGAAAGAGATGAAACTAAATTTAGGGCCAGCAAAAGGAAAAGATTTTGCATCAGTTTTAGGACCATATTTAACCACCCCTGATGAGTTAGAAAAGAATATAGTTTCCAAGAATGAACTTGGAACAAAATTTGATTTAGAAATGCGTTGTTATTTAAATGACGAGCTATTGTCTTCTGGAAATACAAAAGAAATGCATTGGTCATTTGAGCAAATTATTGAAAGAATATCATACGGAGTGAAATTATTTCCAGGAGATATAATTGGTTCGGGAACTGTTGGAACGGGATGTCTTCTAGAAATCAATGGAACAAACAAGCTAGCTGATACTAGCTATAGTGAAAAATGGTTAAAAGATGGTGATATCGTTTGTATGAAAATTGATCAGCTGGGCAAGATTGAAAATAAAATAATTAGTAAATAAACTAATATTAAATATGAAGGAAATAGATATTAAAACTTTAAAAACAAAAGAACTATATCAATATTTAACCTCTGCAGTTACACCAAGACCTATTGCTCTAGTAAGTACAATAAGTGAAAATGGAATGAGCAACTTAAGTCCATATTCCTTTTTTAATGTTTTTTCCATAAGACCTCCAATATTAATTTTTTCTCCGGTTAACAGAACAATAGATAATACAAAAAAAGATACATTAATAAATATTTCTAAAAATAAAGAGTGTGTTATAGGTCTGGTAACTGAAGATATTGCTCAGCAGGTATCTTTGGCTTCAAGTAATTTTCCATCTGAAGAAGATGAATTTAAGAAGGCAGGACTATCAAAACATTTAGCATCCTTAGTTAAACCGTCTTTAATAAAAGATTCTCCCATAAATTTTGAATGTAAGGTGAATGACATAGTTGAACTTGGTCAAGAAGGGGGTTCTGGGAATTTAGTTATATGTGAAGTTTTAAAAATACATATTGATGAAAAATTATTTGATAGCGAAAATAATATTGATCCTTTAAAATTAAAAATTGTATCTAGACTTGGAGGAAGCTGGTATGGAAAAACAAATGAAGAAAGCCTCTATAAAATGTCTAAACCAATTTCCAAAATTGGTGTGGGAATTGACAATTTGCCCTTAGAAATCAAAAATTCTAAAATTCTTAGTGGTGCAGACTTAGCCACATTAGCTTCAGTAGAGGAGATTCCAAACAAAAAAAACACAGCTACTAATGAGAAAAACACCGAAGAAAAACATATTTTAGCAAAAGAATTAATCTCAGAAGGAGAAACACAGAAAGCTTGGCAAGAATTATTATAAATTAAAATTAAATATCATGGCATTTGAATTACCACAACTACAATATGCATATAACGCACTAGAACCAAATATTGATGCAAAAACTATGGAAATCCATCACTCAAAGCATCACCAGGGCTATACCAATAATCTAAATAACGCAATAGCTGGAAGCGACCTTGAAGGGAAAAGTATTGAAGAGATTTGTAAAACTCCTTCATTAAGTCCAGCTGTAAGAAATAATGGTGGAGGTTATTTTAATCACAGACTATTTTGGGAGATTATGTCTCCTAATGGAGGTGGAGTACCAGAAAATAAACTTGGAGCTGCAATAAATAATACATTTGGAGATTTTGAATCTTTTAAAAGTGATTTTTCAAAAGCTGCTGCAACAAGGTTTGGATCTGGATGGTCATGGCTATGTGTTAGTAATGGAAAACTTTCTATCTGTTCTACAGCAAACCAAGACAACCCTCTTATGCAAGAAGGATGTGGAGGAACTCCTATTTTATGCCTTGATGTTTGGGAGCATGCTTATTACCTAAATTATCAAAATAAAAGGCCTGATTATATTAATGCATTTTTTAATGTTATAAATTGGGATAAAGTTAACGAGCTATATTTAGAAGCTTTATAATATTTTTTTAAATTTGCCAATCTAAAATTAAACAAAAATGAAAATGAAAAATTTATTCACATTAATAACACTATTTAGTTTCTTAGTTTTTTTAAATAATAATGCCTTCTCTCAAAGTAGCGATTCAATTGTAACTGAATCAACTGAAATGGAATCAGCAGAAAACTTAAATGAAGAAGAAGTTAGTGAAGTTGAAAATGTAATGAGTGAAGTTGAAAGTGCAGAGGCTGCATCATTTCACCAAATTATTAAACAAAAATTTATTGAAGGAGGTCCTGGATTTATGGGTATTGTTCTTCTATGTTTAATTTTAGGTCTTGCTTTGGCAATAGAACGTATTATCTATCTAAACATGGCTACTACAGATACTGACAAACTTCTTAATGATGTTGAAAGTGCAATGAATAACGGAGGTGTAGATGCTGCAAAAGAAGTTTGCAGAAATACTAAAGGACCCGTTGCTTCTATATTTTATCAAGGGCTAGACAGATCAGATGAAGGAGTTGATATGGTAGAGAAATCGATCATTGCTTACGGAAGTGTTCAAATGGGACTTCTAGAAAAAGGTTTATCATGGATTTCATTATTTATTGCTTTAGCTCCAATGCTAGGGTTTATGGGTACTGTTATTGGTATGATTGGTGCATTTGATGCTATTGAAGCTGCTGGAGATATNTCTCCNTCACTTGTAGCTGGGGGAATTAAGGTTGCACTACTTACAACTGTTTTTGGATTAATTGTTGCTATGATACTTCAAATATTTTACAACTACCTTATAGCAAAAGTAGACTCTATCACTAACTCTATGGAAGACGCTTCAATATCTTTAATTGATTTATTAGTTAAAAATAAATAAATATGGATAGCTTAATCAATATCGGAATTATTTTAACTTATGTCATGATAGGTGCCGCTACTTTGACNACNATTTTATTCGGCTTAAAAAAAATGTTGTCTAATACTAAAAATGCTAAAAAGACATTATACACTATTGGAGGGCTGATAATTGTGTGTATTATTTCTTACATTATTGCCTCTGGAGATGTTTTATCATCATATGAAAAATATGATATAAGTTCTGCTCAAGCAAAAAATGTGGGTATGGGTCTGGTTATGTTTTATATCCTTGCTGCAGCAGCAATTGCTTCAGTTTTATTTGCAGAACTTTCAAAAGCTTTTAAAAAATAATGGCAAGTAAAAGAAGAGGGCTTCCTGAAATNAATGCTGGATCAATGGCGGATATAGCTTTTCTTTTATTAATATTTTTCTTAGTTACAACTACTATGGATGTTGATACTGGAATCTCCAGAAAATTACCTCCTATGCCTGAGGAAGATCAGCCAGAAGATGATTCTCAAATTAATGCTAGAAATATATATGTTGTTCTAATAAACTCAAACAATCAACTTCTAGTTGAGGGTGAGCTAATGGATATTTCTCAGCTTAAAGAAGGAGCAAAAAGATTTATTAATAATAATGGAATTAGAGAAGATCTTTCAGAAAANCCTGAAAAAGCAATCATCTCANTACAAAATGATAGAGGAACNGCNTATAAGACATATATAAGAGTGCAAAATGAGTTAGCCTCTGCATATAATGAATTAAGAAATGAAAATGCTTTAAGAAAATTTGGCGAACGATTTATAGACTTAAATAAAACCCAACAAAAAGAAATTAAAAAATTATTTCCTCAAAAAATATCTGAGGCTGAACCAAAAAATATCGGAGGAGATTCATAATGAGTAAATTTAAAAAAAACGGAAGTAAGGGAATGCCCGCAATATCAACTGCATCACTACCAGATATTGTTTTTATGCTTTTATTCTTTTTTATGGTAACTACAGTCATGAGAGAGACTACATTATTTGTTAGCGTTGTAACACCAAAAGCGACAGAAATAAAGAAAATGGAGAAAAAATCTTTAGTAAGCTATGTATATATAGGATCTCCTGTTAAAAGAATGCAAAACTCTTATGGTACAGCAGCAAGAATCCAACTTAATGATGCATTTGCAGATGTAAATGAAATTCAAGAATTTATTGCTACAGAAAGAGAGGCAAAAGACGAAAAAGAAATTCCTTATATGACCACCTCAATAAAGGCTGATGAAACTGTTAAAATGGGAATTATAACAGACGTTAAGCAAGAGCTTAGAAAGGCTAATGCCTTAAAGATAAATTATTCCACTAGAAAAGGGATCTACTAGACACCCTTCTTTTCTAAATCAATTTTTTTCTTAAAGAGATAAAACAATACTGATACGGCAATTAGGCTTAAAGCTGCCTGATCCCATCTTATAAAATTTTCTAAATTAAGTATGTCAAAGCTGATTTTATTATTTAAAGCTGGGTAACTAAGAATAACAATTAAAGAATTATTGATAAAATGCGCAATAATTGGGATCCAAATATTTGATGAAAAATAAAACAAAAACCCCAAAACAGAACCCAGAATAAATCTTGGTAGAACTCCCTCAAACTGCATGTGAATAATACTAAATAAAAAAGCAGTGAAAAGAATTGCTAAATAAGGTTTATTAGAAAAACTAATTATTTTTTTTTGTAAAAAACCTCTAAATACTAGCTCTTCTCCAATAGCTGGCAAGACAGCTAATATTAATAAATTGATTATCAAATCAATTGGTGAATTCATAACTAAAAAAGCTTTAGTAACTAAATAAGCAGTTTGATCATATTTTGTTAGCCATTCAGGAATCCCTATACTTTGATTTAGAAAATAGGTAAAACTTACAAATGGATTAATTAAAATCATTATAGCTATAACTAAAATAATTACTTGTCTACTTATTTTAATATTTAAAAAAATGTTTTCTCCCGATAAATAAGCATAAAGAAAAGGTGGGGCTATAAAAAGACCTACACAGCTAAAAAGTTGCATAAACTTTAANGCATTAATAGTAGATTGATTAGAATAATTATCGATAATAATTGAAAGTGAAGAATATTCAATATTAAAGAAAATAGGTAAAAGGAAAATAGATAAAAGTGTAAAAACTATAAAAGAAACTAATGTGATAAAAAAATAAGTTATAATTTGTCTAGACAATATATTATCACTTAAGAATTTTTTTAAAATCATATATTAGTATTTTTGCAAACAATTATGAGTGTAAAGATAGGAAATATAGATATAGGAGAATTCCCGCTTTTATTAGCTCCAATGGAAGATGTAAGTGACCCTCCATTTCGAGCTTTATGCAAAGAAAATGGTGCGGATGTTATGTATACTGAGTTTATTTCATCTGAAGGATTAATAAGAGATGCCTTTAAAAGCACACAGAAATTAGATATTTATGATTTTGAAAGACCTATAGGTATCCAAATATTTGGTAATGATATTGCGTCAATGCGTTTAGCCACAGAAATTTGTGCTAAGGAAAAACCTGAATTTATTGATATAAATTATGGATGTCCAGTTAAAAAAGTTGCAAATAAAGGTGCTGGAGCAGGAATACTCAAAGATATTCCAAAAATGATTGCCATGACAAAAGAGATAGTCAATTCAACATCAATTCCAGTTACTGTTAAAACTAGACTTGGGTGGGATGAGGAGACAAAATATATTGTAGAGGTCGCCGAAAGATTACAAGATATTGGCATACAAGCTATTTCAATTCACGGAAGAACACGAAAACAAATGTATAAAGGAGAGGCTGATTGGACTTTAATAGGAGATGTGAAAAATAATCCTCGCATGAAAATACCTGTTTTTGGTAATGGCGATATTAATTCTCCAGAAAAGGTTCAAGAAGTTAAGAATAGATATGGTATTGATGGAGTTATGATTGGTCGAGGTGCTATAGGGTATCCTTGGATATTTAATGAAATTAAACATTTTCTTAAAACATCTTCACACCTACCAAAGCCAGGTATAGAAGAGCGTGTTAGGGTGTGTAAACAACATTTAAACCACTCTATTGAATGGAAAGGGGAAAGATTGGGTATAGTTGAAATGAAGCGACACTACAGTAATTATTTTAGAGCAATTCCAAATTTCAAGGAGTATAGGACAAATATGGTAACATCTAATTCTAAGGAAGAAGTCATAAGTATTCTAAATAATGTAAGAGAGAAATTTCAGTTAATTGAATTTTAGCCTTTTATAAGATTAGTATTTCGCACAGGAATTATTACAGATAAGCAACCTACTATTATAACTGTACCAAATACAAAAACAACATCTAAAGCTTTAATAAGTACAGGGTAAGAACTAATGACAAAGCTTCCTTCACCCATAGTAATAAATCCAAATTTCAATTGTAAAAAAGCAAAAACAAGACCAAATAACAAACCAATAATTGTTCCTGATAAAACAGTAAGAAAACCTTTGTAATAAAAGATACTCTTAATTGAAATATTCTGCATTCCTACACTTTGAAGGAGATGAATTGCAGATTTTTTCTCAGTAATTAACATACTTAAAGATCCAATGATATTAAACGAAGAAATTATAAGAATAAATAGGAGAATTAATAAAACAGCTAGTTTTTCACTATTCATTATTTTATATAAAAATTTATGCTGCTCAAATCTAGTTTGAACTTTATAATCTTCCCCTAACTTTTTTTGAAGCTCAAATTTTATTCTTTCTGCTTGTTTCTCGTCATTTAAAAGAATGTCAATTGAAGTGACTATTTCGTTTTTATTAAGGAGGTCTTGAACAAACGGCAAAGGTGAAATCAAGTATTCAGAATCTACTTCTTGCTGAACTCCAAAGACACCTATAGGAATAAGATTTTTTTGAGTAAACGAATTTTCGATACTTAACAAATTATTCTTCTTGCGATTAGGTAATAAAACAGTTATCTGATCAAATAAAGAGCCAAGGCTTAAAGACAAATGATACGCAACACCTCTACCAACTACAGCTACGTTAGACTTGTCTGAGTTTGAAAAGTAATCACCTTCCAAAATAATAGAATCAAAATTAGTTATTGCTTGATATAGTGAATCTACACCTTTAATAGTTGCTATATATTCTTTTGAATTATACTTTAATAAAACTTTTTCTTCTAATGTTTTTGAAAATACAGAAATACCATCATTTAACTCTAATTCACTAACAACATAATCCTGATGAAATGTTTTACCAATATTGGAAGTTATTTTAATATGAGGATCAAAAACATTATACATATCTAATACTAACTTCTCAAAACCATTAAAAACAGATAGAACAAGAATTAATGCAGCAGTTCCAATAGCAATAGCAAATTGGGATATCCTTGACACTAAATTTACTGAACTTACTTTATTTTTTGAAAAAAAATATCTTTTAGCAATAAATAGAGATAAATTCATTTATAAACTATTTCTTTAATAGTCTATCAATCTCTTCTGCATAATCAGCTGAATCATCTATATGAAAATTCAATTCCGGAACAATTCTTAATTGATTTTTAACAACTAAGGCTAAACTTTTGCGTATTAACTTACTGTGACTTTTCACTTTATTTATAGTGTCTTCAGTGTCTAAAACAGGAAACATACTAAGAAATACATTGGCATATGCTAGATCAGGTGATATTCTAACTGATGTAACACTTAACAAAACTGAGCCAATAAAGTTCTTAGATTCTTTGCTGAAAATTTGAGAAAGTTCCTTTTGAATTAATCTAGAAACTTTTTTTTGTCTTGTTGATTCCATATACAACAAAAGTAAACAATCCTTTGTTATATTTGCCTTATGAGTAATATGCTTCGTATTCTAAAATATATAAAACCATATACCACATATGTTATATTTAATATTTTTTCTAACATATTATCGATTCTATTTTCATTATTTTCACTAACAATGGTTATTCCTTTTCTTGGAATTCTTTTTGGCACTCAAGAAAAAGTCTATGAAGCTCAAGAACTTAATTTCTCTATTTTATCAATAAAAGAAAATTTTTACCTCTTCTTATCTTCAACAATTGAAGATAAGGGAAAGGTTGAGGCTTTAATGCTTATTTGCCTAATTGTTTTAGCTATGTTTTTACTCAAAAATCTATTTAGATACATTGCCCTCTATTTTCTTAGTCCTATTAGAAATGGTATAATATATGACATGAGAATGGAGCTACAAGAAAAAATCACCTCTCTTCCTTTAGCATATTTTACTGAACAGAAAAAAGGAGACCTAACTTCAAGGATGACATCAGATTTAGTAGAAATTGAATGGTCAATAATGGGAGTAATAGAGATGATTTTTAAAGATCCAGTTAATATATTTATTTTTCTAGTTACCTTAATAGTGATAAGTCCTCAATTAACTCTATTTGTAGTTATTTTATTTCCTATTGCAGGAATACTAATTGGATACATTGGAAAAAGCTTAAAAAACGACTCAAAGAAAGGGCAATCTAAGATGGGTGAAATTATGTCATTAATTGATGAAAATCTATTTGGAATTAAAATTATAAAATCATTTAATGCTGAAAAAGAATTTAATAAAAAATTCAACTCTACTAGCAGTGAGTATAAAAATATAATGACTACGATACTTAGAAAAAAAGATCTAGCCTCTCCAATGAGTGAGTTTCTAAGCACAATTGTTATGGTTATTGTTATGTGGTTTGGAGGTCAGCTTGTTCTAAGTGCAGAATCTACTTTGTCTGCGGAAGAATTTATTGCATACATTCTAATTTTTTCACAAATTATTCCTCCAGCTAAGTCACTTACTAGCTCATATTATTACATTCAAAAGGGAAGCGCAGCATCTGAAAGAGTTTTTGAAGTAATTGAGGCTAAAAACACTATTACAGAAGATAAAAATGCAGTAATAATTAATAAACTAAAACAAGAAATAAGTATTAACATTCCATCTTTTAAATATGAGAATAAGCAAATATTAAATAATATTTTATTTTCAATTAAAAAAGGAGAGAAAGTTGCTTTAGTGGGGAAGTCTGGAAGTGGAAAATCAACGATTGCTGACCTTTTAGGAAGGTTTTATGATTTAACAAGTGGGGAAATCACAATAGATAAAACAAATATTAAAAAATTAAAAATTACATCTCTTAGATCTTTAATAGGGATTGTAAATCAAGAATCTATTTTATTTAATGACACTATTTTAAATAATATCAAAATCGGAAATCTAGATGCTAGCGAAAAAGATATAATAGCAGCAGCTAAAAGTGCAAATGCTCATGACTTTATTCTTGAGTGTGAAAAAGGATATCAAACTAATATTGGAAATCTTGGAGAAAAACTTTCAGGTGGTCAGAAGCAAAGAATTAGTATTACAAGAGCTATTCTGAAAAACCCAGAAGTTTTAATTCTAGATGAAGCAACTTCCTCTCTTGATTCTGAATCAGAAAAATTAGTTCAAGATGCTATTGTAAAATTAATGAATAATAGAACAACACTTGTAATAGCACATAGACTATCAACAATTATTGATGCTGATAAAATTATAGTAATTGAAAAGGGTAATATAATAGCAACAGGAACTCATCATGATCTAATTAAACAAAACAAGCACTATAAGAATCTATATGACTTACAGCTTCTAGCTTAATAGAGAAAATTATTATAAGGATATCTTTTGATGTGTAACTCCTTAACTCTTAAATATAGTCTCTCTCTAAGATCCTCAAAATTTGTTTTATTAAGAGCTGAAATAAATAGGCTTTCTGAATCAAGATTAGCCATCCAAGTCTTTTTTAAATCCTCAAGAGATAAGTTTTCCTTTAAAACATCTGTTAAATCGTCTTCATCTTTTTTGATAAAAGTGAAAGCATCAATTTTGTTAAAAATAATTAGCATAGGTTTATCACTTGCTCCAATTTCAGAAATTGTGCTATTAACTATCTTAATTTGATCTTCAAAGTTTGGATTAGAAATATCAACTACATGAATTAATAAATCTGATTCTCTGACCTCATCTAATGTTGACTTGAATGATTCTACCAGCTGGTGTGGTAATTTACGTATAAAGCCTACGGTATCTGATAATAAAAAAGGTAAATTCTTAACTACTACTTTGCGAACTGTTGTATCTAGTGTAGCAAAAAGTTTGTTTTCTGCAAAAATATCTGATTTTGCAAGCTTATTCATTAAAGTAGATTTTCCTGCATTTGTGTAACCAACTAATGCAACTCTTATCATATCTGCCCTACCCTTTCTTCTAGTAAAACTCTGTTTATCTATTTTATCTAACTTTTTCTTTAAAAGAGCTATTTTGTCTTTTATAATCCGTCTATCAGATTCAATTTGAGTCTCTCCGGGACCTCGCATTCCAATACCTCCCTTTTGCCTCTCAAGATGTGTCCACATTCCAGTAAGTCTTGGAAGTAGATATTCATACTGTGCAAGTTCAACTTGAGTACGAGCTTGGGCAGTTTGTGCTCGTGAAGCAAAAATATCAAGTATTAAATTACTTCTATCTATAATCTTACAATGCTCAAAGATCTTTTGGATATTTCTTATCTGAGAAGGACTAAGATCATCATCAAAAATAATTAATTCAATGCAGTGCTCTTGTGCATAAATCCTCACNTCTTCAATCTTACCTTTTCCTAAAAATGTTGTAGTGTCAGGATGCTTAAGTCTTTGTGTNAAATTTCTTATAGGTTTTGCTCCTGCTGTTTCNGCCAAAAAAGCTAATTCATCTAAGTATTCATAAACCTGTTCAGGTGAAGTATCTGGAGTGATTAAGCCAATTAAAATTGCTTTCTCCTTCATAGTTTATTTATTAAAATAATTATGATTTCTTTCTAGCAGCAATAAAACTCTTTATAAATGTTACCATTGCTAGAGAAGAAGTTAAAATCATTCCAATAACTCTTAAAAGTCCTAAACCACCACTATCAAGGGATTTTGGCAGTCTCATTCCAACTAGCGCAACAAGTAATAATAAAGTTAATAGAACCACAATATGGGCAATTACTTTATTTTCTTTTTTGACTCCTCCATTACATAGTAACAGAACAATACCGAAAAAAACAGGTATTAAAGCAGTAGGTGATACAACTTCAAAATAACCCCATAACCCCAATACAATTAAAACGATACTGTTCAATAAATTTGCTTGATATGTTTTCATAAAAAATTAATTATTAATTACTTTAAACAATTAAATCCAATTTAAATATTGGAGAAATTGTGATATAAATTCTATTCACAAAGAAACAAATAAAACTCATAAAAAATTGGTATTTTCACGACTTTATAATTATACATGAGAATATATATCACAATAATTTTTCTGCTAATCACCATTTTGACGAATGCGCAAAAAACCTTCCCAATAGATGGTGTTGAAGAAACGTTTAAGCCTGTTTACGCTTTAACAAATGCTACAATCTTTACTTCACACAATACTGTAATAAAAAATGGAGTATTATTAATATATGATAATATCATTATAGATGTTGACAGTAATTTAGAAATTCCTCAGGGAGCTGTAATCTATGACCTAAAAGGAGACTATATTTATCCTGGCTTTATTGATTTATTTAGTGATTATGGAATC
>JGI24540J26637_10000470_pt1 | contig 16790 bp, 16 predicted proteins | sample NorSeaMetagenome_FD_26637 | JGI IMG/M metagenome (IMG submission 26637)
CCATTTCTATACCTTCGTCTGAGTGACTAGAAGTAGACTTAATACGGGTTTTGATTAGATATGAGGTACTAAAAAATAGTATTATACTTGATACAATAACTACTGTTTCTATATATGATTTAACATCAGCATTGTAACAATTATCTTCTGTATCTAATCCATTCCATATAACACTTCCTGTTATAATCATAAATAAGGATATTATTATAATCATAATATTTATATTTCCACCAATAGTATGACATCCACATGTCATATAACATATTAAATATGTTAATGGTAAGATCATTAACATTACATTAAACATTAATAATAAATTCATGCCAATATTTACATTTTTAGATACACATTTAGTTGATAATTTAGAATGATAAGAATAAGTAGTTCCTGTCATAACAGTTGACATTACAAAAATTATAACTAAAAAAATAGATATAATTGTATTTGAGTGTGATTTCATTTTATTATATAATTATATTTTATTTAATTAATTTAATTTTTCTTCAATAATATTATAGCATTTTTTTATTATATCCGTAAAAATTATATAATCATTTTTCATAAAACTTTCCTCCATCCCACTCATGATAACCTTTCCTGAATGAAATACTAAAAACGTATTATATCTCGTCTTTTTCAATTTTTTATTAACCTCTTTTTCTGATAACATACTTAGATATTCAGTATATTCTACATAACTTATATCAGACCATTTATCATCCTTATACTCTAATTTTTTTAGTTTTAAAGATTTTATAGGTTTCGTAAGTGGAATTTTTATATTAACCCCTGTATAACCAAAACTTGTCTCTAATAGAGAATTGTAGTCGGTGAAAAGATTGAAATATTCGTCTAATTTTTCTCTATCTACTATAAAATTTAAATCAAAATCTATGTTACGCATTGCAGGGATAAATAGAGCGTTAATATTTGTATCTTTTTCGTTATTAAATTTATATATATCTTTATAGTCTTTAATATAATGCCAAAACCATTTAATACAATTTTCAGCTGTCTCATCTCTTTTACATCCTGTCATTTGTATTTTTCCATTTCTACTAATTTTATAATTTACTTTTTTACCGTCTATAATCATAATAACAGTTATAGAATTTCTAAAATAAGTTTTTTTATTATTATTAGGTTTCTTTTTCTTTCTCATATTAACACCTCTTAAATTATCTTGATGTATCAACGAAATTATTGAACCATCTTTAATATCTTTATTTGGATCTATAACAACATTCTTAGGCTTTCTTCCTCTCTTTTTAGGAATTAAAATATATTCTGTTATTGGTAATTTTTGAAATAATTTATCTATATTAATTGTTATATTAGTAGTGATTATAAATGTTTTTGTCGAAACTTTAATTGATTCGAATTTTGGAAATTCTAAGTTATTTTTAATAGTATTCACTATTATATTATCCTTTTTGATTTGATGAGATAGAGACATTTTTTTGTTATTTAAAGACAACTTTTCTTTAAATTCGTTTTTATTTTTCTTTAATGTAATAAAATGGTAAATCACAACAAAAGATTTATGGCAAAAGTTATCCACGGAACTATTGATCATACCCCAGGTGGATTAAAGAAAAAAGATATTAAAAAAATAAAAACAAAAACCGGACAAATACGTTATGTTTCTAAAAAGCGTAGCAAAAATGCAACAAATAATTTTAAAGAATGGCATAAAGCGGTTAAAAAAGCAAAAAAGAATTTAGGAATGCCTGTCGACGAATTTGTTCTATTAAAAAAATCTAGCACTCTCTATAAAGAGGCTGCCAGAATTTATTATGATTAAAAGACCCTTATTTAAGTTTAAACACAAATTTTTATAAATAAAATGGTTAAAGACTCTTTAAAGGAACATTTATTATTATCTAAACAAATAAGACAGTACCTAACACATGATATGTCTGTTGTTGAAAAATTATCGTATTTAAATTATATTAACGGAGATGTTAACTCAATACAATGGATCGAAAAAGGGTTAAACAGACGTGAATATTTATTATTATCAAATTTAAGTTGTGATATATGTAATTCTTATATAAGTGTGAGAGAAAATGGATTATCTAAATGCTCAAATGGTCATTATTGTACAGAACAAGTGCTTAATTTTATTTTGTAATAATATAATAACTTTTATTATATTATTTTTACTATACTACGTTTACTTCAGGATGTAATTTTGAAAAATCATATATAGTACCCCCATGTTCTGTATATACATTTTTTCTAACTCTGAAATGTCTATTTAATATTGGATTTTTATCTACAATATCAAATATTATAGGTTTAACATCTTCAGTTCTCATACATCTACCTAGATATTGTATAAAATATGATTGTATATCAGTCGCTAAAATCATAGCATTTAATCTTGGGTGATCAAATCCAGTACCAGCTTTTGAACTTGTGCCTACTAATACCCTACTTTTTTGTTCGTATTCTTGTTGAGAACCTATTAACGACGTTACATCCACATCTTCTTCTTCTAATCTTTTTACTAAATATCTACCTTGACTTACTCTTTTACATAAAACAAGAAATACTCTATCTTTAAAGTATTTAATTATATTTATAATCATTTCATTTCTGTCTTTATAGTTAGCTTGAGATTCTAATAATACACCCCAATTAACTTTACCATTACTAGAAAACTCTATAGTTGGTTCAAACGAAGTAGTAACTTTATATACAATATGTTCTTTATATAATTTTCTGAATATTTTCTTTTTACCAAAGTATAAATCTAATAATATATTTAACCCGTCTTCCCTGTAAGGAGTTGCCGATAATCCTAATAAATATCTAGGCATAATTCTTTGCATAGACTTTGATAACCCCTCAGCCATTATAAGATGAACTTCATCTACTATTAGAAATCCGATACTTTTATAATATTCGCTATTATTTTTATGTACATTAGTTGCATTCATAATATAAAAATCACAATCTTCCATTTTACTTTTAGATTTTAAAACTTGTACGGTAGCAGACTTACAAAATTTTTCTATAGATTTTACCCATTGATCTATTAATACTATTCTGTTAACTAAAATTAATGTTCTTAACTTTATTTTAGTTGCTATATAAATAGATGTACATGTTTTCCCAAAACCCGGATACGCAGCAATAATACTAGATCCATATTTATTCAAATCATTTAAACACTCCTTTTTTATTTCTTTTTGATTTTCTCTTAACTTTCCACTAAATTTACATATAAGTTTACTGTATTTTTTTCTATCAGGAGTTTTAAAAGGACCTCCAGGACAATTTCTACCATAAGAAAACGGTATAAAAGCATAATCACCTTCTATATTTATAGGGTATATATATTTAGGACTCTTCATAAAAGAGAATTTAGGACCTTCTAATTTTATTTGTAGTTGGTTAACTATTTTTTCACGGTCTTTATAATCTATAGAATCAATTTCAATCTTTCTCGACATATGTTTAATTTTATTAATTATTAATTTCTTAAGTTCAATAATTTTTTTCCGTAAATAATATTAATCTAAATAATTTACACTTTCTCCTAAATTTTCATCCGAATTTTCGGTAGTTTTTACATCTTTAATTATAAATGTGTATATATACCATCCTAATATAATAAATTTAAAAAAATCATCATCCTTTACTTCTTTATTTACATTATCAGAATCATCATTACAATTAACATTATCATCTTCTGAATTATCTGTTTTTCTATTAGAAAATTTATAAGACATATAAAATTCTGATACTTGTATAGTTTTTTCTATATCTAACTTTTTATTTTCCATAGAATCTGCTAATTCTCTTAAAAAATTTATAATTTTATAATCATTCATAATAATATAATTTTTATAATTATATTATCTTTTCTTTAACATATAATTAATTATATTACAAATTTTGTTACTATTTTAAATACTATATATGCAATCATTAATGCTAATATTATCCATCCAACCGTTTTTAAAACCTTTATAATTTTATCAAACGCGCTACCAGCAGCAGCCCCAATATCTTTTAATATTGTCCCTAAACCTGTAATAGGGTCCATTACTCTATAAGTATAATATACATACTTATCCTGCAAACTTTCATTGTTTAGACAATGCGGATTATTATATTCTGGTGTTGTTATACTATCTTTACACATAGAAACGTCCGTTATATCTTTAGTCGTAGTAGGTGGTTTTGTTAAACAATAACAATTTTGTGATGCATAACTTATGGTACCACTACACAAAATTTTTTCTGAAGTTTGTTCAGCATTTTCACTAGTGAGACTAACTTGCATACATCCAGTATTATTATTACAAAATCCAAGTAACGCCCAAATCCCCACTCCTATCATTGAAAGAAATGATAAAATTGATAACAGTTTTACAAGGTCTTTTAAAGACCATTTACGTTCAGGTGGTTTTCCTTCTTGTATTCTTTTAGTATTTAAATCATCTAATTTCTTTTTAAATTTTTCGATTTCATTTGCTATGTCACTGTCACTAGTATTTTCCATATTATCATCCAACCAAGAATCAAAATCTTTCATAACATCTTTTATATTTTTGTTTGTTATTTTATCCTCACTTCTTTTATCTAAAATATCTTTTAAAGCTTTCTTTGCTTTTTCAAGTGTTTTAGGTGCAACTTTCTCTAAGTTTTTACTTCCTTCTTGTCTAACCTTTTCCAAAAATTCTGACATAGCCTGTTTTTGTTTCTCAGTATATTTAGTTTCTCCATTTTTTAATGTATTGTCCATAACCGTTTCAAAAGAGTCATTTGCGTTTTTGTTTTTCTCATATTCATTAGATAATTCGTCGAAAAGATCCAATATAAGATCTGGCACTTCATTTTGTATGTCAGGGTTGTTTCTCATATTGTTAGTCCCTTCTGTTGCTACACCCCCCTCCGGACTAAGTCTATTTCTCGTAGCGGTTTCATTTGCGACCTTGGATGCGTTCCTTTGATCACCAGTCGTGGCGTCAGTAGCATTTTTACCTGCAGTATCTTGATTTTCATTATTTTTATCCTGCGCGTTTTGAACATTTTCATCGTCAGGAGTCAATTCTGGCATATTCTTTTTTATCTAAATAAATATTATTTTCTAATTAAATATTATTTTTATTTAACTAAATATTAATTTATATAAATATGAAAAAACTTTTAATTTTTTGAATAATAATGTTACTATAACTGATATTATCATAAGAACAAGACCAGTTATCAGTGCATATTGATGTTTTTTATATGCATTACTTGCTGCTTGTGTTTGGTGTTTTAAATTATTTTTAGATGTCGCGAGAGATTGTTTAAACTCCTCAAAAAGTTTTTCCTGATTCTTTTGTTGAGATATAATATTATCCCATTTATCTCTTGTATCCTTTAATTGTTTCTCTGCGTCAGCCAATCCTTTACACGCATCCGTTACACCTTGTGTACTATCACTAATTGCCTTTGCTGTGCCTCCTATTATCATACCTGGCATTATGAAAGGTTCAAGAAATGACATTATATTATTATTTATTTAATTAAATATAATTTTATTTAATTAAATATAATTTTATCTAATTAAATAAAAAATAATGTCTTATTATGATATAAAAAAAAGTTATAATGTTTTATATGACGAAAAAGATAATAAATGTAAAACTGATGATGATTGTTTAAAAAATAACGGAACAGGGTCATGTGATATACAATCAGGAATTTGTGTAAAATGTACAGATGATGCTGATTGTAAAGGAGGATATACATGTGATTCAGATAATAATTGTACAGAAGATAGTAGTCAAGATGTATGTTATAAAGGAGGTACGAGAGTTGTTAATGGAATTGCAAGTTTTGGTATAGCTTTTCTTAATCTGGCTGGTTTAGGTGGCATACCAGGGCTTTTGGGCGGTAAAACACCTTTAGAACAAGTTAAAGGAAAGGTTTCTGAGTTACACGACGAAACACAAAAACTTGCAAATCAAATGACTATTGCTGCAATGTCTAACCAAAATATAATTAATAGTGAGATTTATGGCTCACTTGTTTTGGAACAAGGTGAGTTACAATCAAGTATAAATTATAATAAAGAAATCTTAGATGAAGAGATACATATTAATACGATATATATAGCAGCATCTTTCATATTAATTATGATTATTTTAATATATATTACATACTTTACAGACTAAAAATATCCAGTATTTTTAATAAGAGATATGAAAATTTGGAAAAATAATAAATAGATTTAGTATAAATAAAATATAAAATATGTCAGACGAAGATAGTAAAACTTCATTGGTTGTTGATAAAAATGAAAATATACAAATTAAAATAGATACACCAAAAAATAATTCTGAATCCGATTCAAGCACTCATTTGACTTCTATAGATGATTTAAATCGTAAAGAATTACTTTGGGAAGAACGAGAGGAAAATTTATTCAAAAGATGGTTAAAAAATTGTAAAATAAAGTCTGTAAAACACGAAAAAAAGGCTAAAATATACAAAATTAAATATGGAATGTGTTCTATACCATCCATAACTATACCTATTATAGTTTCGGGATTGAGCTCTTCAATTTCTTGTGATAGCACTGAGAATAGTATTTTAATGATGGTAACAGCACTTTTTACTTGTATTAATGCATTTTTTAATTACGGTAAAAGACAAGAAAAACATGAACAATATTCAAATAAATATTTTGAATTAACAAATGAAATAGAATCTGAATTATCTAAACCTAAAAGACATAGAATAGCTTGTGATGTATATTTAGAAAAAATAAAACAAAAAGTAAATAATTTGTATGCAACTGAACCGAATCTTTAAATTATAATTTTGTTAGAATTATAATTATACTATTTATTGTAATAAAATTTTTAAGAATAATATTAAAACTAATGTAAATATAGAAAAATATATTATATTCAATGTCTGAACACCATATTCTATATCTTTATATTTCATATTGTTATTTTTCTTATACAACAATCTATTATGAAAAGTGCCATCTTTTCCAGCAACCCAAGTATACCAATTAGGTAATTCATCTAAACTAATAGGTCTTGATAAATCAACCCATGACATTGTAGCCATAACTCTACGAGTATATCCTGTTTCTGGATCTATACCACCAGATTCCGTTGTAAAATTTGTAACCTTTTTACGTTCTTCTATTACATCAGAAGTTTCACCCCATATATAAGGAACTGATATTTTATGATCGACAGGATAAAAGAAATCGGGAACACCTGTTATGACATTCTCTTCAATTTCACAATTATTTATACCTCTTATCATATAAAAGTATCCATTTCTACCCCACTCTTTACCCCATGAATTCTTTATTATCCAATAATCCTTTTCTCCATTATTACCCCATCCAACTATTTCAACTGCATGTCCTCCAACTTGTGGTCCTTTTCCATTCCATTCGTATATCTCATTTTTTACATCAAATGTGTAAAAATCTGTATATATTTTAAACGTTGTAGAAACCGGNCCCCAACTATATATNTTATGTCTTATATTATACTCACTTCCTCCATCTTTAGATACACCGGCTACTCCATAATAATGTAAACTTCGAAAAAAACGCGCAGGGGTCCCTGTCTCTTCAGCATCGTATTCATTAAATGTAAAATCATCACACATATCACCCAATAATCCGGTTACTTGACTACAAATAGGCATTCTTTGTGGTGTAGAAAAAGAGCTTAAACTTGATAATTCTTTGAATACACCATATTTTGAATTATACGGAACACAATCCTTTGTATTTGTTCCTATTATAAATAAATATCTCCACGCATCTAATAATGTATTACCAAAACACGCAGAATCGTTATCAGATTTTATTTGTTGTTCTGATAACAATTCTTTGTTATACTCTGGGTGTTTAATATCTAATTCTTTACCTTGAAAATCACATAATATTAACTTAGCAGCAGATAAATCAATAAACATATTTCCCATTGACTGAATATTAAATTTATCTGCCAATGTACCAGTTGAAGCAAAAGCCCAACAACTACCACAACTTCCCTGATTTTGCGGTTCGGTTAGTAATCCTTCCCATACAACTCGTCCGTCAAACGTATCAGGAATCTTTATATTTTTTCTTGGTAATACAGAAGTTTTCAATAACTCAAGATGTTTATCCTCTTTAGTAGATTGACTTCGAACTATACTGTTAACAGGATTATTTTTTATCTTAACTATTAAATTTTCACTTAATACATTCATTTTATTTATATATATTTTTTATTATTGTGTTTTTAATATCTTTTACCCTTAATCTATATTTATCAGTGTCTTGATAAAGAAAATTAGTTAATATATCTAAATCTTCTTCCGTATTGAGTACGTTATTTAATTATTTTTTGTTCAAAATAATATCTTTTTTTATTATAAGATGCTAATTGTTCTAGAATATTAACATGTTTTATTTTTAATATGAATATTAAAAATATTAAAAATATAATAAATGAATACATTTAAAAAGATAGATTTTAACAAACGGAAAAATGAAGCAATGAGGATTAAAAAGAAATATCCTAATTCATTACCTATTATAATATACAAAAATTCTAACTCAGATATACAAGATATTAAAAAACATAAGTATTTAGTCCCTTCTGAGTTAACTATAGCACAACTAATATATGTTATACGAAAACAGATTAAATTAAATCCCGAAACAGCTCTGTTTATTTATGTTAATAATAAAATACCATCTTCTAATTTACTAATATCTCAATTATACAATCAAAATAAAGATAATGACGAATTCCTATACATAGAATATTCTGGCGAGAACGTATTTGGTTAACTATTATATACTTGACAAGGATGACAGTACTTTAAGTCTTCTACATTCTTTACGAACTAGTTTTTTTCTATCTCTCCCAATCTTTTCGTATCTTCTATATTCACCGTTAGATCTATATTCATGTATTACTAAAATACCACCCTTCTTTTTCTCAAATAATACATTAGGTTGATTTTTTTCAGCTGGTAAATCACCGTAACAATATACACCTCTCCATATATAACCCTTATTATTTGGCATATTCTTTAAATTTTTTCGTAAATAATGTGGAACTGTATTAGATACACTAGTAAAATATTTATATTGATATCTCATATCACGTCTCTTATTATATCTGTCCTTAGAATCTGATTTGACTTTAGCCCAAAACTCTTTAGTCATTTTTTTCTTTTCATCGTTATCCTTTTTCTTCTCTTCCTTTTTCTTCTCATTTTTTAAATGTATAAATTTAGATTTTTTTCTATTATCATCGTACTCTTTCTGAATATCACTGTCTAATAAACCATTATTAATATCATCAATTTTTTTATTTAATTCTTCTACTAATTTTGTCTTGTCTTCTATCTTTTCCTTAAGAATACTTATCTGATTCTTCACATACGTAACACCCATATTTGAAACCCTTATTCTACCTATAGTTTCATTACTTCTAGTTATAACACTTTCACAATCTTTAATTTCGTTTTTTATTTCATTCTTTCTTATACGTCTCTTCTCCTCCATTTTATTTATATATACTTTTATCTCTATAAATATATAAATAAAAACTGTTATTTACTCTTAATATATAACTATCTTTAAAAGTTATATATTATCTTCTTATTTAACAATAATTTTCAGAAACGATCCTTTTAATCTTATTTTATCCATCTATAAAACTATGGGAAAATTTGATTTTTTATAAATTTCTCAAAATTTTTATACCTTTAGTTCTAGAATTAAACCTTGATAAAAATCTATATAATTATTATCATTTATTTCTAAAATTTCATTTATGGTTGTTATCTCCACCTCATTAATAAATTGGGTTTGAGTTTTTCGAAGATAAAGAAAATACTTCAATTTTAAATGAACCAACTAAGGGATTCGACGTTGATGAAATAAGACTATTCCATACCTTTCCAAACATTATTTGACACCCAGAACTATTACAAGTCCCTTTTATATAAATTGTACAAGTATCTCCAGCGGATAAAAGGCCACCAGATGAATTTTTTAAGTTTGTAACCGCAATATCAAAAATAGGATGAACCATAGTTACTTGAGTACTGTTATCACTATCAAGTCCTACGCATTGAATTCCGTATAAACATGATGCTATTGATGAACCATTTGTATTATGTAAACCAAACCACACAAAATTAGGATTCGCTCTGGTATTTATATATGAATGTATTTTTATTCTAACATAATCACTAGATGGTACAGTAAATTGACATGCTATGTTATGAGTAGTGGGACCTAAATTTATTAATGTTATTTGATTTAAAGTTAGGGTATTACTTGGAAAAGTCCACTCGTAATTAGCAGTGGTACTGTCTGTACTATAATCATCAGTAGTAAGTAATGAAAGATTTTCAACAGAACCTGCGGTACCAGTAGGACCTTGGTCACCAGTAGGACCTTGGTCACCAGTAGGACCTTGGTCACCAGTAGGACCTTGGTCACCAATAGGACCTTTATCACCTATAGGACCTTTATCACCTATAGCTCCTTGGTCACCAGTAGGACCTTGGTCACCTATAGCTCCTTGGTCACCAATAGGACCTTTATCACCAGTAGGACCTTGGTCACCAGTAGGACCTTTATCACCAGTAGGACCTTGGTCACCAGTAGGACCTTTATCACCAGTAGGACCTTGGTCACCAATAGGACCTTGGTCACCAATAGGACCTTTATCACCTATAGCTCCTTGGTCACCAGTAGGACCTTGGTCACCAGTAGGACCTTGGTCACCAGTAGGACCTTGGTCACCTATAGCTCCTTGGTCACCAATAGGACCTTTATCACCTATAGCTCCTTGGTCACCAGTAAGGCCTTTATCACCTGTAGAACCACCAGCAGGTCCTGTGTATCCAGTAGGGCCTGTTGGACCTGTACCACTAGATCCACCTTGTGTTCCAAGTATTGTCATATTTCTCGTATGATTAGAGGATTCTAATTTAAAACTCATTATTTATTTAAATAAATATATTATAATACTTTATATAGAAATATTATTCATTACGTCAGATAAATCGCTTATATCATCTTTTAATATTTTATCACTATATATATTATGAACTCCTGTCCATTTATGTATAATCTTACCTATAATAGTATTACAAGAGTTTACTATTTCTTCGATTGATTTATTTGTTTCATTATAAGTAATACAAGTATCTATATTTAATCTCTCACCAACCTTTTTAGCATTCTGATTAGATGCTATGTATATAAATTCCCAACCTTTCCTTTTATATTCTTCTATATTTTCTGCTGTATTATATATTGAAGAAAAACTTTTATTATCTTCTCCATCAGTTAATATAAAAAATATTGTACGACGTTTACTATTTTTTTTAATTTCTAACATATGATTAATTGTATCGTATAAACGTGTTAAACCTGTTGGATTATAATATTCGTCTTTAAAAACATTCAAATCACTTATTTTGAAATCTACACAAAGTTGTTTAAAATTGTTATTAAAAGTAAACATTGTAAAATAAGCGTTTGGGTTATCAATTTTCTGTCTATCTATAAACTTATTAATAGTTTTAACATATATAGAAGAGAATTTATTCATAGAATAAGATTCATCGAGTAGAAATATAATATCTAACATTTATATTATATTTAAATTACTTTTTAAATAAACTAATTATTGTTTTTTTCTAGATAACATAAAAGCTATCATAATAACAACTAGTAATCCACCAGATAAACCAAGAATTAAAGGAAGTTTAGAAGATTTAGAAGATTCACATTTTCCTGTATTAGTATTACAATCCTCACCACTTTTACACAATTTAGGATTAACATTACAACCATACCCAGTTGGAAGAGAAGGTAGACAGACCTTACCGATAGGAGTATCCATACATTTAGTACCTGATGCTGAACAATCATCATTGTTTGTACACTTAATAGGGTCACATTTAGCTGTTTGTTGATTAGGTCCAGGATTACATTCTGTGAATGGTGGACAATTTAAAAGTGAACAGGTTGTCACGCATTTATTATTATAACACACTTCTTTAGAAGAACACTCATCATTTTTTGCACACGATGTAACGTTAGCAGTCATTTTACGCGGTTTTATGACTGGTGTATTTTTTTGTGATGGAACTTTATTAGGGTTTATTTTATACCAATTAACTTTAGTACGATCATCTGATTCAACCCAAACGAGTCGATCTTTAGTAGAGCTTTTGTCAAGAGTCATTGTCAAACTCTTGCCTAACGTTAAAGTAGTACCTTTAATAGTTCCTGTAAGTTTATTGTTTGTAAAACAAACATTATAACTTTTATCTGGTTGTTTAGAGACATTTATACAGTCGCCTTCATCATCTCTCCAGTAAGATTTATTACATAAAAGTTCATTGCATTTATCGGTATTTTCTACGTCACAATCACATATTTGTTGAGGTTTTGGTTGACTTTTACATACACCTAGTTGACTAACAGGAAATGTNCATTTAGCGAGTGGGTTATTTTTACACGCTATATCGGCTGCNGTATAACCAGCGTCTGACCCGCATTGAAAATACTGTTTTCCATTAACTACACATGGAACATATAGTTGTTCAGAAGTTTCATCAGTGCCACCGCATAAATTGTTTTTTGGTGGTGTTGTTGATACAAATTGATTCATTTAATTTAAATAAATATATTTATATTTAAAAAACAAAATATATTTATATTTAAAAAACAAAATATATTTATATTTAAAAAACAAAATATGAATATAAATGAGTTTACCCTTCAAAACAACTCCAATGTTAAACGAATATTTTAATTATCAAATAAACTCTGAAAAAAAGTACGGAAATAATACAATAGTATTTATGGAAGTTGGAAGTTTTTTTGAAATATACCAAATAGATAATGACCAACATAAAATAGGTAAATCTAAAGAATTAGGTGAAATGTTAAACATACAAGTAACTAGAAAGAGTAAAATTAAACCCCATTGTCCAAAAAATCCTTATATGGTAGGATTTCCTAATTATGCTATTGACAAATATATTTCTAAATTAGTAGATAAGAATTATACGATCGTCACAATAATACAAAAAGAAACAGCTAAAGATGGTCCTAAGGATCGTATTATAGATAAGATTTATTCACCNTCTACATATACTGAAAATAACACATCTGTTAATAATTATTTATTATGTATATATATGGATAAACATAAAGATAAAATTTTTGCTCATATATCTACGATTGATTTTAGTACTGGAGATAGTAAGTTATATAGCACATTTGGTGATAAATCTAACGAAAATAAAGTTACGAATGACATATTTAAATTTATACATAGTATGAATCCGAAAGAAATTATTATAAATAGTACTGATAAAATTATTAGTAAAGATAAATTTAAAAATAAATATCAATTAACAGAATGTTTAATTCATTATATAGATATTTTAAAAGAATATAAAGATATTAACTATCAAAATAAATTTTTAAAAAAGATATTTAAATCAAAATGTGAAGCTATTGAATATTTAGATTTATCTTTTTATCCAGATTTAGTCATATCCTTTATAACATGTTTACAATTTGCTTACGATCACGATAATTCCATAATAAATAAAATAAAGAAACCCAAAATAGTTTTCGATAATGAACACTTGATTCTTAATAACGATAGTATATATCAGTTAAATATAATTAATAAAGATAAAAATACTAAATATTCATCATTATTGAATCTAGTCGATTATACATCTACTAATATGGGAAAAAGATTATTAAAAAATCGTATTCTTTATCCTATAACAAATTGTAAAGAACTAGAAAAAAGATATAACAATGTTTCTAAGATGAAGAATTTTTATAAAGATTATATTAAAATATTAAGTAATATAATAGATATAGAAAAATATAATAGAAAGGTTTATTTAAAAAAATTAGAACCATTTGAACTTTGTACATTACATTCAAGTTATTTTAGTGTATCAAAATTATTAAATATTACAGGTAAATTCATAAAAGTGGATAAAACTAAAAAACTATTTAATACATTTTGTAAAGACTATTCATCAACTTTTAATATCGATAAAATGAAAGACGTTAAATTATCATCCATTACTCACTCATTTTTTAAAAAAGGAATTTTCAAGGATATAGACAATGTAGACTCCAAAATAATTGAATATAATAAACAATTAAAAAATATAGCACAAAAATATTCAAAATGTATTTCAAATTCCAAAAATATCTCTGTAAAAGTAGTGAAAAATGATTACTATTATTTAAGTTGTAGTCCATCTCGGATTAATGCGATAAAACAAAAATATCCTGAAATACGTATTCAAAAACTTAAATCTTATGTTAGAATAACATCTGATGAAATTTCTAAAATATCTAATGAATTATGTGAATTAGAAATTTCTATAAGTGAAATGGTTAAAAATAAATATTTAAATTGTATTTATAAATTATTTTCTAAAAATAAAAATTTATTACATAGAATAACTGATATAATAGCTGAAATTGATGTTACGTGTTCTTCAGCAAAAGTAGCGGTAAAATACTCTTACAACAGACCAACTATTAATAACAAATTATCGAATAAGTCATATGTTAATGTAGAAAAAATACGTCATCCTATTATAGAAAGAATAATTGATAAAGAGTATATAGTAAATGATGTGAATCTTAACAGTAATGGAATGCTCTTATACGGTGTTAACTCTTCAGGAAAATCTAGTATTATTAGATCAATTGGTTGTAATTTAGTATTAGCACAAGCAGGTATGTTCGTATCNTGTGAAAAGTTTGAATATTTCCCTTATACATTATTACTTTCTAAAATATCATGTAAAGATAACTTATTTGTAGGCCACTCAACATTTATATCAGAAATGATTGAAATTAGAAGTATGATACAACGATCTGATTCTAATACTATGATTCTAGCGGATGAATTATGTTCAGGAACTGAAAGTTTATCAGCTGTTAGTATTGTAAGTAGTACAATATTACATTTAATAAAACAAAAAAGTACTTTCTTATTATCAACTCATCTTCATGGATTAATGGAAATAGATTATTTAAAAAACTCTAATGATTTATCTATAAAACATTTTGGAATTACAGTTGATAAAAACAATAACATATTATATAACAGAAAATTAATGAATGGTTCAGGGGATAGTTTATATGGTCTAGAAATAGCAAAATCTTTAAATATAGGTTCAGAATTTATGAAAAATGCTTTTGACACGCGTTCTATTATAGAAAAAAAGAATAATCTAATATTAAACACGAAAAAATCAAAATATAATTCTAAATTATACATAGATCATTGTAATATATGTAAAAAACAATATAAAGAGGTTGGTAATGGTAATTTACATACACATCATATTGATTTCCAAAAAAATGCTGATAATTGCGGTATTATTAAAGGTAAACATTTTCATAAAAATAGTTTACACAATTTAATCGTGTTATGTAAAGAATGTCACCAAAATTTACATAAAGGTACGATATCTATATAAATATTTAAGTTTTGAAATATAATTTAAAAATTATATTTTAAGAATTCATTATAATCAATATTCTAACTTCTTGGTGGTTTAAAATTTATTAATATACTATCATTATCAGCATTATCGTATGCGCAATAGCCTAAAACTATTTGGGATGTATTATCTGTTGATACCTTTGTATAATCACTATTATCATTATCTAAATATAAAGTGGTACCAACCGCTACACTTACTGATGAGGTTGGGTATGGTGTGTTCGGTTGTAGTGTTATATTCCATCCATCATCTTGAGTATATCCGTCTGAATAGAAATAAAATCTTACGTATCTAGTTCCAAGAGATATTAAAGCTGGAAACGTATTATTAGGTACGCCTCCTAAAGATTTTGCTCTTGTTGTATCTTTTGGTAGGATATATCCATTTTTAGATGAAGTACTACTCCATGAACTTCCAGCATAAGAGCGTGACCACACAGGAGATGAAGTGGAACTCTTTTGCAACCAAGATTCAGAAATGTTATTATAAGTAATCCCATCTGTACTTGTCTGGATTCCAAAGCGATCATACATTTGAGATGTACTATTATGTTCAAATGCGAATGAATTTACAGTACAATTTATTGTATATCCTGAACCAGCATCAAAAGTTATGCTATGATTTTGATTACTAGAATAAGTATTTGAAGAACCATTATCTGTAAAGGTTGTATTATTAGTTAAATTTCTAGTAGTTCCTTTTGTTGTATCATTTAAAGAAACTGTTTCGCTGTTCGATAAATATGTTGACGTTCTTCTAGCTGTCACAAACCCTCTTGTGAGTATAGAAGCTGTGTTACCACTTGTAGTATCATTTAAACAAATTCCAACAATTTCGTGCTGAGATGGTAATGATCCTATAGATGATATTTTTATCCCATCTGTATAATCATATAATACTGGCTGTCCAGCATAAATAGTATTTAAAGCTGTATACTTTTCAATCACTCCATATTGAGTTTGTGTAGTCTGTGTTGATAAATCAGTCTTAATAGTTGAACCGACTAAACTCGAAAAATCCAATCCAGAACCACCACCACTCCCGGGATGACCAGTAGCTCCTTGGTCACCTATAGCACCTTTGTCACCTATAGCACCTTTGTCACCTATAGCTCCTTGGTCACCTTGAAGTCCTTGAAGTCCTTGAAGTCCTTGATATCCTTGGTCACCAGTAGGACCTTTGTCTCCTTGATATCCTTGGTCACCAGTGGGACCTTTGTCTCC
>JGI24540J26637_10000471_pt1 | contig 16784 bp, 13 predicted proteins | sample NorSeaMetagenome_FD_26637 | JGI IMG/M metagenome (IMG submission 26637)
GCACATCAAAATTATCTACTCTGTAACTAGATTTATCATCTTCTAAGATTTGAAGGTAGTTTTCGTATCTAGAATTAGCAATTTTACCTTCCTCAACAAACTGCTTAACTATACATTTTGGCTCATTGACATGCATACAGTCATTAAATTTGCATTGATTAACCAATTTATAAAATTCTGGGAAATAATTTTTAATATCGCTTTTTTTAAAATCGACAATACCAAAACCTCTAATACCAGGTGTGTCAATTATTTTAGCACCAAAATCAAGATCATACAATTCTGCGTTTGTAGTAGTATGTTGACCCTGTGAATGTTGAACAGAAATATTATTAGTTCTTAGATTTAAATTTGGTTGAAGAGAATTAATTAAAGTAGACTTTCCGACTCCAGAATGTCCTCCAAACATACTTACTTTATCCTTCATCAAAGATTGAACTTTGTCTATATTATATTGATTTTTCGCTGATATTTCATAACATTCATATCCAATATCCATATAAATNTCAATTAATTTTTTTAAAACTTTTTTCTCCCCCTCATCTAATAAATCAATTTTATTAAATAATAATATTGTATTGATTGAATAAGCATTTGACGTTAATAAAAACCTATCAATAAAATTTGTTGAAGTAACAGGGCTAGAAATAGTTATAATTAAAAAAACAACGTCAATATTTGAGGCTAGAATATGGGTTTGCTTAGAAAGGTTAACCGATTTTCTTAATACATAATTTTTTCTTTCACAGATATTATTTATAACTCCTGTAACAACATCACTGTTTTTTTCTAATTCAAAATCTACATAGTCACCAACAGCTATAGGATTGGTGCTTTTTATACCATCCAATCTAAATTTACCCTTAATTCTACAATCAAATTGCTCATTACCAGGGGTTTTAACAGAATACCAACTTCCAGTTGATTTATAAACTAATCCTCTCATTATTACAAAGATGGAGATTAATAACTCTCAATGCAAAAAAAAATACTTTAATAATCTATTGTTTAAAAATACTTTGCTGATGATTAATAGACTCTTGATGTATTGCTTTAAAAACTCTTAAAATAAATTGCTCACTTAAATCTTTCTTTTTACCATCTGCAATCATTTTTTCAAGAATNTCGTTCCATCTTTTAGATTGTAAAACTGCAACGTTGTTTTCTTTTTTTAANACTCCAATTTCTTCAGCTATGTTCATTCTTTTACCTAAAATATCCAATAATTGACTATCCACTAAATTTATTTTTGTCCTAAGATTGTTCAAATTATTTTTATACTCATCTGCGTGATCAGTGATTTTTCTAATTTTTAAATCCTTTATAATTTTTATNAAATTTGAGGGTGTTACCTGTTGAGCTGCATCGCTCCAGGCGTTATCAGGATCATGATGAGTTTCTATCATAAAGCCATCATAATTGAGTCCTAAAGCAGTTTGACATAAGTCAAATATTATGTCTCTTCTTCCTGCAATATGTGAGGGGTCTAAAATTAATGGTAAATCAGGAAATTTATTTTGTAACTCAATTGCAATTTGCCATTCTGGATTATTTCTATAATTAGTCTTTTCATAGGTAGAAAAACCTCTATGAATAACTCCTAAGTTTTTTACATTACAAGAATAAAATCTCTCCACAGCACCAAGCCACAATGAAAGGTCTGGATTTACTGGATTTTTTATTAACACTGGTTTATCTGTTCCTCTAAGAGCTTCTGCTATTTCTTGNACTATAAATGGGCTTACAGTTGANCTNGCTCCTANCCATAATATATCTATATCATGTTTTAGAGCTAATTCAACGTGATTTGCGTTAGCGACCTCTGTTGTGATGAGCATTCCTGTTTCTTGTTTTGCTTTTTGAAGCCATTTTAAGCCTAAAGACCCGACTCCTTCAAAATTTCCAGGTCTAGTTCTTGGTTTCCAAAGTCCTGCTCTAAAAACAGTAGCTTTCGTGTCCTTTAGACTATGTGCTATTTTTAAAACTTGCTCTTCAGTTTCTGCACTACAGGGTCCAGCTATTGTTAAAGGATGATTTAAGTTAAATTCATCTAACCAATTTCTTAATTCTTTTTTATTTTTCATTTTAATCCTTTGAGAATGTTCTTTATGTAATTAGTTTGTGTCATTTGGTTTTTTAATTCTCCAAAGTTATCGTTTTGGAGTAAATTTTTAAAGCTATTTAAATTCATTATGTATTCCTCTAAACTTTCAACTATATTTTCTTTATTTAATTCAAAAATTGGAGCCCACATTTCTGGAGAACTTTTTGCTAATCTAACGGTAGATTCAAAACCACTTCCTGCCATATCAAAAATATTATTTTCATTCTTTTCTTTATCCATAACAGTTTTACCTAACATAAATGAACTAATATGAGATAAGTGAGATACATAGGCAATATGCTTATCATGAGATAATGAATCCATATATCGAATGTTCATCTGCATACTTCTAAATATATTTTTAGCGGTAATTAATAAATTTTTGTCGGTCTTTTCAGTATCACATAAAATTATAGTTTTATTACTAAATAGTCCTGAAAATGCAGCTTTTGGCCCTGAAAATTCAGTACCAGCAATTGGATGAGATGCTAAATAGTTTTTTCTTTTTTTATGATTTTTAACCTTACTACAAATATTCATTTTAGTAGATCCAAAATCTATCACAAGGGATTTACTATTAATAGTATTTAAAACATCAATTATTATTTTATTTGCAACGTCAACAGGTGTAGAAATAAGTACTAAATCAGCTTTATTTAAATTATCTAAACTAGTTTTGTAATCAATTAAATTTAACTTAATTGCAAGATCTAAATTGTCCGTAGATGAATCTATTCCATAAATTTTGACCTTGGGATATATCTTTTTTATGTCTAAACAAAGACTACCTCCAATTAAGCCAACTCCTACAACAAAAACATTATTCATTTATTCTATTGATTGCTTTGATTAATAATTCTTTTGTTGCACATAAAGAAAATCTTACATAGCCTTCACCATTAGACCCAAAGATATCCCCAGGTGCAATAAAAATGCTATGCTTATACAACAAATTATCTGTAAATTCTTTGGATTTTTTATTTCCTTGAATTTTAGCCCATACAAATAATCCAGAAGATAATTTATCATATGTACAATTCAAACTATCTGCTAATTTCCAAACTAAAATTCTTCTTTCGTTGTATATTTTATTTATCTCATCAAACCACGTATTTGTGGAATTCAAAACAGCAATTGCCCCTTTTTGGATTGGATAAAACATTCCTGAGTCCATGTTGCTTTTAACCTTTAAGATATTCGATATATTTTGCTCACTACCTAAAACCATTCCAATTCTCCACCCAGACATATTAAATGTTTTACTTAAAGAGTTTAGTTCTAAGCAATATTCTTTTGCACCTTTTAAATTTAAAATGCTAACTGGGTTATCATTTAAGATAAAACTATATGGATTATCGTTAACCAGAAGAATTTCGTGTTTTTTTGCAAAATTAATTAACTCTTTAAGTGAACTAAGATCACATTTAGCTCCTGTTGGCATGTGAGGGTAGTTTAACCACATTAATTTAACCTTTGTTAAATCATTTTTTTCTAATTCTTTAATATCTGGNAACCAATTATTTTTGGCTTTTAAGTCATAATATACTGGCTTAGCCTGAATCAAATTTGTAATAGATAAATAAGTAGGGTAGCCTGGATTAGGTATTAAAACCGAATCACCAACATTTAAAAAAGCCATAGAAATATGCATTATTCCTTCTTTACTCCCCATTAGTGGTAAAATTTCGGAGTTGAAATCTAAATCAACGTCAAACCACTTATTGTAGAATTTAGAGATTGAAATTCTTAGTTCCTCTAATCCATTATAGCTTTGATAATTGTTTGCACATTGGTCATTTAAACTACNCTTTAGTGCCTCACCAGCTATAGATGGAGGTAANAGATCTGGGCTTCCNATACCTAAATTAATTATTGGATTGCCTTTTTTAATTAAAGAGTTAATCTCTTTTAACTTTGTGGAAAAATAGTATTCCTCTACAGTATTTAATCTATCTGCGCTAACTTTCATTTCTTTCTGTTTTCATACTCACCTAATACTTTAAAGTCTTTAGCCATAATGGACATGATTGATTTAGCTTTTAAATAGTACTCATATTTATCAAAAGTAATATCAATAAAAAAGGAATAAACCCATGGTGAATCTATTTTGGGTAACGATTGTATTTTAGTTAAATTAAGCTTGCAATCACTAAGAACATTTAAAATTGCTGCTAAACTACCTCTTGCATGATCCAATTCAAATTTTACAGATGCTTTGTTTGTTTTATCTGTAGTTTTATTTAAAGATTTTTGAAGTATAACAAAACGAGTTTCATTATGCTTTATGGTTTGTATACTTTTATTTATTATACTCAGGGAATATATTTCTGCAGCTAAATCACTAGCAATCCCAGCTATATTTTGAAGTTTATTTTCACTTATTCTTTTGGCTACCTGAGCAGTATCCTTATCCTCAACTAATTTAATATTTGGGTGTTTTTTGAAAAATTCTTTACACTGTAAAAGTGCCATAGGATGAGAATGGACTTCTTGAATATCCTCNATACTTTGACCACTTAAACAAATTAAATTATGCTGAATATCTAGATATTCTTCCCCAACTATATGGAGATTATTTTTATCAATTAATGCATAATTTGGAATAATTGATCCTGCTATAGAATTTTCTAATGCCATTACAGCAAAATTGCATTTTTCATCAACTAAAGAATCTACCAGTTCATCAAAACTTAAAAACTCATTTATGACCCCTTTATTTTTAAAATACTGTTTTGTAACNATATAATGGAAAGAACCTTTTATTCCTTGAATTGCAATTGAATTTTTCATAATAAAAAAGCCTCGATTTTCGAGGCTCACATAAATATTTAGTTATTTGTTACAAATACGTGGCCAATCTTTTATAAAAAAAATAAAAGTTATAATAATAAGTATATAAGTAATTTATCATATTGTTATTGAATGAATAGCTAATGTATGTAAATTTTCAATATTTTAACATTATAATAAAATTAAATTCAAAAATTACTTTAATATTTCGTTAGACAACCAAGTCCCAACCTCAGATGTACTAAAACTTTTCTTACCCTCAGACAAGTCTTCAGTTACTATTGACTGTTCTAATGAAAGGCTAACAACATCGCGAATTAATTTTGCTTCCGCCTTTAGTTTAAAAGCATCTTCAAACATCATGGCTGCAGACAATATTGTTGCTAAAGGGTTCGCGATATCTTTACCAGCAGCTTGCGGATAAGATCCGTGGATAGGTTCATATAATGAGGTTTCTAATCCAACAGATGCAGATGGCATAAGCCCCATAGAACCTGAAATAACAGAAGCTTCATCAGTTAAAATATCTCCAAATAAATTCTCTGTAATTAAAACATCATAAGATTTAGGCCATTGGACTAAACGCATAGCGACAGCATCTACAAATTCATAAGACACAGTTACCTCAGGATAATCTTTTTCCATTGATTGTACTGTCTCTCTCCATAATCTAGAGGACTCTAAAACATTTGCCTTATCAACACAACAAAGTTTTTTTGATCTTTTCATTGCCAAGTTAAACCCTTTTTTAGCAATTCTTTTTACCTCATCTCTAGTGTATGTGCAAGTATCGTAGGCTGTTTCTCCATTGTCTAACCGACCTCTTTTACCAAAATAGATACCTCCTGTAAGTTCTCTTAAAAAAACAAGGTCTGTACCTTCAATTATATCTTTTTTTAAAGGAGATTTATTTAACAATGAAGGAAACACAAAAGTTGGTCTAACATTTGCAAATAAACCTAATTTTTTTCTCATTTTTAATAATCCCTGCTCAGGCCTTACTTTGGCAGACGGATCATTATCGAACCTAGGGTCACCGATTGCTCCAAATAATATAGCATCTGCATTTAAACATATTTCGTGCGTAGTATTAGGATATGGGTCACCATGAGCATCAATCGCAGCTGCTCCAACTAGACCGTTAGTCCAACTAATTTGATGATTAAATTTTTTAGCAATAGAGTTAGAAACCTTAACTGCTTCATTAATAACTTCGGGACCTATACCATCACCAGGTAAAACAGCTATATTTAATTTCATTTTTAATAAGTTAAAGTGGTGTGTTTTTAGCGAATTTAGTAATCGTCTCTTTCATGTTTATTAAATAATCAATATCGTCATATCCATTTAACATATTATTTTTCTTATAATCATTTATACTAAACGACTCACTAAGCTTTAAATCTGGAATGCTAACTAATTGATTAGGTAAATCAACATTAAGCTGAATATTTGGGTTTTTNTAAATATTTTCAAAAATTATATTTAAAAAGCTAGGAGAAACTTGAACAGGAAGAACACCAACATTTAAGCAATTGGCTCTAAAAATATCAGCAAAAAAACTTGAAATAACGCATCTAAAACCATAGTCATAAACAGACCAAGCTGCATGCTCTCTAGACGATCCAGAACCAAAATTTTTACCCCCAACAAGTATTTTTCCATTGTACATTGGATTATTCAATACGAAGTCTTTTATCGGTGAGTTTTCTGAATTATATCTCCAATCTCTAAATAAATTATCTCCAAAACCCTTTCTCTCAATTGCTTTTAAAAACCTTGCAGGGATTATCTGATCTGTATCAATATTTTCTATTGGTAAAGGAATACATGAGCTCTTAAGTATTTTAAATTTATCGTATGCCATTTTTGTTAAAATAAAGTTCTTGGATCAGTTATCTCTCCTGTTACAGCAGCTGCTGCTGCAACCAAAGGGCTTGCTAAAATAGTTCTTGATCCAGGCCCTTGTCTACCTTCAAAATTTCTGTTTGATGTACTAACAGCATACTTTCCTTTAGGGATTTTATCATCATTCATGGCTAAACAGGCTGAACAGCCAGGTTCTCTAAGCTCAAACCCAGACTCAGTTAAAGTGGCTAAAATACCTTCATCTTTAATAGCCTTCTCCACTTGATGAGAGCCCGGAACTAACCAAGCAGTTACATTATTTGCTTTTTTTCTACCCTTAATTATTTTGGCAAAATCTCTAAAATCTTCAATTCTTCCATTAGTGCAACTTCCAAGAAAAACAAAATCTATTTTTTTTCCTAACATACTTTCTCCTTCACCATAATTCATGTAATTAAGAGATTTAAAATAGCTTTTTGAAGCTGAATTTTGGTCATCAACTTTTGGGATTTCATTGGATATACCCATTCCCATACCTGGGTTAGTACCATAAGTAATCATTGGAGTAATACTAGAACCATCAAATGATATTTCTTTATCAAAAACAGCATTATGATCAGTTTTTAATGTTTTCCAATATTCCATAGCCTTATCCCATTTATCACCCTTTGGAGTAAACTCTTTTTCTTTTATGTATTCAAAAGTTTTATCATCTGGAGCAATCATTCCTCCTCTGGCTCCCATTTCAATACTAAGGTTACAAACTGTCATTCTGCCCTCCATGGACATTTGCGAAAATACATCTCCATAATATTCTACAAAATATCCTGTAGCCCCAGCTGTACTTAATTTTGAAATAATATATAATGCAACATCTTTAGGGCTAACTCCTTTACCTAATGAACCATTTATCGTAATTCTCATTTTTTTTGGCTTAGGTTGCATAACACATTGCGTAGACAAAACCATTTCCACCTCAGAAGTTCCAATACCAAATGCTATAGCACCAAAAGCTCCATGAGTTGATGTATGAGAATCCCCGCAAACAATTGTAGCACCAGGCTGAGTAATGCCATATTCAGGGCCAACCACATGTACAATACCATTTTTTTCATGACCTAAACCCCAATATAAAATACCATGCTCTTCAGAGTTTTCTTCTAGTACTTTTAATTGGTTTGCCGACAACTTATCTAAAACTGGAAGATGTTGGTTAATAGTAGGTGTATTATGATCTGCAGTAGCAAAAGTTTTTTCTGGGTACAATACTTTAACTCCTCGATTTTTTAGACCTAAAAATGCAACTGGACTAGTCACTTCGTGAATCATGTGTCGATCTATAAACAAAACATCTGGACCGTTAGAGATTTTACTTACTACGTGTGAATCCCAGACTTTATCAAATAAAGTAGTACTCATTTTTTGTTACTAATTATAAAATATTATTAATTATTTCTGGAATATCCTTATCCAATACACTTTTATTGTTATCTGCAAATTTTAAAAATTCAGGATAAACTAAATCTAATTCATCTTTAGATAGTTCAAATCCAACTAATTTAGCCCTGTATGCTAATGCAGATCTTCCACTTCTAGCAGTTAATATTATGGATGATTTATTTACCCCAACATCAAAAGGGTCAATTATCTCATAAGTTAATCTATTCTTTATAACTCCATCTTGATGTATTCCAGAACTATGCGAAAAAGCATTTGCACCTACAATAGCCTTATTAGGCTGAACCATCATTCCCATACTTTCAGAAACCAATANACTAGTTTCATAAAGTAGCTTTGTATTAATATTAGTATCTAAATTTAAACTGTCGTGTTGCTTCATAATCATTACAACTTCNTCTAAAGAAGTATTTCCAGCTCTTTCTCCAATTCCATTAATTGTACATTCAATTTGTCTTGCACCATTTGCAATAGCAGCAATTGAATTTGCAGTAGCTAAACCTAAATCGTTATGACAATGACATGAAACAGTTGCCTTGTCAATATTTTTAACATTTTCAAAGAGGTACTTAATCTTATTACCATAATCTTCAGGAAGACAGTATCCAGTTGTATCGGGAATATTTAAAACTGTCGCTCCAGCTTCAATCATCTTTTCACATACTTTTGCTAGAAATGCATTATCAGTTCTTCCAGCATCCTCAGCATAAAATTCTACATCTTCAACGAATGTTTTGGCATACTTAACAGCATTATACCCGGTTTCTATAATTTTTTCCCGNGTAGAATTAAACTTATGCTTAATATGTGAATCAGAAGTCCCNATACCGGTATGAATCCTAGGGAACTTAGCGTNTTTTAAAGCTTCTCCAGCAACCTTAATGTCATTCTCNACTGCTCTTGAAAGAGCACAAACAGTAGTATCCTTAATGATTTTTGTGATTTCTAAAACTGAATTAAAATCTCCTGGACTAGAAACAGGAAAACCAGCTTCAATTACATCAACACCAAGGTTTTCTAGTTTTTCTGCAATTATAACCTTTTGAGCTGTATTAAGCTTACAACCAGGCACCTGCTCTCCATCTCTTAAAGTAGTATCAAATATCTTAACTGATTCTTTATTCATTTATAAAAAATTATACTCAATAAAAATAGTGAATTATAACAACTAAATATATGAATACTACAAAATATAATCAGTCGAAATAAAGTTTGATTTTTTTGTATTTAATAAATCCTTTATAATTTTTTTATTTGTAGGGTTATCTTTGGAGGCTACGAAAGTTCTAATTGAAAAAGATCTTAAAGCATCATGAACACTCAAGGTACTAAAAGCTGAATCTTTTCTCCCCGTAAAAGGATAATTATCTGGGCCTCTTTGACAAGAACTATTAAGATTAACTCTGCAGACTAAGTTAACTAAAGTATCAATAAGGGGTCCTAATTTATCAGTATCTGTACCAAATACACTTGCCTGTTGACCATAATTAGATTCAGCCATATCATTTAGAGGCTCATTAATATCATTAAATGTTAAAATTGGGACAACTGGGCCAAACTGCTCGTCTTTATAAACATCCATATCTTTCGAGACAGGAAATAATACAGCAGGGAATACATAGTTTTCTGTGCTTAAACCACCATTTTTATTTATAATTTTAGCTCCTTTATCTTGAGCATCAGCAATTAATTCTTTAATATATTTTGGTTTATTTGGTTCAGGCAATGGAGTTAGTTGCGCATTATTATCCCAAGGATTACCAAAATTCAACTCATCTACTTTTTCGCTAAACATTTTATTAAACTTTTCAGCAATTTGTTCATGNACATAAATAATCTTAAGAGCTGTACACCTTTGACCATTAAAAGATAAAGCACCTGCAACACACTCGTTAACTGCTAATTCCAAATCGCAATCTGGCATTACTATAGCTGGGTTTTTAGCCTCTAATCCTAAAACTAGTCTTAACCTATTTTTCTTAGGATGGCACTCTTGTAACGCATTAGCTGAAGAACTATGGCCGATTAAAGCTAAAACATTAACTTTTCCAGACTCCATTATAGGAGTGGCTAAAACTCTTCCTCTTCCATAAAGAATATTTACAACTCCTTTAGGAAAACATTTTTGAAATGCCTCCATCAATGGAGATATTAATAAAACTCCATGTTTAGCTGGTTTAAAAATAGCTGTATTACCCATAATCAAAGCTGGGATTAATAAACAGAAAGTCTCATTTAAAGGNTAATTATACGGACCTAAACATAATACAACACCTAGTGGTCCTCTTCTTATATGCGCATAAATATTGCTATTTTTTTCAAATTTTGCAGAATCTCTATCAATAATCTTGTAAGCTTCAATTGTGTCAAAAATATAGTCAACTGTTCTGTCAAATTCCTTTTCAGAGTCAGCTAAGTTTTTACCAATCTCCCACATCAATAACTTAACAATTTCATCTCTTTTAGTTTTCATTTCATTTGCGAAATTTCGCATATGCTTAATTCTATCACGCACTTTCATAGTTGGCCACTCACCTCTACCATTATCAAATGCATCACAAGCAGAATCTAACGCTTCTATTGCTTGGTCTTTTCCCAGACTTGGAATTTTACCTAAAAGGGTTGGTTTGTATTCCTTTGTGGATGAAATTGTAGAATATACATTAGAGAAATCTCCTTTCCAATTAACAAGATTCCCTGAGACAAGATAATCTTCTTGATTTACTAAATTCTTAATTTTATAGTTTTTAGGAATTTCATTGTATGATAGTTTCATATTTATTTTTTTTAATAATTTATTATTTTTTAAATTAAAAAGTGAAATAGTTCAGGCTTATTATTTAAATAATCTTGATAAAAACCAAAACTTTTCATTCTTTCTATTAGTGGCTTTAAATCTGTCTCATTTTTTAATTCAATTCCGACGCTTGCAGTTCCATTACTCATGTGATGTTTTTTCATATATTGAAAATATGTAATGTCATGATTTGATCCCAAAACTTCGTTAACAAATTCTTTTAATGCACCTGCTCTTTGCGGAAATTTAACAATGAAATAATGTTTTAAATTAGACCAAAGCATTGCTCTTTCTTTGATCTCTGACATTCTTGCAATATCATTATTACTACCACAAATTATACAACCAACTTTTTTGTTTTTTATTTTTTTCTGGTACTGACTTAAAGCACTTATTGCCATTGCTCCAGCTGGCTCAACAACTATTGCTTCTTTATTATATAAATCTAAAATAGTTTGACATATCTCACCTTCATCAGTTAGAACTATATCATCAAGATATTTATTACATAGATTAAATGATATCTCACCAACTCTTTTTACAGCAGCACCATCAACAAAATTATCNATGAACTCNAGAGTTGTGTTTTTTTTATTCTTTAATGACACATGCATAGATGGCGCGCCAGCTGGCTCAACACCAATAATTTTAGTTGTTGGCGAGAGTTGCTTAAAAACACTTAAAGCACCTGCAATTAAACCTCCACCTCCAATAGGAACAAATAAATAATCTAAATTATCAGGATATTGATTAATAATTTCTAAAAATAACGTTGCTTGCCCTGCAATTACATCGTAATCATCGAATGGATGAATAAAAAGTTTATTTTGTTTTTTTGTAAATTTTAAAGATTCGATGTTAGCTTCATCATAATTATCACCAACTAGAATTACTTCTACAAATTCACCTCCAAACATTTTAACTTGATTTACTTTTTGGCCAGGAGTTGTTGTTGGCATAAAAACTGTACCAAAAGTATTTAGCCTTTTGCAAGCTAAAGCAAAACCCTGGGCATGATTTCCTGCACTGGAGCAAACTACCCCTTTTTGAAGTTGAGAATNAGATAAAGAATGAATTTTATTGTAAGCCCCTCTTATCTTAAAGGATCTTACCTGCTGAAGGTCTTCTCTTTTAAAAAAAACTGAACATCCAAATAATTCACTATACCTGGTATTTTGATAAAAAGAAGTTTTTACAACTACGTCTTTTATATTTGATTGTGCTTTTTTAATTACTGATATGTCTAACAATTTATCAAACATTAAACAATTTTTTTCATTTCTTTCATAGAATTTCTTAAAGTCTTACCTATTTTTTCAATCGGATGAGAACTAATAACAGAATTAATGTCAATTAGATCACTTTCTGTAGAGTCGTAACAGGTATCATAAACATTACCAATAGTATTACTAGGTAATTCATTAACAAAATCTTTTAAAATAGGCTTACAAGCATGGTCAAATAAATAACAACCATATTCGGCTGTATCAGAAATAATTCTATTCATCTCAAATAATTTTTTCCTTGCAACTGTATTAGCTATAAGGGGTAACTCATGTAAAGATTCATAATAAGCAGAGGAATCGATAATTCCAGAACTAACCATTGTTTCAAAAGCTAGCTCAACTCCTGATCTTACAAATGCAATCATAGCTATTCCATGATCAAAATATTGCTGTTCTTCGATTAGTTCTGTAGAAGGTTTAGTTTTTTCAAATAAAGTTTCACCAGTCTCAGCTCGCCATTTTAATAAGTTTGTATCGTTATTTTTCCAATCTAACATCATTGTCTTAGAGAATTCTCCAGACATAATATCATCCATATGTTTATTAAATAAAGGTCTCATTATAACTTTTAAACCTTCAGAGATTTCAAAAGCTTTAATTTTTGAATTATCTGAGAGTCTATCCATCATTTTTGTAATACCCCCATGTTTTAATTCTTCAGTAATTACTTCCCAACCATTTTGAATTAATTTTGCAGCGTATGTTTTTTCGACACCTTGATTGACCATTTTATCAAATAATAAAATTGATGCAGTTTGTAAAACCCCACATAATATAGTTTGCTCACCCATCAAATCACTTTTCACTTCAGCAACAAAAGAAGATTCTAACACCCCTGCTTTATGACCACCTGTCGCAACTGCGTAAGCTTTAGCTAGATCTAAACCTTTATTTTCAGAATCATTTTCAGGATGAACTGCAATAAGGGTTGGAACTCCGAAACCTCTTTTATATTCTTCTCTCACCTCAGTTCCTGGACATTTTGGAGCCACCATAATAACAGTAATATCTTTTCTAATTTCCATTCCCTCTTCAACAATATTAAAACCATGTGAATAAGATAGTGTAGAACCTTTTTTCATCAAATGCATAATTGATTTTACAACATCAGTGTGTTGTTTGTCAGGAGTAAGATTTAAAACTAAATCAGCATCGGGGATTAATTCTTCATACGTTCCAACATTAAAACTATTCTCAGTAGCATTTAAGAAAGATTGTCTTTTTTGTTCGATGGACACTTTTCTTAAAGAGTACGAAATATCTAGTCCAGAATCTCTCATATTAAGACCTTGGTTTAATCCTTGAGCACCACAGCCAATTATAACTATTTTTTTATTTAATAATGCAGATACTCCACTATCAAATTCATCAGAATTCATAAATCTACATCTAGAAAGCTGATTTAATTTTTCACTTGCCGAAAGGCTATTAAAATAATTTTTCATTATATCTTTTAATTAGTTTTTAAACTCAGATAATATTTCTGAGATATTCATTGGTTGTTTTGTAATAGAAACTGCTCCAGATCTAACAAATTGTAGAATTCCGTATTCATTTAATTTGTCATATAAACTGTCAATCTCTTTTCTTCTACCAGATTTTTCTAAAACAAAAAACTCTTTGTTTACTGTTACTATTCTGGCATTACTATCTTTAATAATATTTTGTATTTGCCTATCATCAAATAATAAACTTGATTTTATTTTAAACAAACAAGATTCTTGATAAACAGTATCATCCTCATTGTGGTAGTAAGCTTTAATTACTTCAATCTGCTTATCAATTTGTCCGATAATCTTTTTTATTTGAATTTCAGTAACATTTACTATTATCGTAAACCTATAGACCCCTTTAATTTCTGAAACTGAAGAATTCAAACTCTCAATATTGATATGTCTTCTTTGAAATATTGCTGAAATTCTATTTAATAATCCGATATTATTTTCGGTGTAAATTGATACTGTGAATGTTTTGATTTCTTTTTCCATACCTATTTTAATCTTATTTCTGAAACTGCTGCCCCACTTGGAATCATTGGAAATACATTAGCTTCTTTTTCCACTACCACTTCTAAGAAAAATGATTCTTTAGATTTTATCATATCTTCTACTGCAGAAGCAAGTTCTTCCCTCTTTGATACTTTTTTACTTTTAATGTAATAAGCCTTAGCGATTGCAGTAAAGTCTGGGTTAATAAGTTCAGTAGAAGCATATCTTTTTTCAAAGAATAATTGCTGCCATTGCCTAACCATACCTAAAAAACTATTATTTAATACTACAATCTTAACTGGAACTTTAGATTGAAATATAGTACCTAATTCTTGGATTGTCATTTGATATCCACCATCCCCTATTACTGCCACAACTTCTCTCTCTGGACATGCCATTTTAGCGCCAATAGCTGCAGGAAGTGCAAAACCCATAGTTCCTAAGCCACCTGAAGTTATGTTACTTCTAGATTTATTAAACTCAGCATAACGACAAGCGATCATTTGATGTTGGCCAACATCAGAGACAACTGCAGCATTTCCTTTAGTGTAATTATTAATTTCTTTAATAACTTCACCCATAGTTAAACCCTCTTTAGTTGGGAATAAATCATCTTTAATTACGGATTCGTACTCTATCTTATATAGTTTTTTGAAATCATTAAGCCATTTGTCATGTTTCCTTGATTTTAACAAGGGTAATATCTTAGTTAGACTCTCTTTAGCATCTCCTAAAACAGGAACATCAGCTTTTACATTCTTATTTATTTCAGCAGGATCTATTTCAAAATGAATTACTTGTGCTTGCTTTGCATATTTATCTAAATTTCCAGTAACTCTATCGTCAAACCTCATGCCAATTGCTACAAGTAGATCACATTCATTTGTAAGCATATTTGGAGCATAATTCCCGTGCATACCAACCATTCCAACATTCAAAGGATGTGAAGTGGGTATAGCAGAAACTCCCATTATAGTCCATGCAGCTGGGATACCTGTTTTTTCTACAAATGCTTGAAATTCTTTTTCTGCTTTGGATAAAATAACTCCTTGACCCCAAACAATCATAGGCTTAACTGCCTTGTTAATTAAATCAGCTGCTAAATTTAAACTTGTAGTCTCCAGTTTAGGAACTGGCTTGTAACTTCTAATACCTGTTACTTTTGAATAATTAAAATCAAACATCTCAAATTGAGCATCTTTAGTAATATCAATTAAAACTGGACCAGGTCTACCACTTTTAGCTATATAAAATGCTTTTGCTAATACCTTTGGTATATCAGCGGCTTTTGTGACTTGGTGATTCCATTTTGTGACAGGAGTTGATATTCCGACTATATCTGTTTCTTGAAAAGCATCACTTCCTAATAAATGTGAGGCTACTTGTCCGGTTATACAAACCATTGGAGTAGAATCAATTTGAGCATCAGCTAAACCAGTTACCAAATTTGTAGCTCCAGGGCCTGAGGTTGCAATTGCCACACCTACCTTCCCTGAGATTCTTGCAAAACCTTGAGCAGAATGCGTAGCTCCCTGTTCATGCCTTGTCAATACATGATGAATTTTATCTTCATATTTATGAAGTTCATCGTATACTGGCATTATAGCACCACCTGGGTAGCCATATATAATTTCTACTCCTTCAGCTATTAAACATTTAACAACTGCTTCACTACCGCTTATTTTTTTTAGACTACTCATTTTTAAAATTCATCTGTAACGCAGCCTTTAGAAGCTGATGAAACAGTTTTTGCATATTTATATAAAGAACCAAAATCTACTTTCAATTTTGGCTCAACCCATTTATTTTTTCTTTTTATTAACTCACCCTCTTCAACATCTAGAATTATTGTATTTTTTATTGCGTCGATAACAATATTATCCCCATTTTTAATTAAAGCAATATTACCACCTACTTGAGCTTCTGGTGTTATATGTCCAACAACAAATCCATGAGTACCTCCAGAAAATCTACCATCAGTGATTAATGCAACATCTTTCCCAAGACCAGCACCCATAATTGCTGCTGTAGGCTTTAACATTTCAGGCATTCCTGGACCCCCTTTAGGTCCCTCATATCGAATAACAACAACATCCCCTTTTTTTACTTTTCCTTCACCTATCCCTTTATTTGCCGCAAATTCTGAATCAAAAACAATTGCTGACCCTTTGAAAACCAATCCTTCTTTACCTGTAATTTTAGCTACTGAACCTTCCTCAGCAATATTGCCATATAATATTCTAATATGACCTGAGCTTTTAATTGGGTTTTCTATGGTTTTAATAACATCTTGACCTATTTTAAGATCACTCACATGTTTTAAATTTTGTTCAAGCGTCTTCCCAGTTACAGTAAGACATTCTCCGTGAATCAATCCTTTTTTAAGAAGGTATTTCAAAACAGCAGGGGTTCCTCCAATTTCATGTACATCTTCCATTAAATACTTTCCACTTGGCTTTAAATCTGCTATAAATGGAGTACTATCGCTTATTTTTTGAAAATCATCTAATGTG
>JGI24540J26637_10000474_pt1 | contig 16769 bp, 8 predicted proteins | sample NorSeaMetagenome_FD_26637 | JGI IMG/M metagenome (IMG submission 26637)
TGGCAAAAACTTCTGCTTTTTGCCACCGTGTCCGCGTGTTGGGCTTTCAATGACGCAGAGTATGATTATCAACACCCAACAAACCACATGCTTGTCACGCCGTACATCGATGAACTCCAGCAAAATGGGTTTATTTCTTTGTATGGTGATGACAAAAAAGAAAAAAAAAAGAAAAAAGAAAAATCTAAAAATTGCGTAATTTGCCAGAAACCTAAAAGTGGCAACAGTTATTGCAATGGGCACCACATGGCTGAACGAAATTTCAGAAGCAATCCCAGCGAGAAAAACAAGAAGCTGTTAGCAGAGCTAGAAGCATATCGGCAGAAAAAAAAAGATGACAAAGCAAGAGAAAATTTGTATAATTGCGTAATTTGCCAGACACCTACGAATAACAAAAATAGAAGTTATTGCAGTGGGCACCACATGGCTGAACGAAATTGCGGAAGAAATCCCAGCGAGAAAAACAAGAAGCTGTTAGCAGAGCTAGAAGCATATCGGCAGAAAAAAAAAGATGACAAAGCAGCTGCTGTTGAGAGGGGTCCGACATGCAAAGACTGTGGCGAGACTGACCCAGAAAAGTTTTCAAAACACCCAAGACACCAAACTGGATATAAAAGATTGTGCAACAAATGCCTGACTGCAACATATAACCTATGTCACAAGCACACCGAGCAATATGGAAAAAGATGCTACAAGCACAGGTGCATTCATTGCAAGCTGGACGATAAAATAATGCAATCTCTGTTGTGCCAAGACAATGCGGTCTGTATTACACAAATTCACCGCCCCCGAGGCTTGAGTTGTGGACGCTGCTTCAGACGCAAAAATCCAGATCATGAATACTCAAGACGGTACCGAGAAAAAGAGGACATATTTCATGCTTTTCTACAGAGTATTCCCAATATCAAGATTCGGCGCAATTTCCGTGTCAACGTGGATCTCCCAAGTGGCACAACAGCACGCAGATACGTCGATTTCCGCATTGAAACGGCACACTTTATCATCGATATTGAATTTGATGAAACTCAGCACACTACCATTAACTACAAAACGACCTGTGAGCTCATGCGATCTGATTTGATTTATGAGGCCTCGCTAGAAAGCAACAAGAAGTACATGTTGTTGCGTTTCAATCCTGATGGTTTTACTGCTCAAGATGGTGAAAAATTTCGCTCATGCTTCACATCGAAACCTGGTGCTAAAGTAGACATTTCTGACAAAGCGCAGTGGAAGCTTCGCACATCGTATTTCAAGTCGAAACTAGAAGAATGCATGCAGTTGGACCCGGAAAATGAGGAGTTGTTTCCGTACGTGGAGATTATGTTTTATGATGGGTTTGATACGTCCAAGTTAGATGCGGCAGTGGGTGGTAGCAGCAGTGGCAAAAAACGCAAGATAACCGAACGAGATGCGGCAGTGGGTGGTATCAGCAGTGGCAAAAAACGATGTAAAACAAACTTGTTTTGATGAAAAAATAAAGTGTATGGAAGTTATGATGGCAAACACAAAGCCAGTAGAATTAAAATGTTGCTCAAAGCCAAATTTATTGATGCAAGATATAAACAAAAATCGATAAAAAATATACGAACAAAAATAAACTAACGCTAAAATGATATCAAAGCATCAAGTAGATGCCTGCTGTGCTTTGCGATGCTTTTTGCAAGCTGGTTTGTGCAATTTCCAATCTCCCACTTGACATTCTTTGCTGCAGTAATAAACTTGTTTGCATTTCTCACAACGACTACTTGTGAAAATGGGACATACTTCACACTTTTGTGTGCCTGCTAGCGTTTTCGCGTTTTTCTTTGCCATTTGATCTTGTAGTTGGTGCTTTTTGTTTAAACATGCTTCTTCTGAAGCTCCGGCTTCCCTGAAAGCATCTAATTCTGACATCTGTTTGTCAATTCTTCCCAAAAATTTTTCGTACTTATGATCAAGCAGCGACAATTCCTCATCTGCCAACTGTGCGCAATCATACACAGCATCGTTCTTTCTTCTTACTAAGTCTTCGGGTAGAAAATTCATCGGGGTGAACAGATTCAAACGTTTTTCAAACTCACTTTGCTCCTGAGGAATTTGTTCTCCGCTTTCTTCCAATCGTGTGCGCGTAGTGATGGCCAACGCTATCATTTTTGCGTACAAGCGCGCATGCTCCTCCTCATCATGTTCCTCATCATGTGAACTCATTGTGCGTCTGTTTGCAAAGCATGTAAAATACCAAGAGACACATTTTTGTTTTATTTTTTTTTTATTCTCATTTTTGATCACTTTTTTTTATCATCTTTTTCATTACACATATATATATTTCACGAAGAGTTGTTTGAGTTACACACAGAGCAATATGCACAAATGTGTTTTTTGCATGCACCATGAATTGCGCTTGCCTGCTTTGCGTGCTCTGCGGTGTTGCATAGATAATACTGACATTGTCAAGACCATTTTTACAATGCTTTTGCAAGATAAATCCTCGATGTTTTTTTGCTACTTACACACACAGAAAGATGATTTTGAAAAAGATTGCCACAAGTTTACAAGCAAAGCTAAAGAACTAAAAAATGATATTGCTCTTCAAGAACATATAATAGAAACTACATCACCTGCCAATATAGACAAAATGCATGTTTATAAATATTTGCACGTCTCGACATTCATTGCTCTGTTGATGTCAAGCAATTTGGTCGACAAAATGCACAAGTTTACAATGGAAAAATATGTCAAGAACGGCAAAAAACTTCGACTTAGCACTCTCAGTTCAAAATACAGTAAAGAAGATTTGTGTTTTTGCGCAAGCGTGTACAAATTAGTGGTTAAACCACATATTGATGTTAGTAAATGTTTTTTCTCTTTTTTTAATAATACGTGGTTCTTGAATAACACAGCATATAATGATTTCCACCCGCAATTTCCCGAATCACTTGCACAACATTACAAATCACCGTGCGCTTTTTTTGCAGATAACAAACAGGACAAAACCCTGATCATTACCAAAAACGAAAGTTATGAGATCGTGCTCAATGGGAAAATCTATGAAGTGCTTGAGTTTGAAGAATGAGTAAGTGTATTTGTAATAAATTGAATTCATGAAAATGTGCACCTGCTGCAAGTACAGAGCAGGCCCGTGGAAAATTCACCAACTTTGCATTTTTTTTCATCACAACGTATGCATACTTCACTGTACATGGACGTGTTTGTAAGAATGTCTGGTAGATTTTCATCTTCGTCTTGAAATTTTTGTAATCTATGTTTTATCGAAACATATGGGTCATGACACGTTACGCTGCAATTTTTGTTCCAATTGTAAAACTTGCTTGCAGAACTTGAATTTAAAATCTCAATTTCACCAGTATCAATGTAATTTTCTGCATTAACAATTAATACTGAGTTGCAAGCTACACAGTTCATAATTTTGTCTTCAATGAAAGCAGACGGGCGGTGACCGTCGTTGCACGAGAGTGGACATTTTCCATGTAATGAAGCACTGCCGTGCTCTATTGCCTGTGATTTATTATCTGAATTACATTCAACTGCTTGTGTATTGTGCGTTAACTTACATGGAATAATACCGTAAAAAACATTTGCATCTGCATTCAAACTTTCTATTTGTTTGGCAATGACAAAATCTTCTGGATCACAAATTCTGCAACGGGAATCAGAAGATCGATAGGCATTGTTTTTGCAACGAGAAATGCACGCAAGTTGGGCAGTCGGGTGTGAGGATTGCATCGACAATATGAGAGATCGGTACGATGCTATTGACGAATTATACGGATCGCCTCCAAATTCTTTTACACCCGGATACATCACAACATCGCCGGGTTGCTGTTCTGTAACAAAAAATTCATTCTCTGAAAAATCGCCGACGATCGTGTTAACTTCAGCATTGTCTACAATTTTACGTAATGACAAGACCGGACAACTCACACATCCTGAATTTTGACCATTCAGGCAGGGTTGCCAGTAAAAGCCAGCAGGACAATCAATTGCTGGCAAACAGGATAAACATGTTTCGCCTGATCTGTAAAAGTTTTCAGCACATGTGATTTCACATGGTTTTGTGTTTTCTTGCCAGTACGCATGACCTAAACCGACAAGCGTTGCCGCAATACCTGTACATTCGACACAATCTTCTTGTCGACTTTCAAAAAAGCGATTCAAAACTGCACACGATGAATATTTGCGACCAGCACCACATGTACGTGCTTCTTCCTCATATTGCTCTTTTGTTTCGCGGCATAATGTGCATCTATACTCACCAGAAGAGAATTCCAAAAAAGATGACCGATCGCACGCATAAAACGATGTATATGTTTTTAACATCAAAAATACTTCATCAGATTCGTGCAAAATACAACTACTGTCTTGTTTGGCTGCAACAGTCAATTGCAACCCAAGTCCGAGTTGAGGGTCAAGATTGTCAATAATAGGCAGTTGTATACTACATTCTGGAAATGAATTATCTTGATACTCAATTTTACATCCCATGGGTAATATTGACTTAGCATGCAATTCATGAGGTAACTGTTCATTCAATTTTTCTATCAATATTAGATTTACATTAAAATTGCATTTATTTTTTACGTGCTCTGCATGAGCTGTGCTTGAGAAACTGACAACTGCATTGAAAAATGGCCAGTCAAAATCATCACTGGTATCATAATTGTTAACAATGTGTTCCAAATTGACGTCCAGTAAATTAGCGTAAGATGGCAACACAATTTCAACAAGTAGCTTGGAATAATCCTGTGCCAGTGTGCATGGATTTGCGGAAAACAACGGTAGCAATTCAAAGTTATCAAAGCCGACAGCGGGGTCTGTATATTGTTCTTCCACAAGTGAAGCTTTGCTGATTTGCACGTCAATACGTGTATTTTTGTGCAAATTCGTCGGCACTGCTTCATTGGTGCGCTCCAGTAAAGTTTGCCCCAAAGCGTCTGGTCTGCCTGGTACAATCGCATAAACATGTTGCCAGTCACTATCGACATAAAAACTGTTTGCTGTGGGTTTTTGCACAAGCATAGAATAAGCCAGTGTTTCGGTCAGAGATGATTTGTGAAAAGAAGCATCAACCAAGCGTGCGTTTGGTCCCAACACAATGCAATCACAGACGCCATTAGTGCATATTTGTGTCGACTTTTGTGTTCTTGTGTACTGTTGAAACGCTGTAAATTTGTTGTAGCGCACATCAACTTCTATCAAAACTTTTGTCGTGTCAAAAAAAGCATAGAATGGATCCTGTGATCTACTTTGCTGTCGACAAACATGATAATGCTCTCTGGCAAAAGAAATTTCAGACGATACAACCGTAAACGTGTTTTTAGAATAACCGTTTTCGTCTGTTGACTGTTGCAAACTACAAGTTCCAATATTAATACCATCATATTTAGGCGCTTGAGAAAATGCAGCACAACCCAATTCAAAAGTTAAGAGCAAATACGGTATTGTTTCGTCCTGAAATTGTTGCAATGCATGAGAAAAGACAATTGCGACAGCATTTTCTAAGCCAGATCCCAAAAATGATGGTCTGCTCAAAAAAGTTTGTTGTGTCGAGATACAAGTTTCGCCACTATCAACATATTGCTGTCCGAAGCTTTCTGGTAAGCCAATTGATTTCAAAACAGCATTGTTACTAGCATCGTCAAAACGAGCGACGTAATTCAAAATATTGTCACTCCTCGTGACATACGATCCCATTTTAGAGTCTTCTGTAAACAGTCGCAACGCAGATATTTCATTGTCATTTTTCAAAGCATGTCGATTGAATACAAAATCAGCCATTTCTGTATTCATTACAAACTGAGACATATCACTTTCAAAGTCTGAATCATAATCAAGTCGCGACGACTTTCTAGCGACAAATACTGCTGCTGTAAAATTGTCAAGTAATATGTGTTCTGAAACGTGATGACGACTATTGCCAATATCGACCCTCTGCCAACTGTCAAAGACATAGCTAGCTTTCAAGTATAACTGGTTTAATTCAAAATGATAGTGCATATTATTGACTCGCAGAAAATTAGATTTTACAAACATAGAATCAAAACTTGGAGTCAAATAAACTTTGTTGTTTGCAATATTAGCTTTGAAAATAAAATTGATACCATCGCAAGCTACAATCCATTGATAAAAATAATTTTTTTTGGAGCTCAATTCAGCAGCAGATATGAACATTGGTTTGGAAAAATCAATATTTTCTCTAGACTCGTACGTTTGCACTGTGATGTTTGAACAAAGTGCAAACGATAAAATTGGTCTGAATTGCGTAGGATTCGAATCGCCACTTTCTGCACTTAGTTTTTGTTTCGACAGCGGCAAAACACAAACATGTAGCATTTTTTGAGCCTGTATAGATTCATCCGTCCGCATGCATGCTGCCAGCAATGACATGCTACCGCCTACAATTCGACAATTTCGCATGAGTAAGTACTCTGATGGAGCAAATGGTGATATATTGATATTGCGGGTATTGTCTTCAAGCAAATTAAAATGAGCGAAGTCGAACTGAGATTGACTGCCACTAGCTCTGCCTGTATGCAATTTGTACGTCGCAATTTGCATACTTTGAAGCAAGACAAAAACATAATTATTCATGCCCAGCACACTGCAAGCTGACACCCAATTTGAAAATTCAAAATTGCTGCTAATAGCGTTGTGCTGTACTCGTATTGCTTGACCAGCAGACACATGCACGTACACATTTACATTCGAATATGCATCAAAAGTGTCTGCAATTGCGTACATAATAAGTTTTTTTGCAGGGGGTAAGCTGGTGGACGAACTTTGATCCTGGTCCAAAATCGTATCCAAACTTAACACAACACGAATTTCTTGCAGGCTTGAGCTTGTATTGAAAATAAGTGCTGTATCAGCAGGACCACAACACCATACATGGCTTGTATTTGAGATAACAAATTGACACAGGCCAAACCCGCCAACTTGATGAGCTTGATTGAATTTTGCTTTTGAGTTTGCTAAGTTCTGTGATTCCAAGTTTACCGATAAATCCACTGTAAAGCGGTTGAAACTGTATCCCAGAGAGCGGGTGTATACTAACTTGTCGTCTGAAATGTGCACGTTTGGCACCATGTACGGCAACATTTGCTTCAACGCAAACTGTTGCGACAGTTCAGATGCAACAAGTTTTGCACTGACTGCAGATAATTTGTTTACAATCATATTTGAAAATACATATTCATCTGAATTTTGCATTTTTTGCAAGTCTTCTCCGCCATTAACATTCGTTTTTGCATTGTAAAATGGCAACACAAAAATATCAAATAGATGCAATATACGTTCCCACTTTGATCGCAAACTATTTTGTTTTAAATTGATCACCAGTGGAATGAGCATTTGTTCAGAATTTTCATTCACTGTGAATGCTGTATAACTGTCCTCATTCAACAGAGTATGTAAATTTTTGTGCAAATGTTGAAAACAGTCATAAACTACATCAGTATTTTTTACAAGTTTTTGACTAACTTGTGCGCTTGCAAATAACCTGGCACCAAAGTGCGTAAACATTTTTGTGTCTATTTCAGTTCTTTGGTGTCTTTTGTTCAGAGGCGAGCTTTTAGTTTGTTCATTTCGTATATCAGTGTTATTTATACCAGAAATGTCAAGAATGGAGACATCTTTTTCTGCCACTTTGATGTTTAATAGTATTTTTTCAGATACTTGATCATCGCTTGCAGCCAACATAGTTGTTCGTCGCAAATCAATGCATGAAAACGATAACAGTAATCCTGACAACCATGATGCTTTTTCTAAGCCACGATCTGATGGAATGCTAACCTGCACAGATGCTGTTTGTTGCCGCAAAATCACTAATAAATAAAAAGCGTGTAAACCACCCAAGTTTCGAAGCCGGGATAATTTTTTGTTTTCTGGTATCTTCTTATTGTTCTGCACATACAACTCAGCAACAAATTTTCCCTGAAATGGCCCAACACTGCGTGCCTGCTCGCCTCTGGTTGCGAGCATACTTTGTAAGAAATCATTGTCATTCACAGCGTCATAATCATTGTCAAATCTGTAGCTCACGACGTAAGCTTCCGTATCGACAAGAACGTGCCTGAAAGAGTCAACTGTCACGGTGTTTTGTAGTGGGAGTAACTCGAATTTCATTTGATTGTTCATTGACTCTTGCACATTTTCAGAATACAACTGGCGATAATTGTCGGTCCACATACGGCAAATTTTTGTGCCTCGGGGGTAATCTACTTGATATGCCAAAAATGGAGGCCAAAATCGGAAACTCGTACCAGCAGGAGTATGAACAGAATCTTCAATTGCTTCAGCGTTGTAAACGCATTGATATTCCCATGTCGCGTCATTTTTTAGCGGTATCAAAATATTTTCAAAACTTGCATAATCGCTGGGTAGTGTAGTTTTGGCTTCATTCAATAAACTTATTTCTGAACCGTGGTAGACTGCAGTTGGCACGAAATCCGTTTGCATCACATCAAATATTTCTGGAAGATATTGTACAGGCGGAATGCTCACACATCGAGAATCGTGTGGCAGTCGACAAAGTTTCAGAACATCTTTTTGTTTACATTGTATTTCTGCGCAAGTTTTTGTACATATTTTTCCATCATATTCTACTCCCGTCACACTCTGCACACGATTGTTTGCTATCTGAACAGAGTCGCATGGACTCAATTGACAAAACAATTTGCTTAACATTTGTTTTTTCAGATCGTGCCACAGCAAAATTTGCACACTACTGTATTGTTGATACGCTCGTTTGCACGCTTTGCACGTGGCCTGTACTTTGGTAACTGAACCCTGTACATTGACAGAACTTGCAATGCTTTGACAGCCTGCAGGGTACTCGTCAGCTTTGCAATCATTATCCAAGCACTGTAAACATGAACCGTATTTGATGTTTTCCAAAAATGTCCCGGTTCCCTGACACTCTGTAAAATAAAGTATAGGTAGATTTCCCGTCACAGATTGTTGCTGAAATTCTTCCGAGTTTTCACAGAGTCGAACATCTTTTAGAGCAGAACACAAAACACACGATTTCATTGTCCAATCCCATATTTCATTCTTCGTACACAACATTTGTGAGCATTCACGTGCACATCCAGCACCCCAATCAGAAAATCCTGTCAAGCCCGTCGATGTGTCGCCACATTGCTTGCACGTTTGACAAGTTTGACCTCTTTTTCTTTCCACTAGGCTTGCATCAGATAAATCAGAATCAAACATTATCACTGGACACACCAGCGTATTTAAAATCGACTCTCCAACATTCATGTTTTCAATGCAAGATTTTACATTACAGGCATACGGGCCAGAGCACATGATCGTATTTTGATTCCTCGTTCCGTCGCACGTCCTACTGCAAGCAAAATCAGTATTATATTCATCAACACCGAAAACCTGCTGAAAACCAAAATCCCCAAGACCAAATTGTGTTTTGGCTGCATTTTTTGTACATTGTTGCGTCACAGCTGAAATTGGACAATTTGGTGTTGTCACGACCCATGCTTTTTTCTGACACGTTCCGGTGCTCAATCCAAAACACCCGACACGAACTTCATCAGCTGCACACGCAGGCAATTCGCTGCATGGTCGACACTCTCCTCTTGATTGATTCAAGCAACCGTGTAAATAGTGTTCATGCAGAGGTTGAATACTTGCAGTATCTGCAGTATTCTCTTCGCCCTCTCTACAAGCTTCAATAATATCATCAGGGGTATTGCCAAATTCTTCACACACGCGACAAGAGTAACATTTATCATCCTCATCTGTATTGCTTGCAACTTTGAGCCATTTACCAACAGGACACACGCATTCAGTATCGACCAACTCCAAACCATTCTGACACCTACAATCTGTAATATCTTGACTACCAGGGTCGGATATGCTGTTTTTGGGACATGCTTTTGCAACAGATGCATCGTTTGCATCTTGATAAAAATTTGCAGGAACAATGGTACAAGTTCCCTGTATCCTGTTAATTGTGTACCCTCTACCACACACACACATAGGTTCTTGCTTTGAATTGAGAATTGTTGCACTCTCAAATCCGTCTTCATTGTTTGCAGCACGTGTTCTGCAAATGCAGTCATTTTCAGATTCTGATCGAGTGAATGTTGTCGTTGAACGTGACGCTTGATCTGTGCTTGGATCAAAGTGTGTAAATGCAGGACACGGTGTACAAGTGAATGGATTTAAAATAAATGTATCCATGGAGTGATACGTTCCCAGTGGACACTGTGTACAATTTCCTCCTATCAAGAAATGACCCTCAGCACAAGCAACACATGTACCATCATCATGAGTAGTTGGTAAACATGTGCCAGGTACTAATGTTTCATCCGCACCACAATCCTCACACGTAGAGCAAACGGTATAAGAAGCATCAAGTTTAACTGCCACGGTTGTTGTTTCGAGTTCTATTTCACGTTTTGTGCTTTCTTCCGACGAAGCATCTGTACAGTGAAACGACCATGTTGTTGTTTCGTAATCACTGTCAAAGTTTTTTTGAGTGCCCGCATCTGTATTTGCCAATTCTGGCCGAACAGCAGCGTAGTCACATGCATCAGGCAACAATTTTTTTTCAGCATCATAAGCAACGTTTAAAGAACCAAGCACGTACACGTTGTATTTTTTGCACATAAACAAAACAACTTCATTATATGTATTATCATTCGCCGCAATTTCTTTTTTAAGCTTGTAAGCAGGTTGATTGTTCATTATTTCAAAGAATTCATAAATTCCATTGTATTTTTGCAAACTTGCACTGTCGCACAAATCTTCATCTTGTCTTGTGCCCCCGCCACAAATACAGCAATTTTCTCTTGATGTACCCTGACCATTTCTTTCAGCATAATCACAGTAATTGTATTGGCTTACTTTGGGCCCAGCAGGGTCTTTGTTGTACACAAATTGATTCCAGCAGGGTTTGTGATTCCAGTCAAAAAAACGTCGATTACTCATTTTTCCTGGATTATCAACACAAAAATCATTCAACCTACAGACACAACAGTGTTTGCTTGCTGTTCCCTCACCAAAATCTTCATATCCATGAGTATCACACAATCTTGGGTCCGCATCAAAAACTGCACAAGTTTCCAATGTTGTAGTGCCGGTCCAAGCTGTTCCACTTTTCAAACCAACTTTATCTACGCATGCCCCTGCAAGTGTTGTTAATGAGTTGGCAAATTCGTCCATATCAAACTCCAACTTTATTGTGGAAACGAATGGACGTGTGTTTTGTGCACTTTGATGCACATATGTCGCAGCAAAACTGTCAAGCGTATTATACGGTACAAATACATAATTCTCAACAGATGATTCCGATTCCGAAATTTCCGAAATTTGCGTGGTTTCCGCTGCTGCATATCTTGTGTTCAAATCATCCAACTTTGCCGTACTCAAAAATTGTGCATAATTTTTAGTGCCGCCAGAACATTGCGAACAACTTGATTGGCCTGTCATGAACGACCATTGTCCAGTTATACATCGAACAGCTGCTACATTTGCACTTTCTGTGGTAATCCAATCAATCGGAGTTGCTGTACACGATTCACCAATGCTTTTGATGCGGACGAGATTTTGAGTGGATTCTGTACAACCAAATAATGCAGCCTCTCTTTCGGATCCACTGCTCATGATGTCTTGAAACACTGGCAAATGTGTAGTGAGTAGTGTTTTTATTGCTTCTGTTTCAAATTCGTTGATTTTTGCCGAAAAAACCAAACGATTAAATTTGTCCATGAGAATCACGCAGCTTTGTTCACCTGTGCTTCGTGATGCAAAGCACCCAATATCTTCACCCAAGACAAAATCAAATGATATTGTTGCAGAAGAAATCTCATACAACTGAAAACTGCTAGTCGTTCCACACGCAAGTTCAACTCTTGTAACAACATTTCCACCGACAGAGTCGACACACAGCATGGCTGGCGTAAATTCGTACGCTTCATAAAACACTTCATGGTATGGTTTGGTGGCATCATCGATGCGTTGCAACTCCAGCGCGCTTGACATGTGCAACTTTGCTTCTGTTCTGACATATTCTCCGTGCTTGTACTGAACAATATATTCTGTCTGATCTGAGGATTCAAAATTTTTGGTCAAGTAAAAATTGTTGCTTACATGTTTATATCGCACAGCCTGTTTGTTACCTGATGCACTCGCTGTTGTTTGTATTCCATCAAAAATGTAAACACCGTCCACATCAGACCATTGATCACTTGAACATTGCACTGTACACGTCTCACCCGCCGAACATTTTAATTGTGGATTCAAAGTCAATTTAAAAGCATAATGTGATTGAGAATATTTTCCAGCACCGCACGCTACACATTCTGAACTGCTTTTTGCTGCGACAGAACCAGGATTGCAAGATTGGCATTTTATTCCTGCTTCACTGACACTAAGAAACGTACCAGCGGGACATGGTTCGCATACTTGCAGCACTTCATCATACACGGTGCCAGCAATTGGGCACATTTGACACGCTGACCCTCCCTCATTTGGCTGAAATTTGCCAAGTTCGCAATGTGTACACCCGTTAGCGGTTCCAGTATTTGCTGTGTATGTGTTTTTAGGACATGGCAAACAGTTTGCGAACCCTACCCTGGAATATTTGCCCACAGCGCAGTTTTGACACCCAGTTGAACCAGCACTGCTATATTTTCCGGCAACGCAATTGGTGCACAACTGTTGTGAATACATTGAATACTTTCCCGCACTACAGTCTGTACACGACACAGCACTACTAGACCCAGCTGGACTCGACTTTCCAAGAGGACAAGAATCACAAAGCTCTCTGTTATTTATGAAACTTCCATACTGACCGGCTGGACAAGCTGCGCAAGACGTAGATGACCAATAGTATCCAGTTGAACATTTGCACGCATGAATATTATTTTGCTTATAACTAACACCAGATGCACAAGCTGTGCAATGTCCATTAATCATAAGATGCGTATTAGTCGGGCAAAAACAACTAGATTCTGATGAACTTGCAGTTTGCAGTGTAAATTTGCCGTTTGGACACAACTTGCAACTGCTCTGGCCCGATACGTCTTGATAATAATTATGTGCACACAACGAACAACCAGCGTTTTGCCCCCATGCACTACAATAATAACCATGATTGCAAATATTTGTGCCAACTGAATACTTCAAAGCGCAACCTCCTGTACAGTATGTACCCACAGGACAATTTGTGCAACTACATTGATGCCGAGCTCCGTATCCTCTGCCCCCAGGCTGATAATCTACTTTTATAAATTGGCCTGCCGAGCACGTAGGAATGCCATTATTACACATAAAAACACCGTTTGATATCGCTGCATTCGAAATTTGCAGCAAATATGCAAGAACAAAAAATAAGAGGAAAAGTTTTATCATGCTTTATTACTGTGTAAAATACACATACTGCATTTACATCGCATATTTGCCTGTTTTTTATATCTGCAGATTTTGGGTTTTATCTTCAAACAGACAATATTTTATTCATCGCATATTTGCCTGTTTTTTCTATTTGCAAATTTTGGGCTTTTGCAAACAAAGTTCGCGACCTAGCTGATACATTTTGCTTAGCTATTTCTCTTATACGTATATACGTCACTTCGAAATCATGCCCCGCCGTCAAGAAGCAAAACCATTGCCTGGTTACGACGAATGCTGCCAAATCGAATGTTTGAACGGCACAATGCCACGAAAGAAATTAGCATTGGCTATTTCGTTTTTCGTAGCACTTGGAATTTCTGGAATACTGTTTGGTTTTGCAGAGGCATTCGATGAGAATGCTTTGTATTACGCTGCTGGCGCTTGTTTGGGTTATGCTTTAGTCATTATAATTCTTGATCAAAGTCCATGCTTGACCAAAATGTTTCGCAATAATTCGCAAACTACATCAAAATGAACTCAAATAAAACCCAAATTGAACTATCGTCATCCACTGATCGTTTCCTCCATATCATTGCAAAACAGTGCACAGTACGCAAAATTTTTGGAAAATTGGGCATTGACGAAACTTAATTTAAATGATCACGAGAATGCAACTAAACTCGCGTGGACATCATTGAGCATAACAATTCCAATCTACGGCGCAACACACACCGTCACTTCTTTGACAGCTGAACGTCTTGCTACTTTGCATTTTAGTATTGTTACGACTGCGGTAAAGATAATTATTATCAGTAGTATTGACGCACCGGTTCTCAATCCTGTTTTGTCAACAGGATCACTGGGCACTGATCGTTTACCAGACCCCTCATACAACACAACACACAAAGCAATCGAAATACACCACAGTATAAAGCCCATCCATTGCATGAAGCTCTTTTCATTATCAGACATTTTAGCGCACACGTCGCAAGACGAAGAACTCTCGTCATTTTTGGACATGAGATATTTTGTTTCGTAAATAGGTAAATGGTGAACCAAAACAACAAGAACAGTACATGGTGACTATATTAGAACACAATCAAACATGCCACCAATGCACGACACAAACAGACTGTCAGTTTTGGACCAAAAATGATAAATTAAACTGTGCAGTCTTAAATAAATCATTGTAACTCTGTGTGCTCTGTATTTATTCTCGTCAATTATTTTTGGTGCGCTTTGTCACGATCATTCTTATGATTTACTGCAAATGCAACCAGCCCCACAATAAAAAATATGAAACATATTATCCCGAAAGTTACATAAACCAAAGTGTCATAATGATCAGCATCCTGATCAGCATAATAAAAACACACAACACTCAATGCGAATAACGCCAACAACAGAACTATGCTTATAAATTTAAAGCAACCAGGTTCAGATGATGGACGTGGAGGAGGTCTGAAAACGGCAGATCTTAAAGACATAAGATATTTTGTTTCGTAAATAGGTAAATAATAAAACAAAACAACAAGAACAGTACATGGTTACTATATTAGAACACAATCAAACATGCCACCAATGCACGACAATGCATATCAAGCTTCTTGCTCACTTTTGACGGTGAGCTTAGGTTTTACTGTAGCTATCTTGAGTTTCATTCTTTTCATCATTTTGTTTATATTTCTGGTGCAAAAACTTGGAAAAGAGCGAAATGAGGTCTGTACTACTTGCAAATGCTTTCGTCATCCAACAACATGTTACGCTGAAAAGCATTGAGAGCCACAGGACAAACATCTGCACTTGACCAATCTATGCTTTTTTGAGCTTCTTCAATAAGCATTTTTTTTTGTAGTTTTGACCGAACACGTTTTTCTTCTGTAAATAGAAAGCAAATGAAACGAACGCCAAGTACAAGCATCAAACAACACACAACAGCATCATTCAGCACGATCATCATCATTTGTGCACATTTGCAAAATTCAATTTTTTATTTTTTTTTATGTTTAATTTGTATATTTTTATTTTTTTTCTTTCATTTTTTTTTTCAATTTTTTGAATATTGTTTATAAAATTATTTTGCGTGCATTTCACATAATCGAGCATAAGAGCATGGGAACGAGCATAGAAAAGAGCATAGAAACGAGCATAGAAACGAGCATAGAAACGAGCATAGAAATGAGTGAGACATCATGCATTTGCTGGATTTGCTTTGAGCCTGGTCATTGCTCACAGAACGGCAAACTTTTATCGGACATATGTGCTTGTCGTGGGTCCATGCGATTTATTCATCAAAAATGTCTTCTCAAAAACTGCATCACGAAAATGATTGATCAAAAAGATTGTACCATACTACAATGTTGCCGTCACTGCAACCAACAATATGATACTGCAGTAGTGACGCATCTTGCTGACGAAATAATTTTCGGGTCCGATTTTGTGCGATTTGATTTTGCTAATCAACTTCAAATTTGTTTAATTTTGGCAAATTCATGGATTGAGCAACAGGTCGACCGAGCGTTGTGTGCAATGAAAAACCTACAAACGGTTCTTGCGTTGACTCAAGTTTCGAGCTCTTTCAATTTGTCAATTGTAGAAAGAAATATCATGTATTCAATTGCTTGTTGCTTGCTGAAAAGAGGCCAATTGGATGATGCTGTTGTTGAGTTTTCGAAACTTTTCATGTTAGATCTCCATTCGTTTGGAATGTCAGAATATACACTAAACAGTGCCCACTGCGTTGCTGTCGCGTATCACAATGCAAAATCTTTTCTCAAAGCCGACGTTATTTATGCAATAATTCAAAAGAATTTTTCAACATTATCATCCACAATGTCTTTGCAAAATAGTGCGCAGTACGCAAAATTTCTGGAAAATTGGGCATTAACAAAACTCAATTTGAATGATCACGAAAATGCAACACAACTCGCGTGGACATCATTGAGTATTACAATTCCAATTTACGGCGCAACACACACAGTCACGTCTCTCACTGCTGAACGACTCGCAACTATTTTAATTACTGCAAATGATATCGACGCAATTGTGTTCGCACGCAACTTCTTCAAGCTACGAGAAACCAGACTTTGGTCAACATTCCCTGAGAGCAAACAAGATCTATTCGATTTTGTATGCAACTTCAAGAAAAGACAATTGAAAAAAATAGAACACGCATTGTCGATGAAAAAACGCAAACTGAGCGAAATGCACGCGCATCTATATTGCGACGAAGTGCTTGAACGATCTCCAAAACGTTCCAAAAAATGACAAATTTATTAAGTTTCTTGCCAATCAGTCTTTAGTCATAGCTGTGTTTTGCATGATTTGGAAATTGAGCTAATTGCATTTTGTTCGTCCTATAAGTTTGACGACTTGATCTTGGCAATGGTTTGTTAATTACCAGAGTAAGTATCAAA
>JGI24540J26637_10000480_pt1 | contig 16639 bp, 14 predicted proteins | sample NorSeaMetagenome_FD_26637 | JGI IMG/M metagenome (IMG submission 26637)
TAGCACCCAGTGAAGTTGCAGCACCTATTGCTGCAAGGCCTGCAACGCCAGCACCTACTATTAAAACTTTAGCGGGTGGTACTTTTCCTGCAGCAGTTACTTGTCCGGTAAAAAATCGTCCAAAATTATTTCCAGCTTCCATAACTGATCGATAGCCCGCAATGTTTGCCATCGATGATAGAGCATCCATTTTCTGAGCACGGCTAATACGAGGCACCATATCCATTGCAATAATATGTGCACCTTTTTTATTTGCAGCCTCTAGAAGAGTCGTATTTTGGCCCGGATAAAAAAAGGAAATTAATGTTTGTCCCTTTTTTAATCGTTTTATTTCAACATCTTCCGGAGGTCGCACCTTTGCTACAACGTCAACTTCTTTGTACAAAGATGCAGCACTGTTTAAAACTTTAACTCCAGCGTTTTTGTAGTCTTTATCAGAAAACCTAGCTGCTTCCCCAGCTCCCTTTTCAATAAAGCATTCATAGCCTAATTTTTGCATCTGAATAGCCGACTCAGGCGTCATTGCCACTCGGTTTTCACCAAGGAAAATTTCTTTAGGTGTCCCTATGCGCATGACAAACCTCCTTTGTTCAAGCGTCGCCGGAATCAGATTCGGCAGATTTATACATTATAGATAAATACATTAGCATCAATAAAAATTAACGCCAGATGTCATCAATAAATAATTAAAGGTTTAGATTACACAAAACTAAATTCCATTTTTTTGGATTTAGTTTTGTGTGATTAATAATACATACTTGAGTATAGCAATAAAAATTTAGGATGAAAATTATAACTGAGACATGATTTCATCAGATACATCCATGTTTGTTGTTACATTTTGGATATCATCATCGTCTTCTAAGTTTTCAATTAATCTCATTATTTTTTCAGCACCACTTAAATCTAATTCAGTCATTGTAGTAGGCTTCCATATTAATTTTGTCGTTTCACTCTCTCCCAATGCCAATTCTAGCGCTTTTGACACATCATTAAGATCTGTTGATGCACAATAAATATCATGCCCATCTTCTGTTGATTCAACATCTTCTGCGCCTGCATCAATTGCATGTTCAAACATTGCATCAACATCGCCAGCTTCTGTGCCGTATACGACTAAGCCTTTTCGTTCGAACATAAATGAAACAGCTCCTGTTTCAGCTAAATTACCACCCGACTTAGTAAACAAGGATCGAACAGAAGATGCTGTTCTATTTTTATTATCAGTCATTGCTTCAACAATAACTGCTACTCCATTGGGGCCATATCCTTCATAACGAATTTCATCATAATTTTCGTCATCGCCTCCAGTCGCTTTTCCGATAGCTCTATCAATTACATCTTTTGGAACTGAATTTGATTTTGCTTCTTTAACTGCCAAACGAAGTCTTGGGTTTTTTTCTGGATCAGGATCCCCCATCTTCGCAGCAACAGTTATTTCCTTGGATAATTTAGAAAATAGCTTTGAACGGAGTTTGTCTTGGCGACCTTTGCGATGTTGGATGTTTGCCCACTTGGAATGGCCTGCCATAATATAAATCCTTTAAAATAATTATTANAATTGCTTCATACAAATAAGGTACATATTTTTCAATACCAAGCAGATCTATTTTAAAAATACATNTCAAAAAAAATTAGATATNTAATTTAATGAGTATCTACTCTTGGACGCACTAAAAACATTCCTAGACACATTATTATAAATGCTGCCCAAATAAAACTTGAGTAAGTTTCTTTTAACAAAATCATCGACCAAATAACTCCAAAAAAAGTTACTAAATACGCAACTAGCCCCGCAAACACGGGTCCACCTTTTCCAATAAGCCAAATAAATCCAGCATAAGCAAATCCAGTAGTAAAACCGATTGCTAGAATTGCATAGTCTGCTTGTTCAAGTCCGTCTTCCCAAATCGGAATAAATAACCCCTGTGATGCTACAAAAATACCAAGCACAATAGAACCTAACACTGCAGAGCCTAACAAAGTTTCAACTGATGTCATTCCATCTAAGCCGAAATATGCTATAAAATTATCTTCAAGCGCATAACAAAGTGGAGAAAGAATTGCTAATAATACAAATCCAGCCTTTGATTGGTCTGGTAAACTTGCTTCAGGCCCAATTAAAAGAATTATTGCTATAGCACCCATCAAAACACCTAATGCTCGCGTTTTTTGAAAAGTCTCGTGACCTATCAAAATTGCAATAGGCATAATAAAAATTGGAACCATTGCTATTGTTATTGCCATGACACCCGCTGGAAGATGAAAAGCGGCCGTGTAAGTTATTATTCCAGGTAATATTGTTCCAAATGCCATTATCCAACCAAATAAAATCAACCTTTTCTTTGTTAACCTTAAAGCACGTCGTTTTGGTAAAAAAAGGATTAAAGCTACAAATGCCGCAAGGAATACTTGCCAAAACAAGACCCCTAAAACTGGATAGCCAACTGATACAGCAATTTTAATAGCTGGAATTGTTAAACCCCATGTTGCGCCTATCACAACAAGTGGTAAAAATAGCCATGTCTTACTATTCATACTGGTTCCGATTGTTGCAATCTGCCACCATTACGTATTTGCACAACATTTTTTGCTAAGCCAGTTGCATTATCAGTTTCTACGAATATGCCACACAATGTTGCTTCATCTACTGCTGGCGTAAATCTTTCTTTGTTCATTCCCGTTATAAACCGGCGCAATGGCTCATCTTTTTGCATTCCAATAATACTATTATAATCCCCACACATTCCTGCATCAGATTGATGTGCAGTACCTTTTGGAAGGATCTGAGCATCAGCAGTTGGGATATGAGTATGAGTTCCAACAACTAATGAAGCGCGNCCATCCAACCAATGTCCAATCGCAACTTTCTCAGAAGTGGCTTCAGCATGGAAGTCCACAATAACTGCATCAGCCATTCCACCCAATGGAGCATTTTTTAATGCTGTATCTAGTGCCGAAAAGGGATCATCAAATGGCTTTTTCATAAAAACTTGTCCTAAAGCCTGTGCAACTAAAACTTTTTTCCCATTTCGAGCTTTTATGAGACGAAAGCCTTTTCCGGGTGCAGTTTTTGCAAAATTTAAGGGGCGAATAATTCTTGGTTCTTGCTCGCAGAATGTTAACATGTCCCTTTGATCAAAAGCATGATCACCTAAAGTTATACAATCCACCCCAGAATCAATCAAAGCTTTTGCATGACTTGCAGATAAACCCATCCCACCAGTAGCGTTTTCGCCATTTACAACTACAAAATCTAAACGCCATTTTTCTCGCAAGCGATTTAATCGTTCACTTATAGCTTTACGGCCAGAGCGGCCCATGATGTCACCTAGAAATAAAAGTCTCATTTAACCCCGATAACGGCATTGTCTCAAAAGGACAAGATGCCCTGCTCCGTTATTATTTGGTCTAGCTTATAATCTGTTGGCTCACTTGGCACCGCCAAGACTTCTTGAGAACTATACGCAAAACCAACAGCAGTAATTTCTTTTAATTTTGTAATTTCTTCAAAAGAACGATCATAGAAACCACCCCCATATCCTAATCGATATCCATTCATATCAAACGCTGCCAATGGTGTGATTATTATATCAGGTATAAGTCGATTACTTTTTTCAGGAATAAGCGCACCAAAAGCACCAGAAACCATTTTTGTTTCAGGTGTCCATTCAAAAAATTTAAGTGGTGTGCCATCCTTCACAACAACCGGAACACAAATTTTATGACCACGCTTTGAAATTTTTGTCATTGCAGGTAGAGGACTTATTTCAGTCCGTATTGGCATGTACGCTGCAATGACAAGATTAGAATCTTGTGTTTTTAAATAATTATACAGTTGAGCATTAGCTTTATTATCATGCCCAGCCACGTGAGCTTCTGCTCTCGCCTTAAATGCTGCTTTTCTGCAAAGGGATTTTAGATTCTGTATATTTTTCATTTTTATATTTCATTCATCAGCAATGCTTAAACCAACTAATAGGCGGCGGGCCCACATCAGAACGCGATATCATTGCAATCGCATTCAACGCAGCGGTGGAAGGGGTTAATTTCCCGGAGCCTGTGTAATACAGGTGGGTACCGGATATGATATACCAGGGTAAGTCACAGAGCCAGTTCCCTCAAGAAAGCTTATCGGCCACTGAAATTGAGCTTCTCACAAGAAGGGCAGAACCCGCCTGATATGTAGATAGTAAATTTAAAACAAATCTTCAAGTAGCCAAGTTGCATAATTGAGGTTATTTCTTGGAATTTGCTCGAGCTGAAGCTGCAGCAGAACGAATCTCTTCCGCTATTTCATCTGCTTCTTCAGGATCAAAATCTAAAGGTACNTCGATTCCTTTTGCTTCAATAAACAATCTAACCATTCCATCACTNGTTGGACCAATTTGTAAATTAGCTTCNATTTCAACTTCTGAATTAATTCCCATGATTTATTACCATATCTGTTTTTATCTGTTTATTTTTTCTTGGCTATCAAGAGAAAGTCGTAATTTCAAGTATGATCGGACTTGCCAGCCCTGAATGCATAAGCTAAATGACGCAAAGTGCCGGCGTAGCTCAGTAGGTTAGAGCGCTTGATTGTGGATCAAGAGGCCCCCCGTTCGAGCCGGGGCGCTGGTACCATTTAAACTCAATATCTTTTTTGTGTTTCAAAAATCTGTTGGTGCTCCACCTTCAGATTTTCTTCTTGCTACAAAGCTTTTTAATTCTTCTTTGATGGCTTCATCTATTGGAGGCGGCTGAAAATCTTTTATTATTTGTTTATACATTTTATGAGCTCTTTGAGCCGTCCAGTTACCCCCATTCAAATTCCATGCCTCATAATTTGTCCAATCAGATATTAGAGGAGAGTAAAAGGCATTTTCATATCTTTCTTGAGTATGTTTAGCCGAAAAATAGTTGGCACCAGGTAAATGTCCAACCTCTTTTATAGCGCTAATAGCAATATCCTCAGTATTGGTTTCACATAAAGATGTATCCATATACCGCTGTATATGTTGTAATATTTCACAATCCATAATAAACTTTTCTGGACTTGCTATGAGACCTCCTTCAAGCCATCCAGCAGCATGATAAACAAGATTAGTACCTGATTGTACAGCTGCCCATAAAGAGTTGGATGTTTCCCAAATAGCCTGACCATCTGGTACATTTGCAGTACATACTCCCGATGATCTCATTGGCAATCCATAGAATCTTGCTAATTGACCAGTCATCTGAGTAGCTCTCATATATTCAGGCGTACCAAATGCAGGCGCACCTGATTTCATATCTACATTAGAAGTAAATGTGCCAATCATTGATGGGCAACCTTTACGGATCATTTGTATCATAACTATTGCCGCTAATCCTTCAGCTAATGACAATGTAACCGCACCAGACATTGTTACTGGTGCCATTGCACCTGCTAATGTAAACGGTGTCACTACAATCGGTTGACCACGCTTGGCCAAGCGAATCGTACCATCCAACATTGGGAAATCATGTTTCAAGGGTGAAACCGAATTAATATTTGTATACATTCTCGGCTTTTCCTCAAACTCTTCATGAGTTAAGCCTCCCGCAATTCTAACCATCTCCATGACATCCTCTACACGCTCTTTTCCAAGGGAATATGCGTGAACAACTTTGTCGGTTAAAATTAACTTCTCGTATAAACAATCAAGGTGCCTAACTGATGCATGGATATCGACAGGTTCAACTGGATACCCACCTGCCACATGGATACAGTTAAAAAACTGTGTAAGCTTCATGAAATCCTTAAAACCTTCAAAATCACCTGCGCGTTTTCCTCGCTCCAAATCCCACATGTTTGGTGGCGATGATACGTTTACAAACGCCATATTCCTTCCGCCAAGTGTAATTTTTCGATTAGGGTTTCGTGGAGTTATGGTAAATTCTTGCGGTACGTAAGTCAGCATTTCTGCCAAGAGATCGCGACCAATACGGACATTTTCTCCACGAACACTCGCACCGCCTTTTTTTAAAATTTGCAGTGCTTCAGGATTCATAAACTCAATGCCTATATTCTCCAATATTTCCAAGACACCTTCGTGAATATTCTGAATACCATCTTCCGAAAGGGGTTCAATTGGATCATCAATATTTACAACTTGCTGCCAAGGCATCTGATTAATTGAAGAACTCGAATTACGGTGATTGCCAGCTCTACCACCAGATCTTTTTCGCCTAGATGCCATATTACGCTCTCCTATCATCTAAAGAATGCAATATAAAATAAAGTAGGCTTATTCATTTACGACAAAAAAGTCGGTCTTGTCTCTTTTTCTAATATTTCCGGAAGCCCCAATATATCATCCAAGATTATATCAGCTAAACCTGACATTTGATCAATAGTAGCTGGACCAGATAAAACACCGACATTCATACCTACTCCAGCTTCACGGCCAGCGTTTAAGTCGTGAGTACTGTCTCCAACCATTGCTATTTGTTCTGGCTTCAAACCAATTGCATTACAAAAACCTAAAATTGTATCCCCAGATGGCTTGGGGTTAAAACCACTATCACATCCAATAACTGCATCCAATAAATGCAAACAGCCAAGCTTTTCCAGTTGTATTAGCGTCGGAGCTTCTGCAGCATTGGTAATTACACTTAAAAAATAACCTTTTTCCTTTAAATTCGACATAAAGATCTCGAGATTACACAATGGTATTGGTTCCAAATTTCTAAATGCCATTTCACTTTTCTGTTTAATGTCTTCTGTAATTAGTTCAGGAAAATGTTTCTTCCAAACATCAATAACATCATCAGTTGTACCGTTAACAAAGACTGATCCACCAACAAATTTTTCTAAAATTAAATTGAAGCCTATTTCTTCTGCCAAAATTTGCTGTTTATTTGTTTGATTAGGGAATATGGATTCAATCAACGAAATTAATCCTTTTGACCAACTAGCCTCAAAATCAATTAATGTTCCATCTTTATCAAAAGCTATTCCTTTAATTTTGCTCATTTTATGTCCAATTTGGCAAGTCTCCACCCGGTAAAAACTGTCTAGCTAGGTATGGTTCATTAAATTCAAAGGATTTTGACTCACAAAACGCTTTTACCCAATCATCATCCATAAGAATGAAATCAAGCACAGAGCCCAAGAACATATTATCCTTCGCTCCAGCCTTAACATCATTTAAATCTGCACCCGAACTACCTAAAAAAATCTCAAATAACTCATTATCAGCAGCTATCCAATCTATCGCCTTAATTGCTAAAATTTCAGCTGATGCTAGATCAAAAACCATTTATTTCTCTACGTTTAGTTACTTAAGTAAAATTATTTGAACAAACAATTAAGTTACAACAAAATTATGCGACATCCCGCCACTAGGTCAACTTGTCACTTTTAAATTTTTACTACAATAAACTAATTATACAATATGGAATTAAATGCATCTAAATATGATAGACCCGTGAAACAAGCATTAATTCATGGTTGGAAACGGAAATGTCCAAACTGTGGCTCTGGACCTATGATGGATGGATATTTAGCAATTAGAAACGAATGTGCATTTTGCTCACAAGCATTTCATCATCAAAGGGCAGATGATGGCCCAGCATATATTACAATATTGATTTCTGGTCACTTATTAGCACCATTAATGTTAATTATATTTGAATGGTATCGTCCCGACCCTTTAGTTTTAGCGGTCAGTTTCATTCTTATTTTTATAACTATTGCTTTATTTCTCTTACCCCGCGTGAAAGGTGCCTTCATTGGTTTGCAGTGGGCTAAAAGAATGCATGGATTTTAATTAAATCTATATTTAAAATGGCATCGGGTGTTTTTTGTGAACCATTTCGATAGCACGCAAACAATCATCTGATAAATCCACATTTACTGAAGCAAGTGCGTTTGATAATTGTTCCTTTGTTCTCGCCCCAAATATTGCCGAAGCCATAAAAGGACGCGTCCTACACCAAGCAAGTGCCATCTGACAGGTGTCTAAACCGTAATTTTCTGCAACTTCCATATACGCGCGTGTTGCTGCATCAATTCTTGAAGTCATCCTACCTGATAATCCATTTACAATAGAGCCCCTTGACCCTTCTGGTATGGCACCATCTAAATATTTGCCTGATAAAATACCTGTAGCTAATGGCGAGAATGACAATAATCCAACATTTTCATTATGACAAAGTTCAGCCAAATCAGTATCAAAAATTCTACACATCAAGCTATATTCGTTTTGAATACTATCCATTCGAGGTAAATCTTTCTCTTCTGAAATACGCAGCCATTGCGCTGTACCCCAAGCACTTTCGTTTGATAATCCAAAAGCACGTACCTTGCCTTCTTTTTTTAGCATATCACAGGCTTGAAGAACCTCATTCATGTGATCTAAAACTATATTTTTATCTTGGCTTGTTGGATCAAATCGCCAATTTTGGCGGAAATGATAAGAACCGCGGTTTGGCCAGTGAAGTTGATACAAATCAATATAATCAGTTTTCAAAAGATTCAGTGAAGCATTTATAGCAGTAAACAATGATTTTTTGGTAATTCCTTCACCATTACGAATATGCTTTGGGCCATTTCCAGCAATTTTTGTAGCAATGATTAGTTCGTCTCTACAATTTGATTTATTGAGCCATTCCCCTAAAATACGTTCACTTTCACCTTGCGTTGCTCCACTAATTGGGTTCACTGGATATAACTCTGCAGTGTCTATAAAGTTAATACCTGCATCTATTGATTTTTCAATTTGGTAAAATGCATCTTCAGCTGAATTTTGTGTACCCCAAGTCATAGTACCCAGACAAAGTTCACTCACAACCAAATCTGTTTGGCCTAACTTATTATATTTCATTTTTTTTCCTCGATTTAAACTGATCATTACTTATTTATTTAAAGTGTCAATAATATCGATACAAATGTTCTTAATAACTGCNCATGATTAGCTANTTATCANAAAATTTCACATTTTTACTTAGTAATTATGAGAGATATAAATTGCTTTCAGTTTTCTATTTGCGTACTTAATTCTACAGCGAATCTAAGGAGCTTGTTATGTTTAAATCTTTTCAATTACCTCAAATTAATTTTGACTCTCATGACACCGTGACAGGTGACTTTGGAGACTTGCCAAATTGGGATTTGAATGATCTCTATCCATCACCAGATGGGGAAGAAATCACAAAAGATTTAAAAGCGCTTGAAAGTAACTGTAGTAGTTTCGCATCTGAGTATCAGGGCCAACTAGATGGTCTCACAGCTGAAGGCCTCTTGAACTGCATAGAAAGGTATGAAGATATTCAAAACGTTGCAGGACGCGTTATGTCTTTTGCTGGATTAAGTTATTACCAAAATACAAGTGATGCCAATCGTAGTAAATTTATGGCAGATATGCAGTCAAAAATCACAGACTTCACAACACCTTTGGTATTTTTTAGCTTAGAAATTAATAATATAGACGATGAACATATACAAAATTTATTAAATTCAAACCACAAACTATCACGCTACAAACCTATAATAGATAACTTACGCAAAATGAAACCGCATCAATTATCAGATGAATTGGAGCAGTTTTTACACGACCAATCTGTTGTAGGAACAGCTGCATGGAATCGTTTATTTGACGAAACAATGGCTTCTTTAAAATTTAATGTGGATGATGAATTGCTCAACTTAGAGGCTACACTAAATTTACTTTCTGATAAAAATCGCGAAACTAGAGAAAAAGGAACACGCGCACTAATAAAAGTTTTTGGAGAAAATATTTCATTATTTTCTAGAATTACCAACACTTTAGCAAAAGAAAAAGAAGTGGAAGACCGTTGGCGCAAAATGCCTACACCTCAATTTAGTCGCCACCTTGCAAATCAAGTAGAGCCCGAGGTCGTAGAAGCACTTCGAAACGCAGTAGTTACTGCATACCCAAAACTTTCACACCGTTATTATGCATTAAAAGCAAAATGGATGAACTTAGATTCATTGGAAGTATGGGATAGAAATGCACCATTAGACAGCGATAATAGTTCAGATATTCAGTGGGAGGATGCAAAAAAAATAGTTTTGGATGCATATTCAGACTTTTCACCAAAGATGGCAAATATAGCCGAGCCATTTTTTACAAAAGGATGGATTGATGCTGGGGTTAAGCCTGGCAAAGCACCTGGTGCCTTTGCCCATCCAACAGTAACTAATGTACACCCATATGTAATGTTAAATTATATGGGTAAACAACGGGATGTAATGACTTTGGCTCATGAACTTGGCCACGGAGTACATCAAGTTTTAGCAGCATCTCAGGGCGAACTTCTTTCATCAACACCATTAACTTTGGCTGAAACTGCATCAGTTTTTGGAGAAATGTTAACATTTAGAAAAATGTTGGATAAAACTACGGATCCAGTAAAAAGAAAACACTTACTGGCGAATAAAGTTGAAGACATGATCAATACGGTTGTTCGCCAAATTGCTTTTTATGATTTTGAATGCAAACTACATGCCGCAAGAGCTAATGGAGAATTAACTCCAGATCAAATAAACGAAATATGGATGTCGATTCAGGCTGAAAGTTTAGGCCCAATATTCAATTTTGTTGAGGGTTATGAGACCTTCTGGACATATATACCACATTTTATTCATTCACCTTTTTATGTGTACGCGTACGCATTCGGAGATGGGTTAGTAAATGCGTTATATGCAGTTTACGAAGAAGGGAATATTGACTTCCAAGATAAATATTTTGACATGCTTTCTGCTGGTGGCTCAATGCATCATAAAGAGTTACTTGCACCTTTTGGATTAGACGCAAGTGATCCTAAATTTTGGGATAAAGGCTTAAGTTTAATAAGTTCAATGATTGATGAATTAGAAGCCATGGAAAGTTAATACCCTCACATACTCATGCCATGATTTCTTTGCATTTATGGCATGAGTAAATTTGTGATATTTATTTTTTTCTCAGTATTTCAATTAATTCAATCAAATCAGAAGGTATATCAGAGTCAAAATTCATATATTCTTTTGTAATTGGGTGTATGAAACCAATTGATTTTGCATGAAGCGCTTGGCGAGAAAACCCTTTTACAATAACCATATCTTCAGGTTCGAAGACAGATCCAGGCATTGCTTTGCGTAAGCCATAAATAGGGTCACCAATCAAGCCATGCCCAATGTGAGAAAAGTGTACACGTATTTGATGTGTTCTACCAGTTTCCAACCAGCATTCCATAAGAGCTGAATGAGCAAAATTTTCAAGTACAGTTGCACGAGTAATTGCATGTCTTCCAGCATCTTGAACTACAGCCATACGCTTTCTATCAGTTTTATGCCGAGCTATATTTGTTGCAACTCTTATTACACCTCCATCTTCAAAATTAACACCACGCAAGCCTGCAAGCCTAGGATCACTTTTTTGNGGCACACCTTTTGAAACAGCTAAATATCTTCGAGAAATTGAATGGTCAGCAAATTGCTTAGCCAATCCCGCATGAGCTGAGTCAGACTTTGCGACTACTAAAAGGCCCGATGTATCTTTATCAATTCGGTGAACTATACCAGGCCTTTTTTCTCCACCAACACCAGATAAATTACCATCAAAATAATACAATAATGCATTAACTAAAGTTCCATTTTCAGAACCAGGAGCTGGATGAACAACCATGCCTGCAGGTTTATTAACAATAATCAAATGATCATCTTCAAATACTATATCTAATGGTATGTTTTCAGGCTGTGCATTTTCATAGTCTTGCACCGGAGGCATAACTATCCTAAAAATACTCCCTGCTGGAGCCTTATACTTTAGTTTGGTTATAGGCTCGCCTGCCAGAGTAACAGCACCTTCAGCTATTAACTTTGTAATACGAGAACGGCTCAATGTAACTTCGGCTGGAACAACAGAAGCTAATGCCTTATCTAGGCGGGGTGCAGGGTTTTCACCCAAAGTCAATTCAACTACNTAAGGTGCAGACATGGATGATCCTTTAGAATATTCAGCAGAGCCAGCTAATTTAAAATTATTACGCAGATTAGTAACAACCTTATTAGCAATAATGATCATAGGGTTCATAACCTTAATATTTATGTTTGTCATGCGTTTCTCAAATAATAACCAAACATTTCAAGTAAATGATATAACTTTACCAATTGGAGTTTCTGCAACTGCATACACTCAAGGCGACAACTGGTATGCAATAGTTGACAATACAAACAAAATTTTAATTTTCAATAAATCAGATAATACTTTACGCCAAACAATCATAATTAAACAAGAATGAAGATACAAAAGACCTATTTATTCATAATGCTAAAAAAGGCATATATTTACTTGCTTAAAAGTATGTGCGTGAGCATTATATACACATGAGTCTGCCNCCTGGTTTTTTAGAAGAATTACGAAATCGNTCGTCCCTATCNCAAGTTGTTGGGCGCAAAGTTACGTGGGAACAAAAGAAAACAAATATAGCAAAAGGTGATTACTGGGCACCATGCCCATTTCATTCAGAAAAAACTGCATCTTTCCATGTAGACGATAAAAAGGGGTTTTATTACTGCTTTGGATGCCATGAAAAAGGTGATGCAATTTCATTCATACGCAATTCTGAAAATGTCAGTTTTATTGAAGCGGTGGAGATTCTAGCACGTGAAGCTGGTCTAACCATGCCTGCCAGAGATCCTAAGGCTCAAGAAAAAATTGACATAAATAAAGAATTAGCAAGCATAATGGAAAATGCCGTTCAATTCTATAAAATGCAATTCAATGGATCAAATGCAAAAAACGCNAAAGATTATATAAAATCACGTGGATTAACCGCAGATATNATAAATACTTTTGAAATCGGATTTGCTCCAGGTGATAGAACTTCTTTGTCTCAATTTCTTTTAAATAAAGGAATTAAAGAAAACAAAATAATCGATGCGGGACTTGCAATCAAACCAGATGATGGTGGTAATATTTTTGATCGCTTTAGAGGGCGAATAATGTTTCCAATTAGAAACACACAAGGTCGATGCATAGCTTTTGGTGGAAGAGCAATGGATCCAAACGCCCGAGCTAAATATTTAAATTCAAATGAAACAGCCTTATTTGATAAAGGTAGAAGTCTATATAACCACGCTCCGGCACGCGAAGCATCAGGGAAGGCTAATTCTCTGATAGTTGCAGAGGGATATATGGATGTAATTGCTCTTTCTCAATTTGGTTTTAAACATGCAGTAGCACCTCTTGGGACTGCAATAACTGAAAATCAATTAGCATTAATTTGGCGAATTCATCATGAACCTATTATTGCACTTGATGGAGATACCGCAGGCTTGAGAGCTGCCATGAGGCTTATAGATTTGGCACTACCTTTGCTTGAGGCAGGTAAGTCACTTCGATTTTGTATATTACCACTTGGCCAAGACCCCGATGATATTTTAAAAGATAAAGGGGCAACCTTTTTGCAAGAACTGTTAGATAATTCTGTTTCTATGGTAAATCTTTTATGGCAACGTGAAACTGAAGGCAAAAATTTTGACAGTCCAGAAAGGCGAGCTCTATTAGATAAATCCTTGAGGGCTGCAGTACTGACCATTCGCGACAAGTCAATCCGACACCATTATGGCCAGGCCATAAAAGAATTACGCTATCAATTATTTTCACCAATAAATAATAACATGAATTTAGCGAATAAATCTAAATCTTATGGATCTTCACAAAGTTGGGGTAAAAAGCCAAAATTATTAGCATCACCTAATACAAAATCATCCATGCTCGCAATGCAATCTGATGAAACAAACTGGCGCCTTAGAGAAAGCCTCATCTTGGTTTCTGCAATTAAAAATCAATCTGCTGCACTTAAAAATGAAAGTGCCCTGGAAAGATGTCCAATTACCACTCCAGATTTGGTAGAAATTATGAACGCTGTATTAATAAATTTACANGTCAAGAAAACAGATGCAGGCNTAAAAGATAATTTTGCAATCAATATCCAAAACTCATTAGGTTATTCGCCCTTAGATAAATTAATGAAATTAAAACCAATAAAAAATCATCCATACTTGAAAAAAAACTCACCCCCAGACCTTGTCGAACAAACTTTAGAGGAAGAGTTAGCAAAACACGTCGCATTAATTGGTGCTTTCAATGAAATTAAAGAAGCAGAACAAGATTTAACGGGTTTGGTTGATGAAGGACTAACATGGCGACTTCAACAAGCAGCAATTGCAAAGGCAAAAGCAACTCGAGCGGTGGAGGAAGAGTACTCAGAAACTGATGAAAACGCTTCGGAAATGTCAAAAAATCTACAAAATATGCTAGATAACCAAATTTGGGTCAAAAAAACACGTTAAAGCCATTGCGAATCACCCCATCAATGTGTTGATTCGTGCAAGTATCAACTGATTCGCCGAATCACTTGAGAGATCCATTTAAGGAGCTTCCAATGGCCGCTAAAGAAGATAGTTCAAAAAAAGGTGAAGTTAACGAAGGCATGGGCGATATGAGCCAAGCTGCAGTTAAAAAGATGATCGCAGTTGCTCGCGAACGAGGCTACATAACGTATGATGAGCTTAACGATGTAATGCCACCAGACCAGGTTGCTTCAGAACAGATAGAAGACGTAATGTCTATGCTTTCTGAAATGGGTATAAATATTATTGAAGCCGATGAAGTTGAAGACGAAGGGCCAACAGATGTAACTGTTGTTGCTAACGACGCTAAAGAAGTGACTTTAGCTGCAACAGGCAAAGAAACCTTAGACAGAACTGATGATCCTGTTCGCATGTACCTGAGAGAAATGGGTTCAGTAGAATTATTGTCTCGCGAAGGTGAGATTGCCATAGCAAAAAGAATTGAAGCTGGGCGTAAAACAATGATTGAAGGGTTATGTGAAAGCCCCTTAACATTCCAAGCTATTACAATCTGGCGCGATGAACTTTTAGAGGAAGAAATTCTTCTTCGTGATGTGATCGATCTAGAGACTACATTTAGTGACACGCTAGATGATGATGAAGATCCAATGGTTGGCCCTCTTACTGGAGCTCCAAAACCTTCATCTTCGCCAGCCCACGAATTAGATGCTGATGGCAATCGCTTAAATGATGATGAAGATGATGATGAAGATGAAGATGATGCTGCAAATATTTCTCTTGCAGCAATGGAAGAAACACTTAAGCCAGATGTTCTAGCCACATTAGCAAAAATAGCTAAAGATTATAATAAATTGGCAAGTATGCAGGATGAAAGAATATCTGCAACTATTAATGAAGATGATACATTCTCTGATAAATCAGAAAAATCATACCAGAAATTACGCAATAGTCTTGTTGAACAAGTGAATGCATTGCATTTTCATAACAATCGAATTGATGCTCTTATCGACCAACTTTATGGGATAAACAGAAAAATTATGTCTATCGATTCAGGCATGGTTAAAATAGCTGACCAATCTCGTATCAATCGACGCGAATTTGTTGATAAATACCGTGGTCAAGAATTAGACCCTATGTGGTTGGATAAGATAGCTGAAAATGAAGATGGACGTGGTTGGAAAACTTTCATTGAAAAACACCGTGAAAAAGCTGAAGAACTACGAGCTGATATGGCACAAGTTGGTCATTATGTTGGTGTAGACATTCCAGAATTTCGAAGAATTGTTAATCAGGTTCAAAAAGGCGAAAAAGAAGCACGAAGTGCTAAAAAAGAAATGGTCGAAGCAAATTTGCGTTTGGTTATCTCAATTGCGAAAAAATACACAAATCGTGGATTGCAATTCTTGGATTTGATTCAAGAAGGTAANATTGGACTCATGAAAGCTGTTGATAAATTTGAGTACCGCCGNGGTTATAAATTTAGCACTTATGCTACATGGTGGATCAGACAAGCAATAACTCGTTCAATTGCAGACCAAGCACGTACTATTCGTATTCCTGTTCACATGATTGAAACAATTAATAAGTTGGTTCGAACAGGTCGCCAAATGCTACATGAAATTGGACGTGAACCCACGCCTGAAGAGTTAGCTTCAAAGCTACAAATGCCTTTGGATAAAGTCCGTAAGGTAATGAAAATAGCAAAAGAGCCCATCTCATTAGAAACACCAATTGGGGACGAAGAAGACTCTCAATTAGGTGATTTCATAGAAGACAAAAATGCTATTTTACCATTGGAATCTGCGATCCAAGGAAACCTCAAAGAAACTACTACACGGGTATTAGCCTCACTTACTCCTCGTGAAGAGCGCGTATTACGCATGCGATTTGGNATTGGAATGAACACAGACCATACGCTTGAAGAAGTTGGACAACAATTTAGCGTCACANGAGAACGTATTCGACAGATTGAAGCAAAAGCTTTGAGGAAATTAAAACATCCAAGTCGTAGTCGAAAATTAAGAAGTTTCTTAGATCAATAAATTAAAGGCGCTAACTGCGCCTTTAAAAGTCCAAGGCTTGGCTTATTATATCAGTTAACAGTTCATGGACCATTTGCATTGGGCCATCAGGATAACTTCGATGCCCAATATGCACACCATTATCGTTCTCAAAAACAAAAATATTATATGGACAATGGGCAATGTTTAGAGGGTTAGCTTCCATGACTTTTCTAGAAATTGCAGCTGAACAAAACAAAAAGATATCAGCAGATTTAAAAATTTCTATATCTGAACCAACATCGTTTGC
>JGI24540J26637_10000483_pt1 | contig 16604 bp, 14 predicted proteins | sample NorSeaMetagenome_FD_26637 | JGI IMG/M metagenome (IMG submission 26637)
GGGGGGGGTGAGGAGCGAAGCGACAGCAGCAGCATCAAACTGCGCAAACATGCGCTCCTCCCTTGTAATGCATAGCGCAATAACTAACAACCTTCAACTCGTCGCTTCGCTCCTCGCCTCCCAGCACGAGGAGGGACTTTCACTTCATAAGCAAGTACGATAGAGAAATTGAATGGCTGGAGAGGAGGAACAAAAAATACCACGACGACAGGTTCGATTTCGCCAAGCTCGTGCCGCGAATTCTCATGGTGAAACTGAGGAATTCCGCCCAGCAGCCAGCCTTGATGGTGAAGGAGCTCCGCAGACGCAGCGAAAGCCCCCAAGTGAGACAGGCTGCGTTTGAAATTATCGAGGCTAACATCTACGCCTGCCCGCCGCCTCACAAACTGGCCTTGGAATGCGTCAATGAGGGTGTATGCGAGGAGCTTGTATTCACAATGTCAACAGAGGAGTGGTTCGACAACGTATATCTACAAGACGTATGCGTATCCCTGACGAAGGCCCTGTGCGAGAGAAGCATCGAATGCAGGCTGCGGTTCGACCACCGCATGGTTAGTTACCTGGTGCGAACACTTAGACTCTACAAGGACGATTCCTCAGTATTAATCAAGACACTGAATGCAATAACCACCCTCTGCGACCAGTCACCGAAGCAAAGGATCTGGGCCGCGGAGGTTGGTGCGGGAAAGGAAGTTGTGGTTGTTGCCAAGAATTGGAAAAGCAGGGACTGGAGGGTTTACAATGCCTGCCTGAAGAGCCTCAACATGCTGGTTGTGCGATGTCCCCAAGGAAAGAGGAACGCGGGAACGGAGGCTTTGGTGAAGCTGGCCCTAACAGCGATCGAAGATTACAGCAGGGACGATTCATTTGAGATTGGCAGGGTCAATGCGCAAATTGTGAGAGGTGGGCTTTTGCTCATCAAGGCCCTAATTAGCCAAGACGATGGGGGACAAAAGGAGAAGTACGACTACGAGGCCTACCTACGGAGGGGAGGTACGCCTGTTGGAGAAGATTTGATGGCAAAGGAAAAGGCGGATAAATCCAGGGAGAAGTTTTTAGCGGGCGAAGAGGATGGTGGGGGGGAAGAAGGAGAGGGCGGGGAAGACGCAACCTCAGAACTTGGGGAGGGACAAAAGTGTGTGAAGTTCCTTGAGGACATGGGAGGGATTGCCACGATGGTCAAGGCTGTGACATTTCACATTGCTGATGCGATATCCATCGTTCACTTACTGAACGTGGTCCACGGTTATCTTTACTTCCACTGCGGGGGAGCCTTCGATGGCAAAATGATAAAGGAAGAGATTAGCGGATGTGAGGAGCTTACAAACTTCCTCTTGGAGTGCTTAATGAGGTACAGGGGGAACAAGGTGATAGTTTGGAGTGCGGTGTGCAATCTGCACGGCATGTGTGTTGTAGACTCGAAGGTAATCTCGCATGTTGAAAAGTTCGGGAGGGGAAATAGGGAAGAAAATGCTGACGAGGAAGATAGCATGGTCCTTGATGAGGAGAGCCTCACAAGCGGGAAGCTCGACGGATGTAGAATAATATGCAGCGGGATGGGGGAGAACAGAGAGAACGTGCACCTTCTCGAGCAGTACTGTCGGCTGATAATGGTCATGAGCAAACAATTGGACGCAAGAATGGCTCTCTTGAGGGCAAACGGCATTGACGTCCTGGAGGAGAACAAGTCGTGGTGGGAGGAACGAGGGACGAAGGGGCTTGGGGGATACTTCAGACTCAGCATGAACGCCCACCTTGCCCTTGAGACCGGGAAGCTGTTCAGTTGAGTTAAAATAAATGACGAAACCCTTCACCCAAAAAATTGACTTTAAGTTTGTAATTCCTTGCGCGCGTTTATCCCGAACAACCCTTGAGCTTGCAGCGAAGAGATCTATTTGAAATAGCCCTGGAGGGAGGAGGTTGAGAGGGGGGAGTTAGGTAAGTTGACCAAGTATCTCACACGGAACATGACACATCAAACTCGTGCCGCACTCACCCGCGCGAAGAACGCAGCTCCTCCAGCCCCAACGAAAGCAGCACCAAGGAGCTTCTTGTCGGGCAGCACAAACTTCTTCTTGGTAGACGTCTCAGCAGCAGCAGCAGTTGCCTCCTCAACCTCCTCAACTGCAGGAGGTTCAGCATCCTCTTCCTGACCCACCTCCTCTGGGGCGTCCTCAGATCCATCCCCACTATCACCATCTACAACACCAACGGGCTCAGCAGCACCACCCTCCTCTACATTCTCTGCACATGTCATCAGCGCCGATGTCGCTGGACCCCCCCAATTTGGGCTGAGAAGGAGCACAATCACCAAAAGAGTGACAACGAGAAATTTTGATTGCCTGAACGCCATATTGAAGCAGCGATGATACCTCTAAGTTCTATCCTCTTAAGTAGGTGAATTTGCAGGGATAGGTTTTCACAAACAGGTAATTTCCAAGCCCTTTCACGCCCTTAACGCTTGCATAATTCCATCTAACACGCTCGTATCTAATACTTATTCCCTCAGGTACATAAATATGAAGCTATCTCTCGCTTGTGTTGCTCTTTTCTTTGCTTCATCGACAGCTTTTACAGTTCCAGCCTCCAGCCCTACCTCTAGTGCACTTTATTCCGGTGTTGAGAGAAACGAGAATTTCGCCAAGCTCGCTGGGGGGTATCTCTTCCCTGAGATTGGAAGGAGGCGCAATGCCTTCTTGGAGAAGGTGAGAAAGAGATCCCTGTGTCGGGGCGTGTGAGGTGTTGTTTTTTTGGATTGCGTCGCAAGCTTAAAAAATGCCTTGTGTGCCTCCCCTCCCCTCTGGTGCCCAACGCACAAACTAACACAGCGAATCGAAACGAAACCCCTCACCTTTCAGAACCCCGATGCGAACATCATCTCTCTTGGCATTGGCGACACAACTCAGCCCATCCCTCCCAACATCCTCAAGGGCCTAATGGACGGCGTGGGCAAGCTTGGTGCCAAGGACACATACAGCGGGTACGGTGCCGAGCAGGGCATGGCACCTTTGAGGGAGCAAATCTCCAAGGTCCTTTACAACGGGGCCATTTCTCCTGATGAGGTTTTCGTCAGCGACGGAGCCAAGTGTGACATCCAGAGGTTGCAGAACATGTTCGGGAGCAAGGTCCTCTCCGCCGTCCAGGATCCCTCTTACCCCGTCTACGTCGACACCAGTGTCATGATGGGACAGACTGGGGAGCTTGACGAGTCCACTTCTCAGTACGACAACATCGTGTACATGCCTTGCAACGCCGAGAACGGCTTCTTCCCCGACCTCGCTTCGACCCCTAGGGCTGATGTTGTCTACATCTGCTCTCCCAACAATCCCACTGGGGTTGCCGCTACCAGGGAGCAGCTTGAGGAGACTGTCAGGGTCTGCAAGGAGAGGGGAAGTATCCTCGTCTTCGATGCCGCCTACGCCCCCTTCATCCGCTCTCCTGGTGTGCCCAAGAGTATCTTCGAGATCGAGGGAGCCAAGGATTGCGCCATTGAGGTCAATAGTTTCTCCAAGTACGCCGGATTTACCGGGGTCAGGCTCGGCTGGACTGTCGTTCCTTCCGACCTCAAGTTCAAGGACGGAACCCCCGTCAGGCAGGATTTCAACAGGGTCATGACTACTAGTTTCAACGGTGCGAGTAACATTGTCCAGGCTGGAGGTATGGCCTGCTTGAGCGACGAGGGCATGAAGGAGATCACCGGCCTTATCGATTACTACCTCGAGAACGCCAAAATCCTCAGTGACACATTCACCAAGATGGGATACGACGTGTACGGCGGAACTGACGCCCCCTACATCTTCGTGGGGCTCAAGGGCAAGAGCAGTTGGGACACCTTCTCCGAGATCCTCGAGAAGGCGGAGGTCGTCACCATCCCTGGAGCTGGGTTCGGGCCGGGTGGAGAGGGGTACCTTAGGTTGAGTGCCTTCGCCCCCAGGGAATCCGTCGTCGAGGCTTGTGAGAGGCTGAAGAAGGTGTTCGCTGGAGTGGCCGCGTAAGGGCGTTGAAGGTGCAAACGCGAGAGAAAGAAAACGGGAGCCTCAACGAAAAAAATAGTCGGAAGGGTTTGATGAAGGAGATTGCATCGCTTATTTTCTTTTAGATATCCGTCTCTCACATACCCCCCGAACCCTTAAAGCTCCCTGCCCTGGGCAGTGACGGCCTTAATGACCCCCTCTGCCCCAACATACCTCCCCACAAAGAACATAATCGTAGCAACCACCAGGAGCTGGAAAAAGGAGAACCCGGACTTTGTCTTCTTGGTTTCCTCGGCATCCGACGCGGACTTGGAGCGTGTGGACGATCTGCTTGGGGCTTGGACGGCATTGTCTTCAGCAGACATTCTTGCCGCCATTTCCCTGTTCAAATCCCTCTTGGCCTGCTCGAGAGCGTTGTTCAAGATGTCGCGCTCGGCAGTGAGATTCACGGAGAAAGCTACGAGCTCGTCGTACTTCTTGCGAAGGTTGGCGTTGTCCTTAAACTGCTGCTCCGGCATCAACCCCTCGCTCCCCGGGCCGACAGAGGAACCCAATCCCTCCCTAATTCGGTCGCTTGCGGCGGACACCGACCCGTATCCCCCCGAGGCGTTGTTGGTGGTGGTCGAGAGAGAGGCTGTGTCGACAGTGTGCTTCACCTGGAGTTTTTTATTGTTGATCTCGTTCTTATCAGTTGGCTTCTCGCGCCACATGTTGGTTAGGACCTCGGCGAACTGCGAGAGGGGGGGGCGGAGGCAAGGGTGAGGACGACGTTGAAGGTTAGACTGGTCGCATCTCACTTGTCATTCATAAAAGCAAGGTCAAGTTGAAACTCACCGCCTTGGCACTTCCAGAAGCCTTGGTCACGTTGTAAAATTCGTCAGACACAACCTTGGACTGGATCAAGAACTTGTCCTTTGAGGACTCCAAGGCCCCAGGGCCAATCTGTTCGAACTCATTCAAGAGGATCTGCTTCTCCTTCTCCACGAGGATGATGGTTATTTCCTCAGACTCCCCCGGCTTCATCAAACCTTGGTTCGGCCTGACGAGATACCTACGGGGCTGAGTTGTCTTGACCTGAGAAGCGACAGGAGAACAAAGGGAGCAAAAAAGTTGGGTTAGATATAGGGGGCCGGAGCGTTTGGTTTGTTAATCCCCAAATTTGCAACCATCCCAGTGAATTGAAGAGCACACCATTAAATATACGGAAGGTACCACTCAACAAGCCCAAGAATGAAGTATAAAATGTTCCCCAGGGATACCGTAGAGGCCAAAATCATTTCCCCTCCGTTTGACCCGAGACCCCCACATTTAATCACCTTAAAAGCCAAGTTAATTGATCCATTGTTGGTTAATTTGAGCAGGGATTTGGTAGCACTCTCTCCCCGCTTGAGTCCAAACCCAATGGTCGACTCAGGGTTCACAAGCAAAGGCCAAGGGTCACTCATTATAAATGAGAAGAGAAGAGGGTCAAACCGATTTGTTTGTTGTAAAGTTTAATTAACTTTTCGAAATCGAATATCATCCGAGTAGCGCGTCGTCTCGTCATTCAAGGCACTTGCACTATAATCTCAGTTTTACCGACCTCTTCCCAATCAAATCTCTGTTAGGGTGTTCGAATCGACAAGGCCCTGAACCATGTCCCATTCCTCCCTTTCTGGAGCCCCCACGCCTTTTTCTGTGTCAAACCGTAAGGTTTCTAAGAACAAATCGGTGGACTGGGATTCTCAGATGCAGTCGCTGTTGGATGCCCCTGTGCCGAAGTCAGTCAAGGACAACGACAAAAAGAAGAAGGGTACAAAGAAGAAGAAGGGAGGGATCGGAGGTTCCTCGTCTGCTGGTGATCTCCTTGGTTTGGAGGATTCGACCGACATCAATGTCGGAGGCGCGGACATTAGCATGGAGGAGAGCATGGGGAGCAAGGGCAGTACCAGCATGGGAAACAAGTATTGTGTTAGCGGAGCTGTTGATGAGCTGAGTAAAATGACCGGTGACGATACAAGGTTAGTAGGAAATGGGCGGGATTTAATGGGACATGCAGCCACGAAGATGCCTTCTCCCTTTTCCTTCCCCCACTTAACCCTCCCCCTCCACAGCAGCTTTGACCTCGATGAAATGCTCCCGTCAGGACCATCTTCTGTCCCGAAGCCTGCCCATAAGCCAACTCCCCTTGCTACCCCGCAACATTCCCTTACCACGCCCAAGACAAGTTCCCCACAAGGTTACAGGCCCACCATGGGAAGCGAGAGGCGCAGTCGGAGAGCCAGCGCCATCTCGGAACAACGCAACTCTAGTGGCTTTGGATCCGGTATGCGTCGTCATTCCTCGGCAACAGCAACTCCTTCGTTTGACGCCGGAAGGTTGTCTGCTATGGCAAAGATCCACGAGGCCGGTAAGCTGAAATCCTCGAGTGACTCTGATTCCGACTCTGACGATGACTCGGGGGTGGGAAGCAAGGGAAGCAGGAACACTGGAAGCAGGGGCGTGAGCCCTCGCACGGCACCGGCAAGCCTTGCCGGGGGGAGGGGTGGCGCAAGCTCGGACAATCAAGTTGCTCAGCTCAGAGCGGAGAAAGAGGCCCTCATCAGGGCTCACGCAACTGAGATTTCAGAGCTCAAAGCCGGAGCCAGAAGGAGCGGCAAGGATGCGAGTTTGGCAAGCGAGGACGTAGCAAGGCTCAGGGGAGAGCTGGACGACGTGAGGACCAAGTACAGGGAACAGGAGGCCAAGAGGATCAAGCTCGAGGGGGAGCTTGCTGCGAGGGATTTGAAGGCAACGGAGGAGAGAACACTCGCACAGGCTCACTTTAACCAGACCTCGGAGGACATGCGTCGGAAGTACGACAACGAGGCTCGGGGTCTCGCCGAAAGCCACCAGAGGTCTGTGGCCGAGCTCAAGAGGTCGCACATTGAGGAGATTTCCAGCGTGAGGCAGAGGGGAGCCGATGCGCAGCTGCTCGAAAGTCTTTCCAGTCAAATCAAACAAACTGCGGGAACGCTGAAGATCCTTGAGAACCAGATGATCACCAGCAAGATGGCGAGTGAGTCCGGAAGGGAGAGCCAAATGGAGGCCAGGGAGCGGCTGCTCGGAGAATTGGAAAGGAACGCAAGGGAGAGCATGGAAAGGAGCGAAAGCCAGGCTGCTCGTCTGCAGGGGAGTGTGGGGAGCATCGAGGACGTCATGAGGGCTCTCAGGAATCAGAACATTGAAGAGAGGGAGAGGCTCAAGGGCGAGCACAAGAGGTTGGAATCCTTGCAGGAGAGCCTCATGACCGAGAGAAAAATGTTCTTGGAATCGAACCAGGAGGAAAGGAGCAAGATCGTTGACAGGTGGGCGGCCTTTGAGGTCGAGAAGAGAAAGATGGAGGAGGACCTTTCCATCAGGAGGGAAGAAATTGACAGGAACAGGGCCACTTTTGGAAGAGAGCGGACAGAATTCGCGAGGTTGCAGGCAGAGGCCAGCAGGGCAGCCGAGGCTCAAGTTGAGGACATGGGCATGGAGGAGAAGCGCCTGGGAGAGGCTCGCCAGACGCTCATCAGGGACGTAAGCTTGTTCGAACAGAGGCAAGAAGCGGCCAAGGCTGGGATCTTCAATGCGGAACAGACCAGGCTGGAACTCGACAAGGTCAGGGCGAAGCTTGACGAGGACACCAGGAGGTTCCAAGATATGGGAGAGGAGATTCACAGGCTTGGACAGCAGGTGCACGAAAAGGGGGCAGAGGCGGAGAGCAAGATGGGCGAGGCGGAAAGGATAAGGATGGAGGGAGTGACCGCACAAAAGCAGGCACTAGCAGCGAAACAGAGCCTCGAAGTGGATAAGCTCAGACTGGCGGAGGAAAGAAGAAAAGCAGACGATGAGAGGGTAGCCATTGCGCACGAGAAGATGGCTCTTCTCAGGGAGCAGACCAACAACCGGCAGCTTAACCTGAAGCTCAACAGTGCAGTGAGCGTCAGCAAGACAGAGGGAGGGAGGATGGCCTGGGCAAAGGTTGGGAGTGGAGGAATTGGGAACTTTGGGACTGTGAGGAACGAGCCAAGGAACGTTGAAGGGTACAACAGGGAGTTTCTCGGTCAGCTCAGAAAGCAGGTCGACGAGCTTAGGGTCGGTTCGGGCTCGGAAGGAGTCAGTGAGTGGGTTTCCAAGGAGGATGATTTCATGAACAGGGTTCGCAGGATGGAAAACAGGGAGGGAGGGGACGGCAGACTGTAAGGTAAAGTAAGACATTCAACACAAACCAAAATTATTTACTTGTTCCACCGCCAAGTCTCGACCAGCGAAGGCCCAGGATCATCCACCTTCACACTGGCCATGGTGCCCCAGTACGGCCCGTGCATCTCCATCTTTGGAATACCTTTCTCGTCGTCCTCCGGCACAAGGTGCGGAAAATTCCCCCTAATGGCCAACTGCAGCTTCCGAAACAGCTTGTCGTTCCCCCCCGCGTTAAAATGAAGGCCATCCCACATGTCTTGAGAGGCATCCAAAAGGGGAACTCCATCGTCCGAACTCCAAAGATCAACAACAGGAAGGTTGCGAGAGGAACCTATCGAACGGATGACCGANGCGTACTGAGAGACCCTGGCATCGGAACGCGTGGGCCACTTGCTGCGATGAGCGAAGCGAGTGAGAGAAATGTTAGAATACAACACTAGCTGTCGCCTCGCTGCAGCCTTCGCTCGTCGCTTCGCGCCTTGTTCAATCTCACCTGTGATCACAAGGACCGGGGGTGATCAAAACAATATTGTAGCGATCAGGCTTCACACCTCCCCTCGAAGCATCGATAGACGCGGCGACTTTGTCCAATATTCCATTAATATTCTTCTCGTAATCCTCCAGACCCACACCCTGGCCAACCTTCCCCCCGTCGCCTATGTCCTCACTAGCATCATTAGCACCAAGGAAAAGAGTGCAGAGATATTTATCCGACGCAACACCCTTATGAGAGAGTATACTGTCGGAAGGACTGTAATCGTTCAGCATAAGGGACTCGTAACCCTCATTAATCCACCTTGAGTTGTACCCCGAGAAGCCACGATTGATTACATCCCCAAAGCGACTATAATAATCGGCAAGGGAAGCTCCCCATCCGCTGTGGGTAGTCGATAACCCCTGCTGAGTGACCGAATCGCCAATCAGAAGCACAAGAGCTCTGCTCATCGACGGGATTTTTTTTGAGGTGGTTTTGGGTGGTTTTGGGCTAATTGAAAGGTATATCTCGGGCTCTGGAGAGGTTGGCAAGTCATCGAATCTATCCTTCTTGGGGGATAGACTAGATTTGATGTTCCTGTCAATTTCTTTAAGGGTTTTTAGAGGTTGGGGAAACGATCGTCCCGTTGCATGTGTCATCGCCTGCTCCTTCTTCTCGGGCTCTTTAGGCGGAGGAGGGAGATAAGACATTGGAACGTGGGATTTATAGGCCGCTGACCATCCAGTCCTAACAATGGCAGGCGGGGTGTCCGTCATTTCGTTTGCAAAAAATTGATTAGGTCCTCTCTCATTTTGCTGGTGGAGGTGGCTCGATTTTAGGCTCCTTATCACTATCGGCGCCTTTCTTCTCTCCACCCTCTTCTTTTGATGTAATTGGAAGTGGCTGCGTTGTTGGAAGTTCCTCGATCTTAGGTTTCTTCGCGCTGTCGGTTTCAACTTCAGTTACGATATCGGTGACGATATCAGCGACGCTATCGGTTACACTCTCCTTTTCCTCCCCGTCAGCACTATTACACTCGCTAGTTTCTCCTTTGACGTAGCTACCAGGTGTTCCTTGCAACTTGAGCCACTCCTTGTCTCCTAATTTCTTGTCTCCCATGTCGCACTGGATGGCAATGGCGACTGCATCTAAGGGAACCGTTCGTTTGAGGCGAGGCTTATAAGGACATATATGTCCCTTCTTTGGAACTCCGCAGCGGCCGCATTTATAGTTTCCTCGACCTGACTTTGCTGATGCAGGTGCTGGTGTTGGTGCCAGTGCAGGGGCTGAGGCTTGGGTAGGGTCTGAGGTGAGAACCGGAGGAGGTACCACAGTTGGATCCGGAGGTAAAGGCGATAGCGATTTCGAAACATATGGTTGAAGATCATCCGATGTTATAGAAAGTGATGGGGTCAAACGTTCGGATGCCGTGGGGGAAGCAGGGAGGCAGATGGGCATATCTATGTAGACATTGGAATTATTTTTCATCAACAACGGATTATCTGGACTCACAATCTCCTCCCCAGTCAACGACGAAGGGTCCGAAGTGAGATCTGTGGCAGAATTGGAGGCCATTCGGAAAGAGAGATATGGGAAGAAGGTTGTGATTGTGGCTCTTGCTTGAAATTTTGCGACAGGGGAAACGAGGACACAAGGTTCAGCCCGAATATTGTCGTTATAAGATTTTCTATCGAACGAAGACCACCAAAAGGAAGTGTATTGGCCTGGTTGTGAGGTTTACCTGAAAGCAGGCAGTTTTTACTGGGGTCTCCTTAAGCAGGAATGGAGGACGATGGCGCTTCACATAGCATGTTCAGCTCTCAGCCAGAATTTATCCTCGTGCGAGATTTTCTCATTGCGTGGAGGGAGTGTTCAGTTGAGATGGTACAGCTGCGCGCAGAGGCCGAGTCGAAGATGAGGCAAATGAGGCGAATGATGAACAGTAATATTCAAGCGCAGTCGCGAAAACTGACTATTGCGGTAACTTTCAGGAAGTGGCAGGAATACAGGGGTGTTAGGAGAAAGGAGAAGGAAGAAGAAAGGAAGCAGAGGAAGTTGGCAGCAGTCAGGTTAGCCCAGGCCAAGAGAAAACCGACGCAGACGATGTTGAGGAGGAGGGCGAGTGTGATTGCAGGGAGAAAGTCTAGCCTGACAGACACAGAGAAGATGAAGAGGGGTAGCTTCCTGGTTGCCCAGGTGAAGTTGGCAGAGTACCACAGGAAGATGTTCGAGCAGATGAAGGAGCTCGAAAAAGAAAGGCGGAATTTCAGGGAGGAGAATGCCGCGAGGGAGAGAGCGCACGAAGAGCTTAGAAGGAGACAGATGAAGGCGCTTTCAGTTACCAGGGGGGTGGTGGAGGCGTGGGGTGAAAATGGCAGGGCGTGGGCGATGGAGAATATCAAAAAGAGAACACAAAACACAGCATCGGGTCACATTCTCGACACTGTGTTTCAGAATCTCAAGAATGAGGTGGACAAGCGTCTTTCACGAAAACGTGGTGGGGGCAGGGATCAGAATGTCATCTCCGTGGAGGTCTTGAAGGGGAGAAGGGACTTTGAGGACACAGTGCGGAGTAAAATAACAGCGCGCTTCTTGTGATAAAACATCAATTTACGGAAGCTAAGCCTTTTCCGGACTGTATCTGGCGGAACATCTCGAGCTGCTCCATCTTCCTCTCGTTGTGATAAGCATTAATTTGGGCAAGGATATCAACGTTTAGGGGCTGCGGCACTGCCTGCTCTTGTTCTACTTCCATCTTAATATCTTGTTCCTGCTCCTGTTCCTGCCCCTGCTCCCGCCCCTGCACCTGTTCCTGCCCCTCCCCCTGCCCCGTCCCCTCGCCCTGCTCTATAATATGATCAAACCCTTTCATCATTTTTCTTCTCTTACTTGACACCCTATCCTCTCCGCCCCCCTCTATACTTGCTACATTATCTCCCGCACCGTTGTTGCCATCTCCTGTCAGGCTTACTTCAAGAGGCGTAAAATTGAATTGCTGAAGGCTGCTCGACGGAATTTCAAGAAGCGGGTCCGTGGAATCTTCAACGAAAGACCACGCCAAAGTCTCCTCCATCGCCCAGGACGACATGAGTTGTGAGTCGAGCAAATTATTGGTATTCCGTTGATCTTTCTCTCTCCCCTGCTGGCTGTACCTCGAAGCTGGCGCTTGTGTCGAAGTTGCCATTGTCGTCGACGGCAACGCTGAAAAAACAGATCCTGGAGGATCCATCTGTTTGCCTCCTTGTAAACTCATTAACTTCTCCGCTTCGTATTGTTGTGTCGAGCTCCCTGCAAGCGCCATCCTCCCAGCATCGGCAATTCCTCTAAGCCGGCTAACAATATCACCTACCGCGCCTGTCGGGTAGTCCCCTACCACACAATCAAGATCTCTCACCATATTCCTCAGGACAGCCTCGTAGCCTTCTTTAGGCTCAAGGGATGAAGTCCCGTACGGATACTGTTGTTGTCCGCTGTAGAATGGCTGCGAAGCGTGCTGGTACTGTTGCCGGTAAGGAAGAGATGGAAGAGGAGGCTGTTGCACGGGCTGGCAAAATTGCGTGGGGGGAGGAGGGAGCTGTTTGGAGGCGTAAGTTTTACCTCCATGGTCCTGCAGCGGCCCGGTGGCACTTCCTCCTCCCCCATAATCCTCAAAATCGTCCCCGTTGTCATATGCGTATATGGGACTCCTGTTGGTTTCTCTTCTCGCCCTCCTTTTACCTCCCCTGTTGTTTTGCCCCTCACTACCGCTTGGAGACGCTTCCCCGACCGCAGTCGGCGACATCACTGCATCGTCGTCATCCTTATCAGATGTCGCCTTCTTCCTCTTCTTTTTCCCGTCGCCGTGGTGAGACTTCATATGCTGCTGCAATGCAGATTTGTGGTGGAAAGCCATGCCGCACCCCTGAGGAGGAGAGAGTGAGGAGAGCAAGGAGAAAGAAAAGGGACGGGTTTGAGCTAACAGGAAAGAGATAATGGGACAGGGAACAATATTACGCCACAAAGGAACAATGCGCTACACGTTCACCGACATTCTTGCCCTTCCTATCACTTCCAACCAACTCACCTCCTCCTGGCAAGCATAGGGCCTCTCTCCTGTGTGAAGACGCATGTGAATCTGCAAACTACTCTTGGCAGTGAAACTCTTCTCGCACATGGTACACTTGTGAGGCTTCTCGCTAGTATTTCTCTTCCATCTGAGGTGACCAACCTCATGGCTTCTCGTGTGCTTGGTTAAGTTCCCAGATTGTCTGAATGCCTTTCCACATCCAGGGACCAAACATTTGTACGGGCGCTCGCCAGTATGGATACGTATGTGTTGGTTGAGGTTGGAAGACTGAAAGGGTCGACATAAAGGAGTGTGAGGCTTTCATTGGGTCCCTTGCGACACCAGTGGTGGCCTGATTGCAAGGAAAAGTACCTAGACTACCAGAACACACTTACCTTGGTAAAAGCCTTTCCACATCCCTCGTAGGAACACTTATGCTTCCTCTCCGGGGACGACATGCGACCTCAATTATATGGAATGGCCAATAAAATAATGGAAGAGCTGACCTTGAAAATTGCTTTTTGACCAAAGAAAGGCACCATAGCTGACGCATCTTCCCTCGGATAATTTATACAAGAACTAGGGCGATACTTTAAACGACCCAGCACTTTAAACGAGAGCCCATTCACCCATCTTAGCTGCTCAAAAAATATAATATACGACAACACCCTCGGCAACAGTCCTCCAATAAAACCACTCTGTCGTAACCTTCCAAACGTTTCGAATGTCGCACTCGCATTCTCCGTCTTCTCGGGTGCATGAGATCCTGCAGCGCATGCAGGAAAACCTTGCCCATGTGGATTCCTTGAAGACATGCTGTGGCGTCTTGGCCATCCTCTCCCGTGACGAGGCCAACAAGCTGTTGATCGCGAGGGATGGCATCAGACTCCTGACGAGTGTAATGAACACCCACATTTCTAACTCGGGCCTGCAGGAGGCCGCATGTGACTTGATATGGAGCTTGGCCTTTAACAACAATCTGGTGAAGGAGGTGATAGGTCGACAGGGGGGCATCCCCGTCATCATCAAGGGCATGAGAATACACGCGAGCAGCGCCGACCTCCTCAAGAGCAGCTGCGGTGCTCTCAGCAACATGTGCCAGAACACCCACAATCAGTCTTTGATCGCTGCGCACGGCGGCATTAGCTGCATTTTGGAGGCCCTTAGGAGGCACAAGTCAAACGCTATCCTTCTCCCATTCATCTTTGACGCCCTTGCGTCCCTTATCGTGGGAAACGAGAGGAATGCTCGAGAGGTTTCCGAGACTGGGGCCATTTCCCTGATTCTCGAGTCAATAAACGAGCATGGGGGCAAGGGGGAGCTAGTGAAGAGCGGGTGCCATGCCCTTGCGATTCTCAGCGACTCGCAGGGCCAGGGGACCAAGATATCGGCTGCTGATGGCGTCAAGGTGCTCCTTCCAACGCTTCGGGCTCACCCGAACCACCTGGACCTCCACCGTGTCGCCGCTGTCGTCCTGCTTAGGATGCTCCAAGAAAGTCCGGTCGCCAGGGAGATTGCCGAGAGGGGCGGAGTGCCCCTTATGCTCTGTGTCCTGAAGGAACAGCAGCATGAGGTTGAGACCATTGCGGCTGCCTGCCACATTTTGTACTCAATCACGCATCCTGATGCAGTCGGGAACGCAAAGCACCCCGTCGATATCGAGAGTCAGCTGATAATGCCTCCAGTCTACGACAGCGAGGGCAACGTTATAGTTCAGGACAAGGAAAAGGACAAGAGTAAGGGAGCAGGGAGGAGCAGGAGCACCATCAACAATCTCAGTGCCATCATCACTGTTATTCAGAAGCACGGGGCGAGGAAGGACATTGTGAGGGCCTGCGTCAGGAGCATGGTCAACCTTAGTAGGTTCAGGGCCCTCTTGGCCTGGATTGACGCCTCCGAGTCCGTTGGGCAGGTTCTAGCCGCCGCATCAATACACACCCAAGCTAGGGACATCACGGACTCCTGCGCAACCCTCCTGAAGAGCCTAGGTAGGAGGGTCAGGGGAAGGCCAGGCGCTAGGCTGAGCCTGGTCCGAGGTAAGGCTGCTGTTGCCAAGGCGATAGCCGGTGTTCTGAGCTGCCTCAAAGCCAGACCGAACGACATGGAGTTGGTGGCGGCAGTCTTCGCTACCTTGAGAAATACTTTACAGGCCTTGGACAACCTCAAGGGCAAGGGGGAGGGATTGAAGGACGAAGGGGACGAGGGGAACTGGGAGAAGGACGCCGGGAGAGTCACGCTGGTTTGGGCGAGTATGCTTGTCAGAGAGCTTCCTACGGGAAAGATAAGGGACGAGGAGGGAACCGATCTCCTTGTTGGGTCGAAAATAACAAATTCATCCTCATCTCCGTCAACCTTTTGGACCCCCGACCGCGCGTCTTCTGTACTCCAAATGGCTCTCTTCCTACAAAACCTCATCAAGTCAAAAATATCCCAGAGCAAGGGTGTCGTCCTTTTCCCACTTCCTGGGAGCCCGGGGAGTAAGAAGCCAGTCCTGGACATAGTAAGCGCCAAGGATGTTTGCTCGAGCCTGTTTGAATCGCTTCCCCAGCCAGACCCCTCATCGAAACGGTCTGCCCCCCCTTCCGACGACGTCGGCCAGGACACCGGGGAGTCCAAGACCGGCCAGAATTCCCACCTCATTGACGTTTACTCTGAGCTTGAGAAGGTCCTTAACCTCCTGGTCCCCGCGACCCAGGAGGCGGAGATGTCAGAGGCCGCGGAACAGGCGGCCAAGAACGTCGCAGTCAAGGTAACACAGCCCCCACCTCCGATCGTTACCCAGGTTGAGGGAAAATCTATTGCTGACCACCTTGGAAAGGAGGGGGGAGAAGCTGCGATGACTGCCAAGTCGCATAGCGAAATTAAGAACACAAAGGGAAGTAGACTGGCGAGAGAAGCGAGCACCGGGAGCTTAAGAAAGTCAGGGAGTCCAAGGAAGGGTAGGAGCCCGAAGAGGAAGCCAGGGAAGAGCGCCGCGAATTTCCTCCAGTTTAAGTATAAGTGTACCTGCAGCCACGGCACGGGATACAAGACCAAGGACACAAACTTGGCCGGTCGGGATCTTCCCGTTCACCCTCTGAACGACCCTGCCTGCGACGTCAAGCACCTCCACCAGCACTCACCGAACGAGCTTGAAATGATCCACGCCGGCAGATCCTTCTCGATAAACGAGGCCGAATACGGCGGAGGAGGGCAGGTGCCGGAGAAGGCACTGCTTTGTTACAAGGGAGGAACCGCGGCAGGTTTAGGGGTCGGGAGCAGGGAGACGATGAGGTTTCCTTACACGATCCCTGAAAGCTACGTCCCAGAGCCCTACGCGCACTCCCTTTCCTTCGACGCCTGCTTTGAGTCTGGCAACCTGTACACATCCATCCAAGTCGGTCCTGCAGAGTACGACCTTATGGTACGTCCGGACTTGCATAGCGCGGTTGGACATAACCAGTGGTTCTACTTTGCGGTCAGCAACACTCACACTAAGCAGATGAGGAGGAACAAGGACGAGGACCCTGAGGCTAACTGCCCCAGCAGGGTCAAGTTCAATATCGTCAACATGCTAAAGAACGACTCCCTCTTCAACTATGGGATGAGGCCCGTGGTATACTCATCCCAGGATTCCAGGGATCTTTCCAACGTCGGTTGGACGAGGTGCGGTGTCCCCGGAACGATCGGTTACTACCAAAACCGTTGGACCCGAGTGGACCCAGCAACCGGAGCGGACACCGACAACAAGTACTACACCCTCTCCTTCACCGTGGACTTCCACAACCCCGGGGACACCTACCTCCTTGCCCACAGCTACCCTTACACGTACAGCGACTACAAGCTACACCTGAGCAGCCTGCTTGGTAGCGCCAGGACGAGCAGGCACATGAGGAGGAAGCTCCTCTGCAAGAGGTGAAGGGGG
>JGI24540J26637_10000484_pt1 | contig 16601 bp, 16 predicted proteins | sample NorSeaMetagenome_FD_26637 | JGI IMG/M metagenome (IMG submission 26637)
ACTAAGATTATCAAATAAGTAAGACTGGACATTACCCATTTAAAGGAGTTAATTCCAGATCCAACGGACACTAATGTTTCTGATATTGAATTTGAAATAAAATAGCTTTTAAGCATTAATATTTCAGCAAAATTCTCTGACCAATCGGCAAGCATTCCTAGAATAGGGACTATTATTAATAGACGCCTCTTATTAAATAGATATTTAATCCAAGTTGCGTACATTAAAGTATAAATTATTGCAAAAATTACATCCCAAATTTGAAGGAATTGGCCATAACAAATAAGTTGTTCCTGTGTCCTTAATCCAAAGAAACCTTGAACCATTTCTTGAGTATAAGAAAAAGTAAGGCCTAATGAGTTTGATCCAACATCGACAGCAAAACATTTGCCATTAGGGCTTAAAACAAATAATAAGTATAGGAAAAATGCTAATGTAAATCCTAAAGCATAATATAACGTTTTTCGTTCTTCAGATTGATCAATGATTTCAGACATATTTTTTTTATCATTATATTAATTAATATAATAATGTTAAACAGTGTGGCTATGTGAGTATTATTTTTTGATTCATTCACATTTAAATACAACAATTTTTTAAGGATGCTTAAGTAGAGGGATTTATGTGGTGGAGGGACAGGGATTCGAACCCTGGAAGGGTATTAGCCCTTGCTGGTTTTCAAGACCAGTGCATTCAACCGCTCTGCCATCCCTCCAGAAGATTGGTATGATACAGTTTTTATCAATAAAGTAAATAAATTTATATAAAAAAACAGCTATTTTTTGCGTATAATTTGGCCTTTTTAGAATTTCAATAGGTAGTTGTTATGGCAAAGATATGTCAAGTAACTGGTAAGCGACCAATGAGTGGAAATAACGTTTCTCACGCTAACAATAGAACGCGACGTCGTTTTTATCCAAATCTTCATACACATCGCTTTTGGGTGGAGAGTGAAAATCGTTTTGTTAAGTTAAAACTTTCTGCAAGAGGACTCCGTGTTATCGATAAGAAAGGTATTGATGAAGTATTATCAGAAATCCGTAGTCGCGGCGAAAAGGTCTAAGGAGTAACTTATGAGAGAAAAAATTAAACTAGTATCTTCTGCTGAAACAGGACACTACTATACTACTACAAAGAATAAACGTCTTCATCCGGATAAGGTTGAGGTAAAGAAATTTGATCCGGTGGTTCGAAAGCATGTAATGTATAAAGAAGCTAAAATTAAGTAATTCTTTATCAAATAGATTAAAAAAAGCCGCTTTATGCGGCTTTTTTAATATCTTTATTCCTTAACTTTGAAGGATAGTTTCTAGTGGAACATTTGCAGCTGAATCTTGGTAATCAGCAATCTTATTAAAGTTAAGGTATTGATAAATCTCACCAGACATTGGTTCAATGTCCCTCATCAAAGCTAAATATTCTTCAGGACTTGGTATATAGCCTAGTTTTGCTGAAATTGCTGCTACTTCAGCAGATGCTAAGAAGACATCACTGTTGTCACCCAGTCGGTTTGGAAAGTTTCTTGTTGAGGTTGAGACAACTGATGCACCTTCCTCAACTCTAGCCTGATTACCCATACACAAAGAGCAGCCTGGCATCTCAGTTCGATCAGTTAATCGCTCAAAGGTCTCATAGATACCCTCAGCTCGCAATTGTTTTTCATCCATTCTTGTTGGTGGCACAATCCATAAAACAGTATTAAGCTCAGTTTTATCTTTTAGAAGTTGTGCTGCAGCTCTGAAATGTCCGATATTCGTCATGCAAGAGCCAATAAATACTTCATCAATTTTAGTATTTGCAACAGATGACAGAAGCCTGACATCATCAGGATCATTTGGACAAGCTAGAATTGGTTCTTTTATTTCATCCAAATTAATTTCAATAACTTCAGTGTATTCGCAATCCTTGTCAGCTTTAAGGAGAACAGGATTATCAAGCCACTTTTGCATATCCTGAATTCTCTTAGCAATAGTTTTTTTATCATCATAGCCGCTATCAATCATCGTGCTAAGTAGTGTTATATTTGACTTTAAATACTCCTCAATAGGCTCCTTATTAAGTTGAACAGTGCAGCCATTTGCCGATCTCTCTGCTGTAGCATCCGCAAGTTCAAATGCTTGCTCAACCTTAAGATCTCCAAGGCCTTCAATCTCTAAAACTCGCCCAGAAAATACATTTTTCTTGTTAGATTTATCAACGGTTAGGAGTCCTTTCTGGATTGCTACGTAAGGGATAGCATTAACTAGATCTCGTAGGGTGATTCCTGGTTGCATGCTTCCTTTGAATCGAACTAGGACTGATTCTGGCATGTCTAGTGGTAAAACACCAATAGAGGCACCAAAAGCAACAAGTCCTGAGCCAGCTGGAAAGCTTATTCCAATTGGGAAACGAGTATGCGAGTCACCACCTGTGCCAACACTATCAGGTAATAACATTCGATTAAGCCAAGAATGAATAATGCCATCACCAGGTTTAAGTGAGACTCCTCCTCTTGAATGCATAAAATCTGGAAGTGAGTGCTGCAATTCAAGATCAATAGGTTTAGGATAAGCAGCAGTATGACAAAAACTTTGCATCACAAGATCTGCAGAAAAACCTAGGCAGGCAAGTTCTTTTAATTCATCACGTGTCATTGCACCGGTAGTATCTTGAGAGCCAACTGTACTCATTCGAGGTTCACAATANGTGCCAGGTCTAATTCCAGCAACACCACAAGCTTTTCCAACAATTTTTTGTGCCAATGTAAAGCCTGCTGAGCTATTCTTTGGATCCACTGGACGAAGGAATACATCGCTTACACTTAGCCCAAGCTCTGACCTAGTTTTATCTGTAAGCCCTCTTCCAATAATCAGTGGAATTCTCCCACCAGCCTGAACCTCATCAGGCATAGTACTCGGTGCCAGCTCAAATTTAGAAACTATACTATCAGATGAGTCTTTGATAACACCCTCATAGGGATAGATTGTAATTTCATCACCCATTTTAAGTTTTGAAACATCACACTCTATTGGAAGAGCGCCAGAGTCTTCTGCTGTATTAAAAAATATAGGAGCAATCTTGCCACCAAGAACAATACCACCNCTATTTTTATTTGGAATGTAATCAATGGCTTCACCCATATGCCATAAAACTGAATTAATGGCAGATTTGCGTGAAGAACCAGTGCCAACTACATCACCAACGTAACATAATGGCAATCCTTTTTCTTTAAGTTCATTAATTTTTTCAAGCGGTTTGTCCATTTTTTTAATAAGCATTGCTTTTGCATGAAGTGGGATGTCAGGTCGTGACCAAGCTTCAGTTGCTGGAGAAAGATCATCTGTATTAGTTTCACCATCTACTCGAAAAACAACTGTTTTAATACTTTCTGGAAGGGGTTCCTTTGAGGTGAACCAATCTGCTGATGCCCATGAATCGACAATTTTTTTTGCATAAGGATTGTTTAATGATTTTTCAAGAATCATTTGATGCGCCTCATAGATAAGAATATTATGAGAAAGAGCATCAGATGCACTTTCAGCAGTTTCATTAATATCTAGTAAGTCAATTAAAGAGGTAATACTGTAACCACCAAGCATTGTGCCTAATAAAAAGGTAGCATGCTTTTGAGAAATTGCTTTGCAGATTTCGTCACCTTTTGCGATGCTAGTTAAAAATCCTGCTTTCACATATGCAGCCTCATCAACTCCAGGAGGCACTCTATGGGTTAAAAGATCTAGAAAAAAATCATCATCAGAGCCAATGATTAGTTCATCAACTACAGATTTTGTTTGTTTGGCATTTAGTGCAAGTGGCGGAAGATTTTCTTTTTTTCTTTCATCGCAATGTTTTAAGTACGCTTCTTTCATAGTAATAGTGGGTATTAGGTGATTCAATAAATAGAGTATAATTTTATCCTTTTTAAGGTGATGGCTTGAATTTATTGATTGAATACTTTGTATTATGACATTTGATACCCTTACATCTATTTCACCCATTGATGGTCGTTACGGCGATAAGACAGGACCACTCAAATCAATTTTTAGTGAGTTTGGATTAATTAAGTACAGAGTCTTGGTTGAAGTTCGGTGGTTGCAAGCCATTTCAATGAATTCGCAAATTTCTGAAGTTCCAGAATTTAGTTCAGAATCCAATGCAGTCCTTTCATCTATTACTAATAATTTTTCTTTAGAAGATGCTAAGGCTATCAAAGAAATTGAAAAGACTACTAATCACGATGTAAAGGCTGTTGAATACTTTCTTAAAGAGAAAGTTTCTGCAGTACCTGAGTTACACAATGCAAGTGAATTTATTCACTTTGCATGCACTTCTGAGGATATTAACAATCTTTCTCATGCACTAATGCTTGAAGATGGAAGAGAGGTTCTGCTTAGTGAAATGAAAAAGGCATTAAATCTAATTTCTGACCTTGCAAAAGATAATGCAGATATTGCTATGCTTTCAAGAACTCATGGTCAAACTGCCTCACCGACTACTATTGGAAAGGAAATGGCTAATTTTTCTTACCGCTTAATGAGACAAATCGAACAACTCAACAATGTTCAAATAATGGGTAAGTTTAATGGCGCAGTTGGTAATTTCAATGCNCATTTAAGTGCATATCCAGAAATTGACTGGCCCCATGTTTCAAAAGATTTTATTGAGAGTCTTGGAATCAATTATTCACCATATAGTTCNCAAATAGAGTCNCATGATTATATTGCTGAGTACTTTCATGCTTTAAATCGTTTCAATACAATTATGATNGATTTTTGTCGTGATGTATGGGGATATATCTCCTTAGGCTATTTCACACAAAAAACTATTGAGGGTGAGATTGGGTCTTCAACAATGCCTCACAAAGTTAACCCAATTGATTTTGAGAATGCAGAAGGAAATTTAGGTTTAGCTATTGCAATAGGTGAGCACTTTGCAACAAAGCTTCCAGTTTCAAGATGGCAAAGAGACTTATCAGACTCAACGGTACTTCGAAACTTAGGGGTAGGTTGTGCACATAGTTTAATTTCATATGCATCAATTACCAAAGGAATTTTAAAATTAGAAGTAAATGAATCTAAATTAATGGCTGATTTAAATGAAGCTTGGGAAGTTTTAGCTGAACCAATTCAAACGGTTATGCGTCGATATGGAGTTGAAAATCCATATGAAAAACTTAAGTCTCTAACTAGAGGCAAAACAATAGATGCCAAAATTTTAGCAGACTTTATAAGTTCTTTAGAGATCCCTCAGGAAGCTAAAGAGGAGTTACTAAAGCTAACGCCTTCGAACTATATTGGTGAAGCGATTAAATTAGCACGTGAGATTTAAAACTGATATAATTTCCCGCCTTAATATTTAAACAATCTAAAAGGAGCAAAAAACCCATGGTTAAGATAAGACTAGCCCGAGGTGGAGCCAAGAAAAACCCTTTTTATTCGATTGTAGCAACAGACTCTAGAAAGAGAAGAGACAGTGGTTACATCGAGCGCATTGGATTCTTTAATCCAATTGCTCGCGGACAAGAGGTCAGGCTTCAACTAGAAGAAGACAGACTATCATATTGGATTTCGCAAGGTGCGCAGATTTCAGATCGTGTCAAGCAACTTGTAAAAGAGTTTAGAGATCCTTCGATTCGCGAAAAACAATTAGCCACGCATGCAGCAAAAGCTGCAGATAAAGCTAAAAAAATTGCAGCAGCTGAGAAAGCAAAAACAGAGCTAGAGGCTAAGGAAGCAGCAGATGCTGCGGCTGAAGCTCCAGCAGCAGAAGAAGCTCCAGCAGCAGAAGAAGCTCCAGCAGCAGAAGAAGCTCCAGCAGCAGAAGAAGCTCCAGCAGCAGAAGAAGCTCCAGCTGATGAAAAGCCTGCGGAAGAGCCAGAAGCTAAATAATTTGGTGACACCAATACCTCAGTCAGATGAGAAAAAGCTATTAGTCGGTAAGATTAATGGCTTTTTTGGTATCAAGGGGTGGGTAAAAATCTTTTCTTACACTGAACCAAGAAAAAATATTCTTAGTTACCAACCATGGTACATCATTAATAATGGTAACTATGAAATTCTTGAAATTACTGATGGTCGGGAGCAGTCAAAAACTATTGTTGCTCATATAAAGGGTATTGATAATCGAGATCTATCCATAAACCTGATTGGGCAAGATCTTTATATTAACCAAGATCAATTACCCAAACTTGATGATGGAAAGCATTATTGGTATGAGCTTGTTGGGTTCAAGGTAATTAATCAAAATCAAAATAACCTAGGAGTTGTTGACTATCTAGTTGATACTGGGTCAAATAATGTAATAGTTACCAAAGGTGAAAAAGAGCATTGGATTCCTTATATTGAGCCTTTTCTTCTATCTATCGATAAAGACAATAAAGAAATCTTCGTTGACTGGGATGAGGATTTTTAAAGTTAAATATCTTAATTATAAATCTATTTACTCCTTAAGTTATTTATAGGAAATTTAATCTAATACATATATATGACTTCCCAGGTCGTATATTATAATAGTATCTTTAGCTTGCCTATAAGAGCAAGGTAGCCTTATTTTATAATTTAAGAACATCATATTTCAGAAAAATATTTCATGAACTGGATAACAAAACTATTTCCATTTTTGTTATGGATTAAAGATCTAACTAATCCAAGGACTTTAAAAGCAGACCTTATAGCAGGCGTTACTGTTGCCTTTGTAATAGTTCCTCAATCGATGGCATATGCACAGTTAGCTGGATTAGGCCCTCAATATGGCCTTTATGCATCATTCTTGCCAGTATTAATGGGTGCAATAATGGGTTCTTCAAGACAGTTATCAACGGGTCCAGTAGCTGTTGTATCTTTATTAACAGCAGCTGCTCTGGGAGAAATTGTGACTGATCCAGCAAGTTATGCGGTATATGCTGCATTGCTTGCGCTTATAGTTGGAGTCTTTCAACTATCTTTGGGTATTCTCAGGCTTGGCTTTGTAATAAACTTTTTGTCGCATCCAGTTGTAACTGGTTTTACTAATGCTGCTGCAATAATTATTGGAGCCTCTCAGCTCCCTAAGGTTTTTGGTATTCGAGTCATTAATAGTAATGATGCAGATTGGAGTAGTGCATGCCAGCCTCTTAATCTAATTGAAAGGATTGAAAGTTCGGTCAATCCAGCACTGCATACAATTTGTAATGCAGATCAAAGTTATCAAACTATTGCAAGATTAATAGAGTCAGCTATATTTAATACTCACATTCCTACATTAGCTATGGCGCTATCTGGTGTTTTAGGAATTATACTTTTAAAGAAATTTTCCCCTAGAATGCCTGCGATATTGACAGTTGCAATAATTTCTACAGCAGCCTCTTTTTTAATTGATTATGAATCAATGGGTGGGGCAATTGTTAATTCAATTGAGATAGATGGCTTATTTAGTTTTAAGATTCCTAGTTTTGATTTTAATGCGATGGGTACATTATTTGTTTATGCAATAACAATATCATTGATTGGATTTATGGAGGCAATTTCTGTTGCTAAGTCAATGGCTGCAACTACAAAGCAGCGACTAGATGTTAATCAGGAACTTATTGGACAAGGCTTATCAAATATTACCTCAAGTTTCTTTCAGGGGTATGCGGTCTCAGGTTCATTCTCTCGTTCTGCTGTAAATTTAACGGCAGGCGCAGTTACTGGTTTTGCCTCAGTTATAACAGCTGTTATTGTTGGTTTAACAATAGTTTGGCTGACACCATTGCTATACCATCTTCCACAAGCAACTTTAGCCGCTATTATTTTAATGTCAGTAGTAAATTTAATTCATTTTGGCCCACTAAGACACGCATGGAAAGTAGAAAAGCATGATGGCTGGGTTGGTCTTCTTACTTTTATAATGACACTAGTTTTTGCCCCTCACCTTGAAAATGGTATTGCCTTTGGCGTTATTATGTCACTCGGCTTATTTCTCTATAGAACTATGGAGCCAAACTTTGCAGAATTATCAGTTCAACCTGAGTCAATTATTGCCTCTAGATATACTGATGAGGATACAGAGATCAGTAATGAAGTAAAAGTAGCGAAGTATAGTGGCTCTCTTTATTTTGCAAATGCTGCTTACTTTGAAACTAAATTGCTCGAACTCATTTCAAGGAATAAGGAATTGAAATATATTGTTGTTGATGTTGCTTCTATTTTTCAGATTGATGCAAGTGGAGAACAGGTCTTGTCTAATCTTGTTGAGTCATGTGCAGATTCTGGGGTAGAAATTTTATTTGCAAGAACTGATAGACTTGAGGCAGAATTGCATCGCTCAGGCTTTAAAACTAGGTTTGGAGAAAATCGTTTTTTTGAATTGAGAGCTGATGCACTTAAGTATGTTTGGCAACAACTTGAATTAAGTAATCAAGTTCAAGAAGAAGATAATCTAGAAGAGCAAGACCAGATATTAGATATTGATGATTCAGTATTAGAATCTTAATTATTAAAGATTCTCATAAAAAGCCTTTATAAAATATAGACCTTGAGGCTCTGCTGTTGGGCCGGCCTTTCTTCGATCTTTGCTGTCCAATACTGATAATATCCATTCAGCATCCTTCTCTCCTCTGCCTATTTTAAGGACTGTACCTACAATGTTTCGAACCATATGATGAAGAAATGCATTAGCTTTAATTTTTAAAATTAATTCATCATTTGATTCAATAATATCAATATATTCTATAGTTTTAATAGGTGTTTTTGCCTGACATAATCTCCCTCTAAAGCATGAAAAGTCATGCTCACCAACTAAAAAACTTACTGCTTTTTTCATCTCTGTTATATTTAGCTTTCTTGGTTCCCATAAATAATAATTAGTTTTTAGAGATGACCTTATGGGATTATTATGTATTTTGTACTCATAAGATCTTGCATAAGCATTGAACCTTGCATGGAAATCTTCTGCGACCTCTTTTGCCCAAGTGAAATTTACATCACTTGGCAAGTTAACATTCCCACCAAATAGCCAGGCATTATTAGTTCTACTTGTTTCAGTTTCAAAATGAATAACCTGTTCTATGGCATGAACACCAGAATCTGTTCTTCCACAGCAAAAAACACGAACAGGATGGTCTGCAACTTTTGATAATGCTAATTCAACAACACCTTGAACTGTTCTAAGGCCAGATTTTTGTATTTGCCAACCAAAAAAATCAGTTCCTAAGTATTCAACACCAAGTGCAATTTTCATGAGCAACTATTATTTTTTGTATTGTAAAATTGATATTAATATTTTAACAAAGTATTCTTCTTTTCAGAGAAGACTATTGACTTGGTATGTTAACCATATGAACAAAAATAATAAGCCAACTGGCATAAAAAAACTTTGGTCAGCAACGATCTACTCTATTCAGGGTTTGAAGGCATGCTACCATTCTGAATATGCATTTCGACTTGAGGTTTGGCTTGCAATATTTCTAGTGCCTCTTGGTTATTGGCTTGGAGAGTCATCTATTGAAAGAGTTTTGCTTATTGTGCCAATCTTTTTAGTATTAATTATTGAGCTGTTAAACTCTGCAATAGAAGCTATTGTTGATCGAATTAGCCTTGATCAACATGAACTTTCTGGTTTCGCCAAAGATGTTGCATCAGCGGCAGTTTTATTGTCTTTAATTATCTTTCTAATTACGTGGATTATTATTCTTCTTTAAAAAAATTGCTATCTGATGATTTAGATTGTCATTTTTTTGATTCAATCGATAGTACGAATCTTTTTTTAAGTAATAGGCCATATTCAAAAAAAACTCAGATTTGTGTTACCAGACAACAATCAGATGGAAGAGGCCAGTATGGAAGAAAATGGGTTTCACAAAAAGATGGAAGTATTCTTTTCTCTATTCGCCAAAATTTTATTCAAGAAGAAAACTTAAGTGGCCTCAGTTTAATAATAGGTTTAGCAATAATAAAGGTTTTGGAGAATGAATATTCATATCAAGGCTTTAAAATAAAATGGCCAAATGATATTTATTTTAAGGATAGTAAATTAGCTGGAATTTTATTAGAGAATCAGATTCAATCAGGTATCCAGTCAGTAGTTATTGGAGTGGGTTTAAACTATAACCTAGGTAAAAATTTTAATTGTGATACGCCTTGGATAGACCTATCCCAAATGCAACAAAAAATACCAGATATCCAGCAATTAATTGCAAAATTAATTAATAATATCTTGCTAAGGATTGATAACTTTAAAAATCATGGTCTGTTGGATCTTGAACTTGAATGGGATCAATATGACATGCTTCATGGACGTAAGCTTAAAATCTCACAATCTAATGAAATTGTCGAAGGAATAGTGACTGGTATTAATGATAAAGGTGGACTAAAAGTATTAACAAAAAATGGGGTTCAAGAGCTTTATAGCTCTAAGCATATAGAATTCATTTAGGGTAAGATAGTTGAGCATATTAAACATTAAAATCGAATGTCAGAACATATATTAGAAGTTAAAAATATTTATAAGAAATATGCAAGGCGAGTTGTAGTTAATGATGTCTCATTTTCCGTAAAAGCTGGAGAAATCGTTGGCTTATTAGGTCCAAATGGAGCGGGCAAAACAACTTGTTTTTATATTACATGTGGGCTTGTTAGGTCAAACAAGGGCGAAGTCATTCTTAACCAAAAATCTATTGGTCATATGCCCATGCATAAACGTGCCAATCTAGGTCTTGGTTACCTTCCACAGGAGCCTTCAATTTTTCGAAAGTTAAGTGTTGAAGATAATATTATGGCTGTGCTGGAAATGAATAAATCAATACCTATTAAATCCAGAAAAGAAAGATTGGAAGAGCTCTTAGCTGAATTTAAGGTTGGACATGTTCGTCATATTCAAGGCATTACTTTATCTGGTGGAGAGAGAAGAAGGGTTGAGATAGCGAGGTCACTAGCAATGGATCCAAAGTTTATTTTATTAGATGAACCTTTTGCAGGAATTGATCCAATATCAGTTGGAGATATCCAAGAAATTATTTATCAACTCAGAGATAAAGGTATAGGTATTTTGATTACAGATCATAACTATCGAGAAATGTTGGACACCTGTAACCATTCTTATGTCTTACATGATGGCAAGATAATTGCAGAGGGTGATAAAGACTCTATTTTGGCAAACGATCAAGTTAAAAAAGTTTACTTAGGTGAAGCGGTAGGTGGCTAATCCAAAGCTCATTACTATGGGTATTGAATCTTCTTGTGATGAGACAGGAATTGGAATCTATAGCAGTGAAGAAGGGCTGATTTCTCATAAACTCTTTTCTCAAATTGAATTGCATGCAGAGTTTGGTGGAGTAGTTCCTGAGTTGGCTTCTAGAGATCATATCCAAAAAACACTGCCATTAATTAATGAAGCTCTTGAGGAAAGTGATGTTAACCTTAGTGACATAACGGGTATTGCCTACACAGCAGGCCCTGGTTTAGCTGGCGCACTTCTAGTTGGTGGCTCCATTGCTCAAAGTCTTGCTTGGGGGCTTAATATTCCCGCATTAGGAATTCATCATATGGAGGGACATCTTTTGGCTCCTCTTTTAGAATTAGAGAAGCCAAGCTTTCCATTTGTTGCACTGCTTGTCTCTGGAGGACATACCATGCTTGTTGATGTAACAGCAATTGGAGAATACAAAATACTGGGTGAGTCACTTGATGATGCTGTAGGAGAGGCTTTTGATAAAACTGCAAAAATTCTTGGTTTGGGTTATCCAGGCGGCCCGGCATTAGCAAAATTAGCAAAGGAGGGGGTTGAGGGAAGATTTTTATTTCCAAGACCAATGACGGATAGGCCGGGACTTGATTTTAGTTTTAGTGGCTTAAAAACGTTTGCAAGAAATACATTTGCGAACTTTCCTGAAGAAAAAGCAAATATTGCAAAAGCCTTTGAGGTTGCAGCAACCGAAACTTTAGTAATGAAATGCAAGCGAGCTCTTGAACAAACTGGCTTTAAAACTTTGGTTGTTGCAGGAGGTGTTAGTGCTAATTTATCACTTAGAGATGCTTTGAATAAAATGACTAAAACAATTCATGCAGATGTTTTCTATCCTGCACAAGACTTTTGTACTGATAATGGAGCAATGATCGCATTGGCTGGNCATTATCGATTTCAGTCTGGGCAAAGAAATGATGACTATGAAATCTCAATTAAGCCCCGTTGGAGTCTAGAGGAACTCAGCTCAATATAATTTAAGTAAACTGTATCAATCTTGAAAGTCAACTAAATAAATCACTTAGATGCATATAATATTAAACTTAAGCTATTAAAATTTATCTATTAAAAAAACTAAATGCTAATTATCCCTGCAATTGATTTAAAAGATGGACAATGTGTTCGATTGAAGCAGGGTTTAATGGAGGATTCTACTATTTTTTCAGATGATCCTTCTGAAATGGCATCTAAATGGGTTGATAAGGGCGCAAGAAGACTTCATCTTGTTGACCTAAATGGAGCTTTTGAAGGAAAGCCAGTTAATGCTGATTGTGTCCATAGGATAACCAAAGCCTTTCCCTCTTTGCCTGTTCAGATTGGTGGTGGAATTCGAGATTTAAAAACTGCAAATGCCTATATTGATGCAGGCATAAGCTATCTTATTATTGGTACTATGGCTGTTACAAATCCAAATTTTGTAGCTGATTTATGTANAGAGTTTCCTGGAAAAATAATTGTTGGACTGGATGCAAATAATGGCTTTGTTGCAACAGATGGCTGGGCAAAACAAACAGATATAAACGTTGTTGAGTTATCAAAAAAATATGAACAATATGGTGTTAGTTCAATTATTTATACTGATATTGCTAGAGATGGGATGATGCAAGGGGTAAATGTTGAGGCGACTGCAAATCTTGCTAAAGAAACTAATATTCCTATAATAGCATCAGGTGGTATAACAAATCTTGATGATATTTCTTTACTTCTTAAGAAGACACATCATGGCATTATTGGTGCAATAACTGGTAGGGCAATTTATGAAGGTATGCTTAATTTTGAGGATGCTCAAAGGATGAGTGATATTTATGATAGTTGAAGTAGCCTACGCCCTGGCTGATAAGCAAAGCTTATTAACTATTGAGGTAGAAAGAGGAGCTACTCTAAAAGATGCTATTGAGGCTTCAGGTATCTTAGAAAGTTTTAAGCAGATTGATCTTACTAAAGATAGAGTAGGTATTTTTTCAAAATTTGCCTCACTAGATACTATTCTTCAAGAAAAAGATCGAGTTGAAATATATCGATCGTTAGTTGCAGATCCAAAAGAAGTTCGTAAGGAGCGTGCAGCGATGGTCAAAGCAATGCAAAGTGATAAAATTCCTAATTCAAGGTAAAATAGAAAACCCATAATATAATCATTACGTAAATGAGCGAAGAAAAACCTCCCAGTAGAACATTTTTTAATAGACTAGCTGATAAGTTTTTTCCAAAAACTTTAAAACCTCGAGAACAATTGATGCAAGCTTTGAAACAGGCTGAGGAGAATCTTGTTATTGATCCTTACAGCAGAACTGTAATTGAAGGTGCGATGCAAGTTGAAAGCTTAAGGGTGCGAGATGTAATGGTCCCTAGGTCAAAAATGATAATGATTAATTCAGAAGCATCTACCAAAGAGTTGCTTGAGGTCATGGTTAGTTCTTATCACTCTCGATTTCCTATACATAATATTGAGCAAGACTCTATTTTAGGTATTGTTTTGGCAAAAGATTTGTTAGCCCACTTTTCTCAAGATAATAAAGATGAATTTAACTATAAAGAATACCTCAGAGAGGCTTTTTCAGTTCCTGAAAGTAAACCTTTAGGGGTTTTGCTTAGAGAATTTCAACAAAAGAAATCACACATGGCAGTGGTCCTTGATGAATATGGTGAAATAGCTGGATTAGTTACTTTAGAGGATGTTATTGAGCAGATTGTTGGTGAGATTGAAGATGAGCATGATAAGGAAGAAGAAAATATTATTGACTATGGTGATGGTCGTTATTTACTTCAAGCGAGTACAACTTTAGTTGAATTTAATGAGTATTTTGAATCAAATATATCCAATAAAGATTATGATACTGTTGCTGGACTGGTGATTGCTGGTTTTAGCTTCCTACCTGAGCAAATGAGTGCAATTGATCTTCATGGGTTTAACTTTAAAGTATTAAAAACTGATACTCGCAGACTTTATTTACTTGAAGTTAAAAGAATTAGCAAAGATATTAATAGCACCTCAGAAGGGGTAGATTCTTAATTGTTTTATTATTTAGGCTTAATAGATTAGTATAATCCTGCTTTATGAATTCACTTGAACAAACAACCCAATTAGCTATAGAGTTACTTAAACAACAGAAGGTGACTGATTNTGAGTTTTCTCTAGGAAAAAGTTCTGGGGTATCAACGACAATCCGTTTATCAAATGTTGAAACACTTGAGTATCACCTTGATACTAGTTTTGATGTAAGCGTATATTTTGGAAAAAATAAAGGTCAGGCATCAAGTGGAGATCTAAGTAAAAAAAGTTTAAAAAATGCCATTGAATCTGCAAGTTTAATTGCTAAATACACTCAAGAAGATCCCTTTAATGGACTAGCCCCTAAAGAAAGAATGGCATGGGATATTCCTGATCTTGACTTATATCATCCCTGGAGTCTAGATGCTAAACAAAGTATTGAGATTGCAAAAGAGTGTGAGCAAGCTGCACTAGAGCAAAGTGAAATTGATAACTCGGATGGTGCAGAATTATCAAGTTTTGAAGGTGAGAGTATTTATTCAAATTCAAATGGATTAGTCGCAAAATTAAAAAATAGTAGGCATTCACTCCACTGTTCTCTTATTGCCAAAAGAGATAATGAAATGCAAACAGCTTATGAATATGGTATTGCTCTAGACTCAAAAGATCTTCCAAAGCCCTCTGATATCGGACTTAAAGCTGCTAAGTTTGCTAAAGATAAACTTGGATCAAGAAGCTTAAAGTCTCAAAAATGTCCAATTATTTTTACATCAAGACAGGCCTCTGGACTATTTTCACAATTACTTGGAGCACTTAGTGGCTCAAGACAATATAAAAAAACATCCTTTCTCTTAGGCTCTTTGGAAAAAATTGTTCTACCCGAATCAATAAGTATCTTCGAAGATCCACTAAAAATAAAGACTCTTGGTGCTAGAGCATTTGACCAAGATGGGGTTTTGAAGAACAAGCAGTACTTTGTTGAGAATGGCAGGGTTAGAAGCTATCTAATGGGTCAATATGCTGCAAATCAGCTTGGACTTGAATCAACTGCTAATTCTGGTGGAGTAAGTAACTGCTGCATAAACTCTAATTTTGATGGTGGCATAGAAGAGCTCACTGCCAACATGAGTAGAGGTTTAATTGTAACGGATTTAATGGGACAAGGTATCAATGCAACCACTGGAGATTATTCAAGAGGTGCCAGTGGATTTTGGGTTGAAAATGGTGAAATTCAATTCCCAGTTTCTGGAATTACTATTGCTGGTAATTTAAAAGATATGTTGAAAAATGTTGCCTCTATTGGAAATGACATTGATACTAGAAGTAATATTAAAGTTGGCTCAACACTTATTAGTGAAATGACAATCGCTGGAGAGGGCTAATTGAAAGAGTTTGATGTCATCGTCATTGGCGGCGGCATGATTGGCCTGGCATGCGCTTTGGAGTTATCAAGAAAAAAAGACTACTCAATTGCAATTATTGAGCCAAATGATTGTAATCCTTTAATACAAAATTCATTCCATACTCGAGTTAGTGCTATTACGCCATCTTCGCAAGAATACTTAAGCTCAATTAATGTTTGGGATGATATTAAAAGGAAAAAAGCCTTCGTAGCTACAAAGGTTTGGGATCAAAATTCACATGGCCATCTTAATTTTTATGCTGAGGATGAGGGTCTTGATAGTCTTGGTTTCATTATTGAAAATGATGTAATTCAATCTGCTATATTTGAAAATATCGATCATAATAAGATAGCAATTATTAAGCAAAAACTAGAAAAATTATCAAAAACCGACTTTGGCTATGATGTTATCCTTGATGATAAGAGAAGTTTGTCATGCAAGCTAGTTATTGGGGCAGATGGTCCCCAATCAAAGGTTAGAGACTTGGCTGCAATTAATGTCTCAAGTATTGATTACGAACAAAAAGCAATTATTGCTAATATCAAGAGTGAAAAATCTTTTCTTGATACGACTTGGCAGCGATTTCTATCAGATAGTATTGTTGCTATACTTCCACTTTCAGAAAATCAAGCTTCAATTGTATGGTCATGTAAAAACCATCTTGCTGATAAGTTAGAAGCATCAGAGTCCAAAGATTTCAACCAGCTATTGTCAGAAGCAGTGGAATACCAATTTGGTTGTCTTGAGTTGCAAAGTGACATAAAAATGTTCCCACTTATTGCAAGGAGTGCTCAAGAATATTCATTGCCTAATCTTGCGCTTATAGGAGATGCTGCTCATAGCATCCATCCTCTTGCGGGTCAGGGAGCCAACTTAGGTTTCTCAGATGTTAAGGAGATTAATAATCAGCTCCTGAATGATGAGAAGCCTTTAGGTGATCACTCTGTTCTTAGGCGCTATGCAAGAGCTCGTAGACTTGATAATGAACTAATGGCTAAAACTATGACTGGGCTAGATTGGATCTATAAAGA
>JGI24540J26637_10000486_pt1 | contig 16587 bp, 12 predicted proteins | sample NorSeaMetagenome_FD_26637 | JGI IMG/M metagenome (IMG submission 26637)
TTTTGAAAAAACCTTTAGCCTAGCCCCCCCCCCCCCGCTATCTCCCTATTATCTACTATTGAAGAATAAGGCTAGTCCTCTTTGGAGCCACTCGCTGCGATTGCCTGAGGCTCCCTCGACCTTGATCCTGACTATGATTTGTTTCCTGTTGCTGTTGTCGAGGTAGACAGGAAGGGAAAGGTTTTCCTCTTCCCCTCCCTTTATCGTCCTCCACTCTAAGCAACAGTCTCCGATCTCTTCGATGAGCTCCTCGCTCTTCTCGATTCCACCACCTACGAGTTTCCCCCCCTCGATCATCATTCCCGAGACCTTGAAACCAACCCCCTCCCCTTTGTTGTGCAAAACGAGCTCAAGCTCATCGATGCTGTGGTCGCCCTTCCTCGCCACGAATTGCCTTGTGGCGGTGACAAAGCTCCCAGGGTTGAGGAGGCCTCCGACCCAGAAACTCATTCCCTCCAGGTCCTTTCCTCCACTCATGATGAACTCATTCACCTGTTCCAACCTCTTAACAAAGTCGTCGATCCATTGATCGGCAACAACCTCCCCTCCAGTGTAAAGACCGATCCAATCTTTAGGTGTTATTCCTGCGGCAATCGCGTCAATAAGGGTCTTGAGCTGGTTCGTGAGCTTGGCACTGCCTTCACAGTAGGTGATGATTTCCTTCATATCACTGACGACGCTTCGCACGCACTCGATGCCCAATTTTACTTCACGTGCGATGCATCTCATGAGCGAATCCATACTCTCGTCTCCCTTTGCCCACTCTTTCCCTCCCTGCAGAGATTTTTCAAGCCCCTCAACCTTAGCCAGCCACCCATTCACGACACGCGCCACCGTCTCCATTCTCTCCACGACACTAGACATTCTCGCCCTGCCATCCTCGCCGGGTCCTTTCCCTCCTCCCAAGGACAGCAGCTTTTCCAGCACCCTCCCCCCCCTCGCCCTCAACCTGACCATCTCCGCAGCCCCACTGAGTCCCAACCAGGTTGGCGAGTTCACCTCAGGAAGGGCTTCCACCCACTGCATCATGTCAACCCTCTTGCCCCCTTCTGGTGCAACGATTGATTCGACCAGGGAAAAGTCCATGTCATAAGCTTGGGAGACGAGAACCTTGTCGATGAAGCTGTCCAAAACCTCCTGGTCAAACTCATTATCGATCCTTCCTCCAAAGACACTTACAGATAGAACCGTTCTTAAGGCCTCCCAAGGAAGCTTGTCGGGTGCTATGTGAGCTTTCTTTCCTCCTGAAATCAAGTCGACCCAAGAGTCCACCACGTCAAGGGCATTTAGGGCATCGGCCTCGCTGAACTCGTACTTCTTACTCCAGCCCGTTGGTTCGTACCTTAGCCTCTCTTGAACGATACCGTATATCCACGCAACGAGCAGGTACAGTCGGCCTCTCTCCAGCGGCACCTTAACGAACCTTTCTTCGTCGATGCTTCCAAAGAACCTCAACAAGTTCTTTTTCAGACCAACAGGCGCCTCACAAACGACAACGTCGCTCATTCTCACCAATGTCAGTGGTAGTATGCGCCCAGCATTCTCCTCCGTCATCTCGGCGGTTAGGAAAATCCTAAAGTTGGCATCAGATGTCAAGCTGAAAAGCTTCTTCTCGAGCTCAACCAACCAATCCCTCGGGCATAAGTGGATATTCTTCAGCATCACCCATCCCCCGGTCTTTGCGGCAGCTCCAATCATTTTCTCTGCAGTGGAATAGCCCTCAGAGGAACCCATTGCCACACTTGTTAGCTCCTTCTCCATAACCTCCGAGAGGTGCATAACCCTTCCACTGACATCGTAGCCGGGTGCGGAACAAAGTAGAACCGGTGTGCTATTCACGACCTGCTTCTCTACCACCTCCTGGAAAACGTTCAAGCCCAGGCCCTGCCACTGCCCAAGCATCTCCGTGGCAAAGTCAGATCCCTTCTCAACGAAAGTCTCTAGTTTCTTTCCCTCTCCTTCCACGTCAAAACCTTTGCCCTTTAGCGCCGCCACCCTCAGGGCGAAGACAAGCTTGTCTTCTTCGAAGAGACTGCGCCCCACGCGCCCCAAGATGGCATTAAACAACAAGCTTTTAAGTTCCTCCAGGCGTGATCCACCCTCGCTTTTCACGCCCAAAACTTCAGCAAGGACGCACATAAAGAACTGAAGCGAAAATTGGTAAAAGGGGTTGACGCTCATCAAGCCCTCGAGACAGAAAAATAGGTCGCTAATGACAGCAGCAAGCGGTTCGAAGACAGCAATGCTCGTCTCGACCTCTAACATCACGCTCTCGCCCTCCAATATGGCATCCTCGACACTCTTGGCCTCGGTTTTGATCTCCTCCATCCCCTTGATGACAGAATTGTCATCAAGAATACTACCCTGGACGCTAGAGATTTTGTCAAGCAGTCTGTCCTCGAGTTCTCTCAACTTGACGTTCTGCTCTCCACGAACCTTCATGAGTGCGCTCCTCTTGCCCTCCATCTCTGGCTTTTCAGTTCTAAGGAGCATGCTGAGCGCTTGCGACTGTAGGCTGGCTGGGGTGATGGTGAAGTTCACCAGGGTGACCCTGCTGCAAAGGTCAGGAGTCAACCTTACCGCCGAGTCCCTGGTCGTCAAGATGATGGCGAACTTTGGGCTGTAATCGATTTCCTCGGCCCCCAGCCTCACAAGGGTCCGACCACCAGTTCTCATCAACTCCTTGTTCAAAATGGGATTCAAAACAGGGTCAACGTTCTCGACGTCCTGCACGAGCAAGACCGTTCCAAACCTGATCGCGGAGGCCAGAGTCTTCATGAAACCCCCGTCAAGGAAGCTAGTCTTGATGATTTTTTCGCTCTTGTACTTTTCCATCAAAAAGTCGGTAGCCTGTCCACTGGGATCAATAACAAGCGGGAAGCGGTTAAAACGAGAAAGAATGATCGCATTCTCGACGGCTAGGTTGTCCTTCGGAAGCCCGTTGGCCTCCCACGACAGCCTCTCTGAGCCCTTGCTCAGGTATTCGATGACGCCATCGAATCCGTCCCTGAAGGCAACCCCACAGCTCTCCAGACAGTTTTTCCAAGCCCCAAGCAGAACCCCGCGGTTCTTGTGGTCAAAGAAGCCTGCGTACGTAAGGAAGCTCGCGCTCAGAAGAGCGTCGCCGACGACGCTGCGAATCTGATCCTCAAACATTCCTGAACTCGCCTGCCACCTGTCACTCTCCACCATAAGGCTTTTGATGAGGGTGTTTGCTCTGACAACCTTGCTCTTGACTCCCTCCATATCGCTCTTAATTACCTCGACGTTTCTTATGAGATCGGCGTAGTCGAGCTTCAGTTTTGCGATTCTTTCTTCTAGAACGCTGACCTCCTTTTCAACCTCGTCCTTCTTCAAAATCACCTCCTCCGCATCAGCCTGAAGCTTTTCGACCTCGGCCCTTAACGGCTCTACGTTGTTGAAAATCTCGCTGTAGTGGATCTGAGACTCGACCCATTTGAAGAGGGGGCCACAAGCCTTACTACTTCTCAACACCGTCTCCTCAGTTAGCACTCCGCTTAGGTAGTTGACCTTGACAATCTCGATCTGCCTCTCTCCCAACTTGTCAAGGTCGAAGTCAAGGATTCCTGGGATGAAATCCTTCTGCTGGATCATTTTCCTTATATCACTCCACTCGAGATTCGTTCGTCCCATCATTATCGCAACGGCCTCAAGTGTCATCCTCACATTGTCGGGGGGCCTAGCGAGGGCCCTGATCTCGTCCAACTGGCTCTTCCTGATGCTTTTCACACTCTCTTGAGCATTGATTAGGGCCGGCTCGGCTTCACTTAGCTCTTTCTCGGCTTCTGCCTGCCTCTTGGAAATCTCGCCCTGCTGTTTGCTGACCTCCTCGTTCATCCTCACAGCCTCCTTCTTCTGGGTTTCCGCGACATTCTGGTCGGCGATCATTTGTTGCAATTTCTGGTTCGCTTCCTCCTCCTTCTCTCTCAATTCCCTTTCCTTTGCCCCCAAACCTTCCTCGAGAAGGCGAACTTGTTCTTCGGTTTCCTTCAATTTTGCCAAACCAACGTTGATGTGGAGCTGCTGCTCCTCCAACTCCCCCCTCTTCTCCTTCGCGATCTTGACAAAATTCGTGATCAGGTCAAGGTAATCACGGGGAGATAGGTAAGTTCTGCAGAGAGCGGTCTTGTTGTTGGACTCGCATGCACCCTTTGTGATATTATGGACGTCAACTAGTGACGCCACGACTGCCTGCCTAAGCCCAGGACCGCTCTCCGCGAGCTCGTCCCTGAATGCGTCGCCAACAACAAGAATGGAAGAGTCGTCGCGTGGACAGTGCCACTCAGCCTGGTCGCCAACGTCCATGACTTTGGTGAATTCCTTTCCGACCTGCCCCAATGCCGTGGTTGACCACGTTCCAAACCAGTCGACGACGCAGCGGTTGAACAAAGCAGGGGAGGTTGTGCTCCTGTTCGCAAAATCATCGCCTGATGGGTTCATCGTAAATACGATATGTAGGTTCACCTGAACGTTCTTGGTAAATCGAGCGAAAAGTTCATCGTCCCCATCAACGACGATTCCGTCCCTCGTGGCAGCGTCCCTGCACTGACCCATCAAATTAGTCAGGTCGTCACCTTCAAAAAGTCCGGGGACATCGCCACTAGCGAGAAGGGCGTTCATCGCCTCGAGGAACCCGCTACTGAGGGCGTTGGCCTCGTCAAAAATGAAGCAGATCTTCTCGCCTTCCACACCAACCCGTTTCATCACGCCCCGTAGGTCCTCGTTGAAATCCTCAATCCCGTAGTTGGAATGGCATTTAATCTGGAAAATGGACAATCCGTTCATCCAGGCGGCAAACTTGCTGAGCACGGTCTTCCCGGCACCAGATTCGCCAACTAGCAGCGCGTGGCCCATGGGCTGTTTAAGGACTCGGTCGATGCGGAGGACGTGCTCAAGTACATCATCGAACAAAACCAATGGGATATCGAGAATTTCCTCATAGAAGACCTTGAGGCGGGCGGCCGTGAAGGCTCGAAGTTCCTCCTTCCCAACGCTAACGTAGTTTTTGGAGAGCCAAGACGAAAACATTATCGGCCTTTGCAGTGCGTCTCCCAACGCGCCCCAACATGCCTCAGCGACTTCGTCGATCTTTGCGTTGATCCATGAACGCTCGTCGTCTGATATGAGGCGATCGTAGAAAAGTCTAAGAGCCTCGTGAGCCCATAGCCGGATCAATTCCTCTCGCGTAAGCGAATCGAGGTCCTTCACGGCCCCATAAATGGCGCGTACAAAGCGCGATAATTCACGGGGAGAGTATACATACTGTGGTGCGACGTCTGGCGTGAAATGGTCTTGGCAATCCGTGTAGAGATCGATTTGAGCCTTTGTCAGGCTTTCGACCTCGCCCCTTAACTGCGGATGCAGTTTCATGATTCCACCGTTGAGGGTGCTGTAAATTTGAACAAGAGACTCCCTTGAAGGGAAATCAACCATGAGAACCGGCGCGAATCTAAGAAACCTCTCCGATAAGCGAACTCTGCCAGGGTCCGTCTCGGGGTTGGCCGCGCCAACAAACTGAATTCGCTGCAACGTGACCCACGTATTGTTGCGCCAGAACCCGCCCTGTTCGGTCAGCTGCCTCATAAATGTGATTACAGTCTGCGTGCCGTACGCATCGGGCTGGGGAAGGTTGATCTCATCACACATCACCACTAACCACTTTCCGCTCTGCGACGGTTGCAAGGTCATCCCTTTAGACGTGCGGAGATACTCGCAGTGCATGTTGAGGGTCTTGAGGATCAAATCCACGGAGGTACCTGACGAAAAATTGAGCGGAGCGAGAAGCATGTCACTCCTACTGTTCAAAACACTCATGAGGGTCATACTCTTACCGCTGCCGGGCGGTCCGCAGAGTATGAGTGGCTGTCTCGCCGTTAACCATGAATCCAATACCTCGACGTGGCGCAGAGTGTCAGTGGTGGGAATCACGAGGTCGGTGTTCGTTACTCGGTGCCCCTCAATCTCAACTTTCGGTACGCTCTCGCGCCAGGCCTCCCACAGACCATCCTCTATCCTGACCCTGTGGTCAAAAATGTGCTCGCCATCAGGAAGAGTAACGCCGCATGCCCTGACCAAGATATCAGAGAAAGAAGTTCTATCCGCCCAACTGCAAGACGAGGCGAACGACCACTGCAAGCTGTGGGCCAGAAAGTTCGTCGCGAACTTAGCCAAGTGATCGCCTGCCATTGGGAAGTCAGGGTGATCGTCATCATATTTTATCACTGCCTCAATGCCTTGACGAAGGAGTGCTTCCAGCGTGTTGAGCAACCGCATCCTCGTGCCCATCATAATGTGGTCAAGTTTCATAGCTTCCTCGAGCAAGTCTGCCGCGACAGGAGACTGGCCGTCCCCAACGAAGAAGCGTCGGATGGCGAAAAGGAAGCCTATCTGCGCTGTACTCACGTCGTCGCCTTGCTTCTTTTCCTCTTCGACAGTGACCTCTCCCATCCCGCTGTTGTCACCGAGCTTGAGCAGCATGTGCTTGAGCTGCATATCCGTGCTGACGATCTCGTCGCTGAAGTAAAGCATTCCACAGCGAGAGACTGTCGCCGGAGTGGCCTCCTCAAGAGAATCGACCTCGAGAAGAATTCGAACATTATCGCCGAGGCTCAGACGCTCGCCATTTGGCAATGTTAGAAGCTTATTATCGTCTAGGACGGAGTTCAGATTCTCAGCCCACTCGGGGTCAACATCCCCATCGAAAACGATCCAGTGCCTCTTCGACGCTTCCCCCCTCAGATTCGCTATAATTGTGCGTAGCGTCGCTGTCAAGACTCCATCTTTCCACTCCATTGTCGTCGGGTCCAAGCTTCCGTAAAGTTGCTCTTTGTCAATAGCCTTGGGGTCTATCACGTAACTCTCGCACTTGGTGCCCTCAACAATTTCCATAGCCTCGATGAGACACTTCCAGCTAGTGGATTTCCCGCTTCCAGTGGGACCGACCAACATGACTCCATGCCGGAAGCTCAGCACTTCGTGTAGCTGCAGGATTTTCTCGACCCAATTTTGCCCCATAACAAGTTTGTTGCGCGCGCAGACATTCTTTAGTGCGGCCGTCAGCGTCACACCGTCAAGGTTCTGGACGTCAGCGCCAGGGAAAACTGCCTTTAGCAATGACCCGAAAAGAGAAAGGTCTTCGGCTACGAGCTTAGGAACAACGTTATTGCATGCTCCCTTGATCAGAACATTCTTTTCGACTTCGACCATGTCCTCCGGCTCTCCATCTTCCTCGATCGCTTTCCTCTTAAGCCCGCCCGCGCTCACCAACAAGGTCTTGAGCGCCCTGAGGCCGAAATCATAATGCGATTGGGGAGACAATTGCTCCTCGCACAACTGGAAGAGGAGGACGACCTTCCCGCTAAGTACTTCCGCAGACACGACGCCCTGCGAAAACAGCATCACCTGAGCGATGAGCTTCCTGTCAGGAATCACCATGGCCACAGCCCTGAAGAGGTTCTTAAGGTTGTCGGGAAGGTTGGAGCGCCCAGCGTAACCAGGGTTCATTGTGACAAATATTCCCACGCTGTCGTGCAGATTGACGGGGCGACCGAGGAGCTCGATAGATTTCGATCTTGCGATCAGGCCCCTCTGGATGGTCAAGATCTGCTGAGAAACGGCTGATAAGATCCTCTCCTCCAAACGGTTGAACTCGTCAAAGCAACCCCATGCTCCAACCTGACAGAGCCCAGCGAAGAGCCTGCCCATAGACGCGAAGTCAAAAGCTTCATCGCAATTGAAGACCAAGACGAATCTTCCGAGCTGAGCACCGAGCGCTTTGACAGACTCGGTCTTGCCCGTTCCTGCAGGCCCGAAAGGGTTTCCGCCCATCCTGAAATGCAAAGCCTGGGTCAGGGTAAGGTAGCACCTATCTGTTAAGGGAGTTTGCACAAGCCTCTCTCCAATTCCGAGGTACTCGAAGCCGTAGAAGAAACTAGCGTTGGCGATCTTGATGTTTAGCTTTTGGAGAAGGTCGGGGTTGGTAGGGTCGTAGTTGAACCTGAGGTGGTATAGCCACTTGAAGGAATCTGAAGCTGAGACTTCCGACGTAACCAGCTCCCTCGTCACGTCCCTCTGGTGAACCAGCTCGGTGATGAGCTGTTCATACTTCTTCCTTGTCTGGGGGTCAAGCTTCGACAGAACCGTGGTAGCCATGAGCCCAAGCTTGGAGTCCAATGTCGACTGATAACCCCTTAGTGTTACCTCCTTTGCGGTGCCACTCAAGATAGAATCGATGCCCATACTCCACTGGATTAGTGATGCAAGAATCATAATCTGGGCTGGATACGATGATGCCCACTTGACAAAGTCTTGCTTCTGGTCGGAGGATGTGAGTGAGGATGTAATCGGCGGTTGTGATGCGGTTGCCGACGATAGGAGCGATGCGAGCGACTCCTTCATATTCGTCTCGATGCTAGCCAACCAAGCCTTCACGGGGACCTTGTCAACCACGTCAATATTTGATGAAAGAGGGACTGCCTCACCGTCCTTGGAGGTCATATGGGTGAGAGTGAGGAGGTTGGGCTTCTTGGTGTTCTTCGGGTCGAGCCAACGCATATTGCTTATCGAGGCAAACATTTTACCGAGGTGGGCCATGACCTTCATAGGCTCGTTGGAGTTTCCGATCATTTCGAGGAGATCTTCGTCGCCAACAAAGTAAAACCTTGAAAATGATTGGCGCTGATTAGCGAGATATTCGCCCAGAGCCTTCTGGATCTTGGTCATTAGAGCCTCTTGCCTTTCGAGTTGCTTGTAAAGGTTCTCGATCTGAAGGGCCTCCATGGGGTTGGGCTTCTGGGCGATCTTCTTCATGAGCTGAGTGAACTCGGTATCGACGGACTTGAATCTCGCATACTCGCTGGGAAGCTGAGCCTTGATGTCGGCGCTGCCGAAGAAGATAGACTCAAGGTACACCCAACGGCGTTGCACATCAATCCAAAGGTCGAAGATTTGCTGAAGTTTCGTCAGCCTTTCCTCCCACGATGACGCTTCTTCTTGGAACTCCTGAACGGATTTGAAGTACGGAGACTGCTTCATTTGAGAAAGGGAAGACATGTGTTCCTCAAGCTTGGCAAAGATAATGTCCCATGATTTGATCAATCTCACGCGGTTCTGGTAGAGGACGAGCTCGATCTGCGTTGTCTGCCAATACTCCCTCACTTGACGGAGGAAGATTTCGAGAGCCATTTCTCCCTGGGCGATACTTAAGATCTCCGCAATGTCCTTCTTCTTGGAAAGGATTCCTGCCTCAAAAAGATGGCCTAAATTGAGGTTGTTGATTTTGATTTGGAGATTGAGACGCTTCAAAATAAGCTTCCAGTGGCGAGGCTTGAGGGCCTCAGTCTTGAGGTCCGTGAGAAGGGAGACGTTGGCAACGTACGATTTGATGGTCTCATTCACTTGGGTAAAGACATCATACTGTCGAACCTTTGAGGGTAGAGAACGAAGGCCGTCGAGAAGGGAGTTCAATGACGCCCGAATCTTGCGCGGTACGAGAGAAGCCCAAGGGGTGTCGTTGATCTCTTCCAGATTGTCGTGGGTTGGACGAATTGTGGTCCACACCTCTGAAAGCTCGTTCAGGTCCTCGTGCGCGGTGGTCAGGGGATTTATTGACGAAGCGGGAAGTGAGAGGGCGAGTTTTGCAGAGGAAAGCTGGTCGAACTCGTGGATGGACTTTTTGAAGATGATCTGGAAGGAGGCCAGAGCCTCGGAAGCAGTTGCGGGGGGAGTGTTGCCACTGAGCGGCTTTTGCTTCTCCCAGTTGGCGATTAGATCCGTAATTCGTTTCGACATCTGTTTGTCCTCTAAACGGACCCGTTGTTGAAGGGTAGGGATTTGGTCGTCCATTTGCTTCGTCCGACGGGCAAGAATAGTCTCGAAGTCCGTGAAAGCCGAGCATGGAATTGTAGCATGGGTCCACGTTGGTGGAAAGGCGAAGCGCTGCTTCTTGAGCAGCGCTTCGGACGATTCAAGGAGGGTGGCCTCCTTTGCCCACATCTTGGAACTTTGTTTCATCTGCTGGATGAAGGTAACCCCATCGATGATGGTGGTCGTGGCGCCCTCGAGGAAAATGGATTCGAGCGTCTGCTTGGCTGTGGTAAACTTGTCCGAGTAAGTCTTGATGGAGTTGAGGAGGATTGTCCCGAAAGTAGTTTGGAGGGACTTCTGCCAGGCATCGAACTTTAGGTTGATTTTGTTCTGAACCTTTGCGTAGAATATCGTAACGGGGCCGATCGAGTGCGTTGACGAGTCATCAGAGTTATCCAGCGTAGAGCGGGCCGTTCGAGCCTCTATGAGCAGCTGCTGCCATTTCTTGATGTCATCACCAAGGAGGTTGGTGATCGATTCCATCGACATGTCCCAGAGAGACTGGTAAGAGAGCCACGTCGAAATGTACACCGTAGTCTCCTTGAGGTGGGAGTTTATGGTGGTGTAAGCGTCTAGGAGGACGGGGGAGCTCTTGTGCAAGGCAGGGATAATGGACGAGAACGTCGCAGACTGGGAGGCTACGTTTGACGAGGATAAGACGTCAAAGCGGGATGAAGAGAGAAGAGGAAGAGACGTGACGGTCGATGTGAAATGATAGAAGTTGGCCAGGTAGTGCTGCCTGATTGCGGGGAGGGAAGGTGAGGATAGGATTGTTTGATCCTGGATTATGATCTCCACTTTGACTGGGGGGACAGAAGAGTCTGAAGAAGCGGGGTCGGGAGACGATACGCTGGCAGTCCACTCAGTGAGGGCCGTTGTAAGTCGCTCGGTGAGAATCTCCTTGATGCGAAAGTTGAGGGACTGCGGGCGAGGAGCGAAGGGACGAGCCGAAAGTTGTTAGTTATGTAGGCAAGCGATGTGTTGCTGTCACTTCCTTCCGGCCATCCTTTGCTCCTCGTCCAATCTCACCTCAACCCAGATCGACAGGTTGCTAAAGCCAGAAAGCGAAAGCTGGTCAATTTGAGCTTGGAGAGCAGAGAGCACCGTGGAGAGAGGGTCGAAGGAGAATGGAGTGCCGGGCAGCGACGCTATTAGGGAGTTGACAGTGTCGATAGTCTGAAGCAGCAGTTCCACCTTCTCCTGCAATGTGAACACCTCCTCGGAGAAGGCAGCAACCCAGGACTTTAACGTCTTGGAGTCCCATTTCATCCTGGATTTAGCTCGGACGCCAGTGGTAGTCGAGTTAAAGCACTCCATCGTGGACGCCTGAATGGTGGAGAGCTGAGGCTGCACCAACATGGTAAGGTTCAGCTCCCCGTCAATTAGAGTGCGAACGTGGACGTACGATCGGAGGGCTGCGTTCAGCCTCATAGCGTGAGGGTACTTAGAAGCAGCGTCATCGGCCATCTTTTGGATCATGGGGGGAATGTCAAATTGAAGGTACTTTAGATTGCGGACCTCCTTGAAGAGATTCGTCTGGTTGGTCTCGTAGTTGCATGTAGGGATGAGGGTTGATGACGACTTTGGGTGGTTCTGAATGGAGATTAGATAGGAAGAGAGTCTCTCATTGTTGCGGGAAGAAGTGAGCTCTTTTTCCCAATTCTTTCTCCATGCCTTAAAGAACTGTTCCGTGTCGAGCTTGGACATGAGCTCGGAGCAAGTCTTCTTGAGCTGGCGACCCTCAGCCTGCTGTTCCCAACCCTGGCCTAGTACCGACTCCATCTTTTCCATAATCAAATTCAACTGATTCTCCATCAGCTTGGCCCACATAATCTTTCCAGCAACGGGGGGGATGTCTCGCATCTCTGCGAAGTTCGCTGCGGGCGACTGCTCGTACTTCAGAAGGAACTTCTTCTGGATCAGAGCGACTGAGTTTGAAACATTCTTGATCAGTTCGGTCTGGTAGTGCTTGATAGCGGAACGAATTCGAGGTCGAACGAAGAGGGGGTTGAATTTTGAAAAGTGCTTGAACATTTCCTCGGCGGAGGTGGCGGAGGACAGCTTGGAGTGAAGAAGGGAGGAGAGATTGTTCTCGATCTCGTCGATAGAAGACTCGTAAGAGGAGAGCGTCTGGGAGAAGGATTCAATTCCGGAGGGGGAGAGGTCGAAAATTGGAGCGTTCGCCATCTCGTTGCTCGCAACAGTCAACGACTGGAGGATCGCGGGGGTGTCGGATGATGAAGAAGAGGAGAGGACAGACTGCGATGAGCGAGCGGGGAGGAGCGAAGGGACAAGTAGGGGTGGTTGGCGTATTGTATAGAGCAGCATCAGGCGGCGAGCGGCGGCGAGCGAAGCGAGTTGCCCAGAGCAACGAATATTATTTTGCCCCGACAGCTTTTGCGATTCGCTTCGCTCATCACATCTAGCGTGTTGTATAGAGCAGCATCAGGCAGTTCGCTACGCTCGGTGCCTTCGCTCCTTGTCCAATCTCACCTTAACGACAGACAGAAGATTGTTGTGGTCTCTACGGAAGGAGGAAATGTCCTGCCAGCGAGCCTGAAGGGGAACGTGGGATAGATCAAGCGACTTGAGGAGCTGGAGGGGGGTCGTGGAAGGAGCCGACACAGAGGTCGAGAGACGACCACGACGTTTGTACTGCTCCAGGAAGAAGGTAGTGAACTTCTTGTACTCTGCGTCCCATGTGGAGAAGAGGGCAGTAAGGTCCGAGTCTAGAGACTGAAAGGTATCGAACGGGGTCTTCATGACGTTTTGAGACTTAAGGATGGCGACGATCTGGTTTTTCAAGGACTCGGTGGTGGACTCGAGCAACTTGGCTAGGCGATAGAGATCGTAGTTCTGCGAGGAGCGAAGCGACGAGCACAGAGAGAGAGAGAGGTTTGTCAGTTATTACGGTGGGCGGCATGCTGCTTTTGTCCGATTGATCTCACCTTGGAATTGCGGACCTTGGGGTAGTGGCTGAACATGTCAGTCGTCGACTTGGTGAGGGAAGGCAAATTGGTCGATGATAGAAGCGCGTTGATTGGGAAGTTCTGCAGGAAGGAGTTCACGTCGGAGGTGTAGGCGAGAGCTGTGGGCAGGTGGGTGTTGTTCTCCAGCGCAGTGGTGGTCACAAAGCGCTTTGCCTGCTTCAGGACCGAGATTGTGAGCTGCGTCGAGGGGGACGTGTTCAAGGTGTTGGAGGTGAGCGTGAGGGAGGAGAATAGGGCCTTCCAGAAGGAAATCTCCTCGTTCGCGTCATTAGGGAACGGAGTCGTTGTGGTGAGGGAGGTGAGCTTTGTAATATCCTGCGATGAGTGAGGCGAATCGCGAAAAGGGTTAGGATGTGGTGCGCGAGCGAAGCGAGCGCGGGAATGGTTGCTAGTTGTGCGGGTAGGCGGTGTCGCTTTAGCTGTCGCTTCGCTCCAGCCGTCCTTCGCTCCTCGCTCCGCCTCACCTTGATCCACACATTGACCGTAGACTGGATGGAAGTAAGGGTCTCATCGGAGGAAAGGAGAGTCGAAGCGTCAAAGATGTTGACGTCGAGGGGCGTGTCGGAGGGGGAAGAGGGGTCCAGGGACGGCGCGGAGGAGGAAAGGAGGGAAAGGATCTCCGGGTGGGGGGAGAGATTCACCGTGGGAACATTTGCAGACCGCTTGAGATGATCCAAAAGCGTGTGAAGATCGCGCATCGTAGATGTGAACGACGAAAGGTTGTCCGTGGTGGAGGAGGAAGAGGAGATCGAATTGAGGGAGGAAGATATGGCAGGGACAAAACAGTTGCGATGAAGCTGCGGCGGTGAGAAGCGAGGCGACGAAAAGAAGGTTGTTAGTTATAGTGGGGTGGTATGTGCGAGGAGGAAGCCACGAGCTTATTTTGTATTGCCTGTCTCACCTCCTGGAGTGTGGTGAAGAGGGGAGAGTCCTCATCTTCAGATGCAGGAATCGAGAGGAAGCCTATTTGAGACTTTGTCGTTAATTTCGCTGGCGTGTGCTTGTACAACACCAATGTCGAGGTCGTGGAGGGGGAGAACTCCTCAGTAGCTTCTATAGTACCCTCCCGCAACGTGAGGAAGGCCCTTTTCACATCCTCATCGTTCAAAAAGCGATCAACGGAGGGAAGGAGGGGAGGAAGCTCTGCCTCCAACTCAATTAATGTTAGGGCACGGATATATTCCAACGCCATGGCAGGAGGAGAAGGCTGAGAATTGGGTTATTCGGACGGGGGGGAAGGAGTGTAGAGTGAAAGGACGTCGAGAGGAGACACAAGATTGTGTTAGAGGTCAAGTATCGATCAGTGAGGTCGAATATTAATTCTGTTGCACTAGCAGAAGCGCAGAATGTATTCGATATTTAGATTTATTGTAGGTGTAAAAATCACCAAAAAATTGATTTTTAAAGAGCGTATTTCGGGCACATTTGAGTTTTATTGGGAACATTTTATAATGCATTTATGTACAATTATATATTTATTGGAGTCTTGTGTATTTTTTGTATTATCTTTGGTGTTTTTAAGTTTTATAATTTTATCATAATTTATTATTTTGTACTATGATATTCTATGATATTATATGTATAATAAAAATATAGTTAAATATTACTATATTATAAAATTTTATTTATTTTTGACCAATCAAATTTGACAATTTTTCAAATATACATTGAGTTCTTATGAGTATGTATTAATTTTATTTGCGATAATTTTAGTCAAATATATATATATATTAATAGTAAATAATAATTTAGTATCCTTGTCAAAAATTCTGTTGTAAGAGTCTAAGGAGAAGACCCACATTCGCTGCCTCTTAGCTAACCTCTGGCCCCCGTCATGTCATCGAAACACCAAGAACGCCATGGAACGGCTTGGATTCCCCTCCAGTCTACTCTCGAGGACGATTACAAGTCTCTCGAGGCTGAGCTTCTTGTAATGCCTGGGCCCAAGAAAGAGACTGAGAAGCCAGCATATAGCCCAAAAAAGGCAAAGGTTAAAGATGAAGAGTTTCCGGATTATCCGACGAACGTCGATGCTAAAACCTTGGCAAGGCTCAAGGTAAGGACTTTCAAGTCTCCATCTTGACAAAATAAGTTCCTCCCAAGATCGCCGGACTACCCACCCCTACCATCCCTTTGACGAATCCATTATCATTCCGATCATTCTCACCGCCCCCCCCTCCTTGAATTCCACCCCAGAACCGAGATCAGGCAAAGAAGTCCCGCGAGAAGAAGAAGAAGGCAATTGAAAACATGCAGGCAGAGTTGGACGAGTCAAGGTGAGAGGCAGCGAGCGAAGGACGGGAGGAGCGTAGTGACGACCGTATAGTGCACAACACATAAACTAACAATTTTGTGCTCTTCGCTCCGCTCCTCGCCCCATCACAGGAAGAAGCTCAAAGACCAGGCTGATTTCCTAGAGCGCGCCCAGGATAAGCTCAAACTCTACGACGAGATGGTCGAGACCAACAGGAAGTACGCGGAGGAGAACCTTCGTCTGCAGGCGATATTGTTCCCCGACCCTGACGATCCGCTTGCAATGAAGACCCCTGGTCACGGTTTAGGTGAGGGCTTGAGTGAGGGCTGGAGCAAAGCGACTACACTATGCTGTCGGCCAGGCCACTAACATCCCTTCTCGTTCATCGCAGGTGGTCTGGACTCTTCAGATTTCGCCCCAATTCCCTTGAACCCCGCCCCGACATCATCCTCAACGTCAGGTCACGTTCTCAGCATCGCCCACGAGCTGATCGATTCCATCCAGAACGGAATAAGGTGGGAATCCGGCGTTGAGCTCCTCTGCACAGACGAAGACGCCGAGTTCCACTGCGACAGCATGCCCACTTGCACCACGATCCAAGAGTTTGCAGACTCTATGGTAGAGACCACGCAGGTTGTCTTTAAGGGTTTCAGGTACATCCACAAATCGTCCGCCCTCGACGGGGAACAGGTAACTGTTGTATGCATGGCGGAGGGCGACCACGTTGCCAAGGGCATGGCTCCCCCCCAGACCCCACCACGAAGGATGTCTGCAATGACAGTTTTCTCCATTAAGTACGTCAACACCAAGCACGACGGCAAGAAAATATCAGGGATCGACCTTATATTCGACACCCACACGGCATACTGTCAGCTTGGTTGGCCTCTGGTTTGCTTCTTGAAACCGAAGGAGAAACCCAGAGGTGCTGGACTGGTTGTTAGCGGAAAGGGAGTCAAAAGAGGTTTCAAGGTTGCGTTCTCCGAAAGGTGAAAAACTAAAGGGGGGGAGGAAGGATGGAGCTCGGCTGCTTCTGGGAAGTAATGATTGTTTCGAGTAATGCAAAAATCCACGCAGCTAATTATTCACCCCACAAAGTGTCCCGGTGGTACCTCTGTCCAGTTCAAGTTACCCCTGCGAGAGTTGTGTATCGAGAGCGACGAGATCGAAGTGATGAGTTGGGGTGTGTTAACTACGTCAGAATACTTGTCATAATGTTTCAGTTATCGTTTCTAAATCCCCTCTCCCCCCCCTCACCTGAACCTCTCATACTCATCATCCGTATCTCTCTCTCTCCTCCCCTCCCCCCCTCCCTCCCCCTTAAGTCTGTCGAATCCCCTCCTCCATAGTTTCCTAACCAGCCCCTTAATCATACCCTTCAAAACCTCCCCCCTATACCTAACCATCCAATCACCCTTAACCATCCCCTCAACCGTCCTCTTCCATTTCCTGAACCCCCCC